>JAESGV010001375.1_pt1 | contig 10175 bp, 7 predicted proteins | sample 9269781 | NCBI WGS metagenome assembly JAESGV01 (sample SAMN15741586, study PRJNA653496) | algae metagenome | isolation source: Tildeniella torsiva UHER 1998/13D and co-occurring heterotrophs from... | place: Slovakia: Slovak Paradise National Park, Hrabusice, Kosice Region | collected 2000-01-01
TTCTACTTGATCGTCTTTGATAAATAATTGTTTTGCCAAGTACGAGATGTGTACTCGTGTGTATGGTTTCAAGATTGTAACTAGAACGTTACTACGAATAGTTTTTAACAGCTCTTGCATGTTTTCACGAATAAATGGATCGTCCATAATAAACTTTTCATATTGGCGTAATGTCTTTTCAAATTCTCGAATATTTCCATCCATGTAAAATCGTACTAGTTCGATAAACACCGCGATCTCGTTATTCTTTGCATACGCTCTTGTTTCGTTGGCTTCTAATGGATTTACAAATGTCGCCAAATCAGATGCTTTTAACATGCTCGTTAATAGTAAATATTTCAAACATTGAATACGCCATGGTAATCCTGCTTCGTCGTAACTCTTAAACGCTTCATAAAAATCCTCCATCGCTTTTTCTAAATCTCTTTCTCTTGTGTGCATTTTTCCTCCACATTCTCTTATCACTGCCATGATTCTAGGGTGCGCTATGGCCGATTTAATTTTCATAGAGTCTGTGTATAATTGTTTCAGTTTCTTATTGTTCTTTTGTGCAGTATACATTTGTATCTGTAATGCTAATATTTCTAAACGTTGTGTCGCTTTGGATGGATCATCTTGTTGTGTATCTCCTATTTTTGTAGTGGCTTGAAGTTCACGGATGAGTCGTTCTAGTCGTGTGAATTGTTGTGTCTGCATGCAAAGTTCCGCCAATTTGAACTTTACTTTGAACCATAGTCTATCATTCTTGGCTTCTTTTAGTGTTGTTAGTGTAATGTCGTACATGCGCTCTAGTAGTGAATTATTGGCTTCATTGATGTCGTGTAGAGTTAATTCTGTTTTTTGTGTTTGTAACATATCGAGGATTGATCCAACTACTTTTTCTGCCATGTTTTTTGTTACTGCTTCTTTAATGTACGTTAGCAGTTGTTTGTATCGTTCGAACATTTCTTCTACTCTGTTTTCCTTGTGTAATAATTTAACAAGTTGTTTAAGCGATTTGAAACCATATTCTGACTTTGAATCGGATTCTATGTCTACTACAGTTTCGAAACCTTCGATAGCGTCTTCGATTTTACCCTCGTCGGCGTCTCCCTTCGCGGAATAGTATACATTTTCGATATCGACGTCAATATCTTCATCTTCGTCCTCGTCTTCGTATTTGAAATCGTATTGTTCTTCTTTATCTTCAGACATGAGGTCCTTGTCGGACATCGATATGTCTTCATCGTCGCTTGACATGTTTGCTGGTGAGTTTACAAGTTGTTCAAAATTTAGTTTGAATGGTCAAGGCTTCAAGTTAAATGCAGCAAGCTATCTAACGAATTAATAGAACTTTTAGGATAAGGATCAAATGAAAGGATTGCACAATCATACCTCTCATGTTACAATAAATATTATTAGCATTTCAAATCGCCTAAAACGTTTGGTACGTCGCTCAATGTTCAAGAACCCTAAGGCATACAGCATGTAAGATCGAACTAGTACGATCTCTGACTAACATATAGTACAAATTTAATTTTTACAGCCATAACATCGTTCGTTTATTTTGGCTATGGAATTTGGAGTGCAGTCATTTTTTCAAACACAAAACATGTGTCTTACGAAGGATCATGTCCAACAAATACAGTGCGCTATCTACTCATAACACTATGCAGTTTATGCATGGTTGTTGGAGCTTCATCCTTTGTAGATATTATCATTAGTGCATGGTTACTCAAGCTTAACAGTAAGGGTGCATCTGTTATCTCTACCATCAACAACATTTCGAAATTCTTTTGGAGTATTGCAGCGATAGCTATTGCTATTGTCTTGAGCGTTTTTGTTTGGGGAGAATGCGTAAGTATCTAGACACCAAACTAAACTTCTAGAGTAGAAAACATTCTTGGTTAATTAGACAAATGAATTTGTTTTTGATCATATTTTGGGCTGTTTCGACAGTCATAACGATTCTATTAATTTGTATTGACTTTATATTGATACCACTGATTGTTTATACAACACGGAACAAGGAAAAACTGACTGAACCTCTTATTCCAAATTAAATATTTTACACGTTAAAACTTTCACCGCATCCGCACGTCCCTTTCGCGTTTGGATTTTTAAATACAAACTCTGCTGATAATTCATCTTCGACATAGTCCATAGTTGTTCCTACAACATACATAAGCGCTTTTGGCTCTATGAATACAGAAACCCCTCTCTCTGAAACTTCTTCAAAGAATTTTGGCTTTTCAACTGTATAATCCATCGTGTAAGAGTAGCCATTACAGCCTCTCCGTTTCACACCTAGTTTTATGCCGATAGCATTATCTTTTTTCGATAATAGAGTTTGTAAATGTTGCGCTGCCGATTCAGTTATTGTGAGTGGTGCTTTCACTGGTCTTCGCGCGCGAGTAGGTTTTGGTGTTTCGTTTATCGAGTGCAATTCACTTGGTGTTTCGGTAGAGTAAAAACGAACTGGTGCCACAGGTTTAAACGATGGAAATGATGTTCTGTACCGAAGCAGAGAATGTGTTAGTGTCCGCGTTCGTGAGTAAAGCATGAAAATTGTTGACCATTTTTCCAAGACAACCAGAACCAAACAAACACGAACAGCATGCCGATTAAGCCAGTTATCGAAGAACTACCTGATGGTACAAGTATAGTACATTGTTGTTTTGACAAAAGAATCACATATAGTCGCATTACTAACGTCCTTGCGCCACTACAATCAAAATACAAAGGTTTCTCTGTACTAGCACTTGGACAGAAATTGAACGCGACGTCAGCACCGTATGGCGGAACGCGAGTATGGATACGAATATATATTGATAAAGAGCGAAAGATGAGTTCATATACTGTAGAACAAACCACTTCAGGGAAAATACAACCTGAGATAATACCGTACCATAGAGACAGAAGTCTTTATCCAAAAGGTACTCCAAGACCACACCATGGGAGTGTACCATTGGAAACTATTGTACGAGTGGCGCTAGAAAAACGAGATGAGCTACTTGGACAAACACTCTCTGATTGTGTTGTTTGTATTCTGGGTACATGTAAAGCAAATGGTGTTCATATATCAAGAATGCCTGCTAGAGAGATAGAGGAACAAATTCTAGATGGGAAAATTCAAATACTTGACAATGGCGAGATTCTGAGAATTTAAGTGTAGATGTCCTTTGCAGGGCTTTCGCTTGGATGCTTTCAATCTAGATGGTGAAATGTTATGCAAGGAAATCTGTTACTATTTTTCTGTTTCAAAGTCATTATTCTTTGAGCACGGAGTTAATTGCATTTCTACGACTCTTAATCTGGTAGTAGCTGTTGGCTGTCGGGTCCGACAAAAAACTGAAAAAGACAGAAAACGTCTTCGCGACCAACAAACATTAAAAAACAAATGTCGAACACAACAGAGAAACATATAGAAGCTAACAACAAGCACGACATTAGAAACCTTCGATATTTGGTTGTTGGAGGCACCCAAGGTAATTAAAAGATTCAATTGTTAATCCATTGTAGGCATAGGTGGAGGAGCTGCTATCGCACTTGCAAAAAGAGGAGCGTCAGTAACTATTGCAGGAAGAAACGAAATTGTTGCCGAAGAGATGCTATCCAAATTGAAATCTGTATCACCAAACAATTCATCATTTGCATTCAAACGTGTAGACTTGTCCGACATTAGTGACGTCAAACGCTTTGCTACAGAAATGGCTGATCTCAAATTTGACAATATTGTTTGGACAGCCGGACATTTCCCCAATGGAGAAAGACAAGAAACAAAAGATGGAGTTGAACTTTGTTTTGCAATTAATTATGTTAGCCGATTCATCGGATTCAACATTTTGGCACCTAGTTTGAAAAAAGGTGGTAAAATTCTATCAGTGTATGCTCCATTCCATCCACTTTTGCATGGAAAGACAGCAGATCAATTCAGTATTGAAGATCCACAAAGAAAAGAGTCTGGTGCATGGGAGAAGCACAAAATTAGCATGATTAACACGATACCAAGTGTTTGCAATGACCTGTTGGTCAAAGAGTTGGCAACCAAGTACAAGGACATTTCTGTTGTACATCAACAACCTGGATTTGTCTATACCAACTTGTACGCAAACTCTAATGCTGTGATCAGTCAAGAACTCAAAGACATGTTGGGTGATGTATCTAAAATCCAAGGGAAAACACCTGAAGAATACGGAGAAACAGCTGTGTTCATGCTTACTGATCCAAGTGTTGAAAGTTCTAGTGGAAGAGGTTTTGGTCATGAAGCCGAGCTATACGATGCTAATGACTTTATCAAAGATCCAGAGCTGTCACAAAAGCTTTGGCATTACACTGCTGACCTAACAGGTGTCGCTAAATAAACATTTATTCCCAGTTTGCTGTGCTCAACCGGCATTTCGATAAACGCACATGCCAACGTCACGTGTACTAGAAGAATTGCCTGATGGCACAACGCTATGCAAAATATGTTACCAAAAGCGAGTTCGGTTGCAAGGCATAACAATGACGCTTGCACCTCTACAATTAAAATACCAGCACGGTCATTTAAGCAAAGCAATTGAAAAATTGGCAACACCGTACTTTGGTCAGCGATTTTGGGTGTACATAGTTTTCGACAGTAACAAGAATGTGTTGTCTTTCAACATTGAACCAACAGTATCGGCACAGATACAACCTGATGTTGTACCATACATCCACTCACTTGCACGTCGAGTACGAAGAGCGCATGATGGTAGTGTACCACTCGAAAAAGTTGTACAAGTTGCACAACAGCAGCGACATACGTTATCTGGAGGAACGTTATCGGATTGTGTGCTGACCGTGATTGGTACATGCAAAGCTAACGGTGTTAAAATCTCAAGAATGCATCCAACTATGATTGAAGAACAGATATCGAGTGGAGAACTACAAATACTTGAGAATGGAGAAATTTTGAGGATGCGAACACCGATTTGAGTTGCTATTCTTGTAAAACTGAGAGTCAACATTAGAGCAAAACAGCACGATACGAACTGCGTGAAGATTATTATTATCTATGTATAATGGGTGCAACTTTGAAAATGGAAATGATTTGGAACCTGTTATGTGCTGTTCATACTGAAACTAATGTGAAGAAGAGATACTATGTTGTGTAGTCGAACTAAATTTACTGTTTTTAAGAACTACCACACTTTTACAACTAGAAAGACCGGTAACATCAATGAACACAAACAAATTCGGTCATACAAGTACCTTAGTCACTGAAATAAAGTCTGTGTTTGTATTTGGTGGAGCGGTGGAGAGCAACACCCAAGGTCCTCAAACAACAAATCAGTTGTTGCTGTTATCACTGAGTAATCATAAAATCCTCGCTCTAATCGCATAGAGACATTAGAGTGGACAGAAATACACGCCAAAAATCCACCTACTGCACGTAATTTCCACTCAACAGTTTTGTACAACAGTAAATTAATTATATTCGGAGGTAAAGGGAATGGCTACTTGAATGATATGTACGAGTACGATACAACAGCAGGAAAATGGAGTAAAATTATTACAGAAACTAGTGAAAACGAACCAAGCCCAAGATACGGTCATACAGAACGATTCCATCACACTGCAGAATTAATATTCGGAGTTCCTCCAAAACTAGTGATAATAGGTGGATGTAGCCATACTAGAGAAGCTCTCGGCTCTGTATATGAAATCGATTTGAATGATTATTCAGTCACTGAGTGGCCAACACTTCCTGCCCCACGTTTCGGTCACATTTCATACATCTCCGAAGAATCCATTTATATTTTCGGTGGATGCGACTTTGAAAACGATTTCACAAATGGATTCAAAATCTCAAAAAATGAATGCATTGATATCGCTACAAACCCATTCGAATCCGGTCCAGTCTTCTCTACAATAGTAGTGCTAGAAGGTGGTGAGCTCTACATCGGTGGTGTTGTAAGAAACGACCCCATATCACTGTTATCAGCACCAAGTAGAGAACGATTCCACGATAACATTACCGAAGAACTAGGTACCGATGTCATACTCCTTATACTACAATTCCTAACTCCTCATGACTTGTATTCAATCATAACAGCAAGTAAAAAGTGGAGTGTATCATACTATGCTACAAGTAACTTGATTTGGGAACCATTGTATCCAACTATATCAAAGTGGCCTAAATACAGTGTACTCACTGATAAACAAGTCAACGCAATACTCAATACAAACTCTGATACCAAGTACAAAAAAGCACTCGATCAATTGCACATGATGTGGATCAAGTACATGACAGAAGCGAAAGCAAACACGAAAAAGTATATACGTGAACGTGCAGTCAAGCGTGACAAGCTTCAACACTATGGTATACCAAACAAACCATACTTTATAAATAGTATGGAAATTCAAAGCCAAACTACTAAAAGACATTTGAAAGTAGTAGTTGTAGGCGATGGTGCTGTCGGTAAGACGTGTCTACTTTTACGACATGTTATTGGTACTTATCCTACTGAGTATATACCAACAGTGTTTGATAACTATGTTTCTCAAATCGTCGTAGTAGATCAGACGATAGATATGAGCTATTGGGGTAAGTTAGCGTAATGTGTCGATTAAAACTATAGATACTTCGACTGATGGTTATGAGCGGCTTAGACCACTTAGCTATCCGCAAACAGGTATGTGTTTGTACTATGACTTACTAGTAGATGTTTTTTTACTCCTTTTCTCTGTTGTTAATCCGTATTCATTTTATAACGTATTTGAAAAATGGATTCCTGAAGTTCGTCATCACATGCCGCGAACGCCAATCATACTATGTGGTACAAAGATTGATCTGCGACAGGATCGCGGGGTTATTGAGAAGCTGCACGCTAAAGGAAAGAGCTACATCACCAAAGAAGAAGGTGAATGGATGGCAGAGCAAAGTACTTGTATTGGGTACGTAGAAAACTCTGCCTTAACTGGGGAGAATGTAGCAGAAACTTTCCAAGCAGTTATAAATTGTGCAGGTGCAGCAAATGTAGATCAAAAAGAGTTTTCAGAAAACGTTGTCACCAAAAAGAAGAAACATGGATGTATATCACAGTGAATACGTAAACATTCATGTGATTTAACAACAAATTGTCCGTAAATGTACAAGCTTCCTTATATCAGTTGGTTAGATAGCTGCTTTAACACGGCAGAGGTCGTGGGATCGAGCCCCACAGGGAATAATTTCTTTTTTGGAAGCAAACACTTTTAAGTCGCCTAACGCTGGAAACATGTATAAATAAGCATCGACAGTAAATGCCGGCCATTCCTTATTCCAGATTACGCTCAAAACGATATTGTATACTGCATAGAACGAGGTTCTCAACGTCGCCAGTCGGCAAACAATCATTATCACGCTCACATTGACAGACAATTTGACTTTAAAAGAGTACCGGTAGTCTAGGTTTACATCGGCTATTATTTCACTCGTAGAAAATAGTTGGTCTTTGGTATGCGAATGTCACGATCGTAAATACTTGCGGCAAGTCTGTCTCATCACAACTAGTGTCGGTCTACTATAAAGACTATCAACGCTCCCAATCGATGCCTATTGGAACGGTAATAATTGGGTTCTTTTCCAATGCAATGGAGCTGGTCACAGTGTGACAACCCATCCACAAAATTCATAGATGTTGCGCAGCGATGTAGCCAAACAAAAAGAGCAAAATCAGGTGATCATTGTCTTCTATTTGTTTTGTCATGTGTACAGGTGACAGGGACAACCTAATTTTAAACCTTGCCAGTTGCTGGCCTGCCAACAAACAACTGCCATTTTGAAGAAAACTTTGAACATGAGCAATATTAAAGTCAACTCAACGCCGTGAACTATACAACTGTAATTCTCAACAGATGTTTGCCATTTACAAACGAAAAGTAGGAAAAGGTATTCAGCACCCGCTGTTCCAGTATCGTCTCCGACTACAGTACTAAACGGGCTCGACGTTGCTTAACTTCATAAATCTAACGGGGGTATGGTGCTTTCAACGTGATATGGCAGAATACGATAGGCGTCGTTTTCTTAAAAATTTTACAGGAATACCACCATTTGAGTGTGTGGGAACATTTTTGAACTGGTGTGGTGTTGTTTGAAACTTGTTGTGTATTGCTCTCTACTTAGTTGACTAACTTTTACAAGACTGTTATTGACCAATGTTGGTCTTGTCTTTACAGTTATTGGCGCCTGTCTTAAGTAAGAAATCCAAGTTATAGTCGATACTATTTGTTAATACTCCAATGTAAAGTATTCCATTTATCTACATCTTTCTCCAACAATTTAGCACGAAAAGTTGTTTTGCCTTGGTTGACTTTAACGGTTTTTACCACAAACAAGAAGACATAACTACATCTTATTTAACGCGTATTTATTATGTTACCACTGGACACTAAATTACAAAAGAGCAATAGCAGCGACTACTAGAGCAGCACCACTTAGAGCAACAGTAGTTGCAGATGAGGCTCTGGCATTGTTTTCACCGCTAATGTTTTCAGTTGGTCCTGGAGTTGGAGCTGCGGTAGCTTGTACGTCACATTCGGAACCAGTCCAGCCGGCGTTGCAGACACAAGTTTGAGCTTCACTGCATGAACCGTTTCCAGAGCATACAGCAGTTTGACGCTTGGCTGGTGAGGCATTGTTTGGACCTGAAATGTTGGAGTTGACACATGATCCACTAGTTGGGGCTGGGGTTGATGGAGCAGCAGTAGTTGGGGCTACAGTTGGAGCAGCAGTTGATGGAGCTACAGTTGGAGCGGCGGTGGATGGAGCAGCAGTAGATGGAGCATTTTCGCATTCAGCACCACTGAATCCTGGAGAGCAAACACAGACGTTTCCGTTGCAGTTACCGTTACCAGAGCATACGGTAGTTCTCTTGGCTGGAGAAGCATTGTTTGGTCCTGAGATGTTAGCAGCGACACATGATGGTGAAGTTGGAGCTGGGGTAGTTGGTGCAGTTTCGCACTCGGCACCAGTGTATCCATTAGCGCATACGCAAACGTTACCATTGCAGTTGCCGTTACCAGAGCATACGGTGGTTCTCTTGGCTGGTGAGGCGTTGTTTGGTCCTGAGATGTTGGCTGCAACACATGATGGTGAAGTTGGAGCTGGGGTTTCGTTTACTGGTGGTTCAGTTGGAGCAGCAGTTGATGGAGCAGCGGTAGTTGGGGCTACAGTTGGAGCAGCAGTGGTAGATTCGATGCAAGCGACTTCGCATTCATCACCTTCGAAACCAGCGTTGCAAACGCAAGTATCACCATCACAAACACCATTTCCACTGCAGACAGTGGATTGTCTGAGTAGTTTACTCAAACGTTTAGCTGGAGAAGCATTGTTTGGCCCAGAAATGTTTGCTGAGCATGAGGCAGAGGTTCTCTTTGCTCTTCTTCCTGGAGTTGCTTGGTTTGGTCCAGAGATGTTTGCACCGCATTGGTTAGTTGCGTTTACTGCCATGATGGCAGCCAATAGAGCAATGAGTACGATTGTCTTGATCATTTGTTTTTGTTTTGTTGTTTGAAAAGTCGGAGAAGCATCTGTTTTTAAACCCTTTCACGAATCCAAAATAAGTTTCACAAACTAAAATCGATCTAACCTAATTGCTTGACCGTGAATCCGACTCTTGTTGTCTATTCCACTGATGGAATAAAAATTCTAATTATAACCTTTCAAGGATTATTGCAAGATCTCCTCGTACGAATCATTTTGCGAATTGTCAGTGAGTATTTCATAGCACTAGCGATTAAAGGTAAGTAAATATTAACAAGTTTCAAATTGCAAAAATGTAAAACTTGTTTTCGCGCAATATTCACATGCAGACATACACGATGTTATATGTGTCTTGCAAGCTATGTTACATCTCTTCACTATCGTAAGTTAGCCAAACGTTTCTGGTTTAGGGAGGGTGCTGTCAACGAAGATGTCAAACCAACAGCAACGGTTAGCCACTGATGCCTGTCCAGCATTTTGAAAAACTCGGTCAGTGCCACAACTGAGCCACTCTCGTGTCATAAAAGAAAACACTCTTACAAACGTTGCAAAATGAGCGAGAGGACACTGAAGCGAACAGGAGCGTCTCAGTCGTTGAAACCATCTGTTGTTAGCGGGTGTATTATGGCGTTTCGTCGTGGAGTAAAAACCTCAGCTATCGCAAATGCAACAAAACACAAAAATACACCAAAAATTCGTTTATTTG
>JAESGV010001376.1_pt1 | contig 10173 bp, 5 predicted proteins | sample 9269781 | NCBI WGS metagenome assembly JAESGV01 (sample SAMN15741586, study PRJNA653496) | algae metagenome | isolation source: Tildeniella torsiva UHER 1998/13D and co-occurring heterotrophs from... | place: Slovakia: Slovak Paradise National Park, Hrabusice, Kosice Region | collected 2000-01-01
TGTTCTTATCCAACGTCAGTGCTTTTTTCAGGTATCGCAGTGCATCCTTGAACTCTTGTTTGTCGATATGTTCTTTGGCTGTCTTCAGATGCTGTTTGACTTCCTTGTTCATATTTATTTACAAAAATACAATATTTAATTTTTAACTTTTTATTTGTATGTACATATAATTTTAAAATATTAGATTAAAGTTTAATTAATAAAAGATTTAAAGAGAAATATTTTTAAAATATTTTTATATTTAAAATCTTTTAGTATTACAATTTTATTAATGTATATTAATAAAAATACTAAGATATCTCTTTACAAATATATAAAATATATAATTAAATTTTTTAAAGATAAAAATTTTAAAGCAATTTATATATACTTTAAAAATACACTTATAAACTTATATTAAATTATTTTAAATAAAAGATTATTTAATAAAATATAAAAATATAATTTGGCTTATCTATTTTATATTAAAACATTTTACAGTTAATATTTTTGCTTTATTTTAAAAATATGATTAAATATTTTTCATATATAAACAAAAGTGTAGTTAAAGATGTATAAATTAAAACTAACTTAAATATTAAATTAAACTTTTATATTTAAGAATTTAAATACATAATATATTAAAAAGTTTTATTCTTATTTTACATATAATTAAAAGATATATATAAAATAAAAAATAAAGATATGTGCAAATTTATGCAGTTTATATATATATTTAAATTATATTTAAGTAAATAATGTATTTAATATAATAATATGCAGATTATTAGATATCTTTCATAAATTTTTTTTATAAATGTGATTTTAATTATTTAGTTTATATTAATATAAACTATACTTGAAGTTTTCAATAATAAACTGCACCAATGTATACATGTCACCTAGAAAAGTATTAAGATGAAGGAGAGCAACCCTTTAATGTAATAAAACTTTGTTTTATGATGTAAGGTAAACCATTTTTTTGTAAGTGCATTTTGTTTGCATGCAGTTCTTTTTCGATTATAAACAAGAATGCAACTTGGTGTGTTTAGATTATATTGAAATAAACTGCGCTTGAAGTTATCAATAATAAATTGCACCTACATGCACACGTCTTTATTAATACCGTTCTGTATATGTACATTCTCCAGAAAAAGGACATTATCATCTCGACTTAATTCTCCGTTTTACTTAAAGGTGTAATAAATAACGGAGAGCGACTCTCTGATGTGACTTCGTTTTTAGCTTGCTTTTGGCGTTAAGTTGACCAATTTGATGAGATCTTTTTCAATTATAAACAAAAATGCAACTTGGTGCGTTTAGTTTATTTTGAAATAAACTGAACTTAAAGTTTTCAATAATAAACTGCACACATATGCACATGTCTTTATTAGGACTGCTCTATATATGTACATTTAATGTATCCTAAAATGTACAAGATGAACGCATATAAGTCTAGTGCTTACCAAATAAGGGTTAAGATAACGGAGAGCGACCTCCTGATGTGATGTGACTTCGTTTTTCTCGCTTGTTTTTGGCGCTAGGTTGACCATTTTGTTGTAAGAGCAGTTTGTTTGCGTGCAGTTTATTATTGAAAACGCGCGGTGCAGTTTAGTTTATTTAGTTTATAAACTTACTATTGAAAAAGATCTAATGAGCGATTTATACAACGGAGAGCGACCATCTATTGCGACGTGACTTCGAATCATCACTTCGTAGCGGCAAACAGTAATAAAGTTAAAAGATGCATAGATCTTTTTCAATAGTAGGTTTATAAACTAAAGTAACTAAAATGCATCACACGTTTTTAATAATAAACTGCACGCAAACAAACTGCACTTACATCAAAATGGTCAACCTAGCGCCTGAAACAAGCGAATAAATTGAAGTCGCATCACATAAGAAGGTCGCTCTCCGTTATCTTAACCCTAATTTGGGTAAAGTGTATAATTATATGCGTTCTTTTTGTCCATATTTGAATAATTTAAATGCACTTATTTGGAAAAGCACTAAAAAAGACATGTGCATATGGATGCAGTTTATTATTGGGAACTTCAAGTGCAATTTATTAAGATCTTTTTCAATAGTAGGTTTATGAACTAAATAAACTAAACTGCGCCACACGTTTTCAATAATAAACTGCACACAAACAAACTGCACTTACATCGAAATGGTCAACTGAACGCCAAAAACAAGCGAAAAAAACGAAGTCACATCACATCAGGAGGTCGCTCTCCGTTATCTTAACCCTAAAATGGAGAAAGAGATTATCTATAAGCGTTCATTTTGTCCATATTTGGATATATACTATGTACATGCTTGGAACAGTACTAATAAAGACATGTGCATATGAGTGCAGTTTATTATTGAAAACTTAAAATGCAGTTTATTTTGAAATAAACAAAATACACTAAACTGCACTTTTGTTTATAATTGAAAAAGATCTATTTTGAAATAATCTAAATACACTAAACTGCACTTTTGTCTATGATTGAAAAAGATCTAATATCATTATTAGGGCAAAATATATATACGTACAGGGAAAGATATAAATCAGTACTATTCCGTTATGTACATTTGATTCGCCCGAAAAAGTTATTTACACATACACTTAATATTTCTTTCTTCCTTATGGGGAAATAGATGACAGTGAACGACTCACTGTAGCGATGTGACTTCGTTTTCTTCGCTTGTACTTGGCGTTAGGTTGACCATTTTGTCCTAAGTGCAGTTTGCTTGCGTGCGGTTTATTATTGAAAACGTTTGGAGCAGTTTAGTTTATTTAGTTTATAAACCTACTATTGAAAGAGATCTTATAACGTTGATAGGGTCTTTTAACTAATTTTTTAATAAGTTGAATGTACATATTTAAAATAGTCCTGATTTATACATATGCAATTCTGTGCAGTTTATTTTATAATAAACTAAACATACTTAACTGCACTTTTGTTTATAATTAAAAAACATCTATAATAAAGTTAACAGAGAGAGTCTTGTAAAGTTGACTATATTTCCCCCTTTTATTGGTAATAATAAACCGTTTTACTGTAATTACACTTTAATTTTGAATGTATAAGACAGTTTAATTTGAACTTATTATGTAAGCATCTTTTTAATTATAATTATAACTATTATTTAATATATTTCATATATATCATAAGAAGAAGTCTTTGAATTATAATAGAACTTTTTTTATAGTAATCATTTAAACTGAAAAAACTTAACTATTCTGCACATTTTTATTAATAAAATACATGCAAAAAGTTGTATTTAAGCCAAAACAGTTATATTTATGCCAAAAATAAGCAAACAATAAAACTCATCACATCAAAGGGTTGCTCTATGTATTTTATGACCTAATAAAGGCATAAAGAATATTAAGTAAAAAAAATTCAATATATTCAATGTGAATTTTTAATAAATATATTTAATTTAAGTAGTATTTAAGAATAATACAAATAAAGATTTAATATTTAAAACAAACATCTTTTTGCAAAGAAAACATATTAATAGGTTTTTTGAAATATGTATAAAATGCTGTTTAATTTATTTATTTTATTATATAATAAATTTTATTTAATAGTAAATCTTTAAATTAAATAAAATAAACTTCATTTTAAATTTTAATAATAAACTGCATACAAATAAATTATACTTCAACAAAATAATTAACTTATTTTTAATAATAAAAAATGAAACAAAGTAGTATTATATTAAAAAGTCACTTTACATTATTTTTAACCTATTTTAAATAAGTAAAAAAGAATATAAATAATTTATTTAAACTAACATAGAAACTAATAATAATATATGCATATTAATGCAGTTTATTGTTAAAATTTTAAAGTGAATTATATTAAAAAAAACAACTTAACTTTTATTTAATAATTTACTTGCTTTAATTAAAACATACTTAAATAATATTTTAACATAATTAATATAAACTTATTAACTTTGTTATTATACATTTTATTTTAATAAAAAAATATTTGTAAGTTTAATTTTTATATAAAAATTATTATAATTTTAAAATTAAAAACCATTTTAAAATATTTTAAGGTAGTTATTAAAATATAATTAGTTAAGACTTATCAATTTTAAAAAAGGTTTTACTTGATAATAAATTATATTTTAAAGTTTATAACTTAATTATTATATTACTTTTCTTTTTTTATTTAATGGTTCTGTTACTTTTTCCTTTATTACCTTCATTTCATTTATTAATTGGTTGAAAAATATGTGCTTTTGTTTTGAAGTAACTGTGCATACTTTTTTGCCTTGAAGAACAACTGCTGCCTCGTTAGTAGAAGCAATACCAAGTATGGATCGAAATGATGTTTTTTCTGTTTCTTGTATAAACACTGCGTTTTCAGGGTAGTATTTAACTTTGACATCTTTTGGCTGACACCAAAACACCTTTACATTTTCAGCAACATCTCTTAATTGGTCCAGTTTCTCATCAACATGCTTGCATTTGGTATTTGTACGTGTAGGAAGTAGCAATACCACTAGCGTGTCTTGTGTAAGTCTACTATGTAAAAGAAACGTTTGGCCTGCTTTGTTTGTTACCCTATTTAATGAGAATTGAAAGGCATTAACGTCTAGTCGAGCATACATGTGTCGGCAATCCAATGTGCTACATTCCGCTTTTACTATCTGAAGCCAGCCCTCTGCTGTTTTACGTCTAGTGTAGTCAATCTGCAGAAGGTTATCTATTATCAAATCTATAAATCTTTGTGAGGACTCTTCAAGTTTGGGGCATAATTTCTCAAATTGAGAAAGTCTTTTTACAAGTATGTTGAACTCTTCTTGTTTTTCTACATATTCTTCATACGATCCTTCACCTTTGATTTCTTTAGATATCTTCAAAAATGTTTGAATTGCTTGCTTGAACTCTGTGGCATGAGCTTCTGTGAGCATCATTGAAAGAAACAGTATCCCTGCACTCCACATATCACTATAACCACAGAGCTGGTCTTTATAAACCATTTCTGGTGCCATGTATGGCCAAGTTCCACCTAATACATTGTGCGTGTGTGTGTACACGTTGGCTGGCTCAATTGTAACTGATAGTCCCATATCAAAACACTTTGCAACATAGTTACATACGCCTACGTTTGAATCCTTGATATCTCCATGAACTACACCTGCTCTATGCATGATTTGAATAAATTCTCCAAGTGTGATAAAGAGCATACTTATCTCTTCTATACTACGAGTTGTATCAGGACAGTACTCAGAGAAAGGTACACCTCTGTATGGTAACTCTAATATCATCAAACTTTCATGACTACGCAGCAGACATATTTCTGATTTCAAGTCCATTTTTCCAAGCTAAAAATATTAATATTATAAAAATCTTTTACCTCTTTGTCAATAGCAGAGTACGCTTCTAATTCTCTTTCAAAGTAAGATTCGTAGGCGATTTCCTTGAATACTTTGTCACGTAATAGTATGAATTTTCCATCTGATCCTCTCACAGGACGATCGAATGCAATCACTTGGGCTGCTTTAGTTTTTTTCTAATTGTTACATAAAAAAATATTGACTTACTAAACACACAGTCTCAAAGCATGGTAAGCTAGTGAATGACAGATCGGGATCTTGCAAGTATTCACCAGTATCCCCTGGTTTATACCCATACCCTTTTGTACTAACCTCCAATCCAAAGTAGTGATTAGAAATAAACTCTGCTTGGTCTAATAACAACTTTTTAGTTTGAACCATGGTACAAAGTAGATCCATAAAGGTCTCTTCGTTTGTAACACTTCTAAAGTTGAATAGAGTGTCTTTTCTCACTCGAGTGTATCCTTGTGGTTGGGTGTTTGTTAGGAGTGTTTGATCATCCACTGTTTGGCGAATAAGGTTCACAGCAATGCAGGTAAACTCTTGCTCTTCATACTTGTAATAATAGTCAGCTTCTATGCTTTTCTTCTTCGTAAGGCAGTTTGCATAGAAAGTTGGTAATACAGATACTGCTTGAAAACGAAATGCATTTGAGGCCGTCTGTATGCCTATGGAAAATGGAAAGAATCTTAAATGTTAATTTGGAAATTGGTATTACCTTCGATTCGTTTTTTTGAGTGGTTCGTTAATTGCGTGAAACAATTTAATAGCATTGACATGATTTTGTACAGCAAGCTTCAGACTACAAATTAGTGCGATTAGCGTGACTTACACATCTGTTATACTTGAAAGCATCTCTTTTTTCTCAACAACCAGAAACTCTAAGAAGAGAGCTCCAAAATCAAAATCACCCTGGACTGTTAACTCTATAATACTACTTACTATTGGCGTTTTGTTGTGTTCTTTGAAAAAGTTTGTACGCTTGTAGGACACAGTTCTAAACCCAACAAACGCGTCTTCCTTTAGTTTGCAAGAGCGTGCTTTTTGGTAAATCAATCTGACTATATCGTAAGCATCTTTCAGTCTACTTTCCGTGTTTTTGTGCTTTTTTATCTTCGTTACATCTCTTGAACGTTGTTGGTTATAATTTTCTACTTACCCTCGCTCACCCAAAACAGTAGCATACACTCTCTTGGTTAATGCTTTGGATTGGACCTGGTCTATCATGTTTCCTACTAGAAGAGATGTACTTTCTAGCGCAGGAGCCAGTCTTGATTTTTCAAAGGTAATGCTGTCAATATTAGGTTCGTCTACCGCTTTGAGAATACTAAAATCTTCCAACGCAAAAATCGTGTTCCATAACCTAGTATATTGCCTATTTTCTCCTGTACAGACAGTGTCCGAATTACTATTCGCGACGTCCAACGCAAGCAAGTCATTAAGTATGTCTTTCCATTTTTCATATCTGCGCTGTATTGTGTCGTGAAGCTTTTTTGTTTTTTCTTGCGTTAGTTGCTTGTATCTTGTGTGTTAGAGTGAAAAATAAAATTACATCCAAAGGTGTTGGGAGTTCGGTGCGCACAAACGTATATTGAAATGTACTGCAAGAATATCGGGAAGCAATGAACCCCAAGCAATTGCTGACGGGTAAGACGTTTTCTTGTCTTCCATGCAATACGTGTGCTTTTCTTTTACGTTGCAAAGGTTAACTCACACAAAAAACAATAAAATATTTAATCTTCAAGTGGTGACAAGCTCAACCTGAAACGACCTCTACCACTTTGCATCTTTGTACAACTATCAGGAACAATCACTGTGAGATCGCTTTTTATGTCTCTAGAGTCACGTGGTGGATCTGTTCCAGAAAAACTTCTATCATGTTTGTATTCATCTCCATCGTCTGGTGTCTCTGGCGATGGTACTTTGATAAACATCTCAAACACTCGGCGTAGTGCCTCTAGTTTGATTGGTTTACTTACATACTCATCCATTCCACCTTCCAAACACTTTTCTCTGTACCCTGATATCGCATGTGCTGTCAATGCGATGATTGGAGTATAAATTCCCAACTTGTGTTCATATTCTCGTATCTTTGATGTGGCTTCGAATCCTCCCATTTCAGGCATTTGTACATCCATTAGAATCAAATCGAATGGTTTTCCTTGTATGTGACATCTTTCTACTGCCTGTATGGCCTCTAAGCCGTTATTTGCAACAGTGACCTTGTATCCAAACTTGGTTTCAATAAATCGTGTTGCAACTTTTTGATTGATCAAATTATCTTCAGCTAATAGTACATGCACTGATGCTGGAGCCGCTTTTCTAGAACCAACATCATCCCTATCACTATTTCCTATCGCATTATGGTTATAGTGATGATGAACTCTATGTTCTGTTTGGAATTGGTTTAATGCTTTTTGCAAAGCATCCCATATTTCGTTTCTGCTCACTGGTTTGTTGATGAATGCATTAATATTCAAATGACCATACAATTCGATAAATTCACTACGGTGAGTTGTAGTGGATAACATCATGATCATCTTGGGTCGATCAAATGAAAGTTCTAATGCTTTGATACCTCTTGCAATAGCAAATCCATCAATATTTGGCATTTGTGCATCCAAGAACAAAACTTCAATGACTGGTTGCTGTTGTATGCGTGCTAGTGCTTCTTCTCCAGTTTGTACAAACTCTACATCCATGTTCCAGTACTGTAAAGCTTCTTGTACAACTTTACAGCATGTGAGATTGTCATCTACGATAAGTACACGTTTGTTTGCAAGTTTGCTACTATCTTCACGAGTCTGTGATTTCCAATTCAAACCAAACTTGGCAGTGAAAGAGAATGTAGATCCATGACCATATTCACTTGTAGCACTCAGTTTACCGTTCATGAGTTCAACTAGACGAGTAGAGATGGCAAGTCCCAAGCCAGTACCACCGTATTTGCGTGTAATACTACCATCTGCTTGAGAAAATGCATCAAATATGACTTGTAGTTTATCTTCTTGGATACCAATACCTGTATCGATTACTTCAAACAATAGCGTAATTGTTTCTTGTGTTGATGATTGCATGCTTACTCGAAGTACTACTTCTCCCTTGTTAGTAAACTTGATTGCATTTCCTATCAAGTTGGTAATGACTTGTCTCAAACGAATTGGATCACCAATCAATGAATCAGGTAGTGATGGATCAATGTTTGAAATGAGTTCAATTCCACCTTCATCACTGCGTAGTGCCAATGCTTTCAATGTATCTCCTAGTGTTTCTCGTAGTGGAAGTTCAATATTCTCTATTTCGAGTTTTCCTGCCTCAATCTTTGAGAAATCTAGTACATCGTTGATGATAGTGAGCAGAGATTGTGCAGAACTATGAACTGCACGTAGATACTCTCTTTGTAGTGGTGTCATGTTGGTATCGAGTGCAAGCTCAGTCATACCAATAATACCGTTCATAGGAGTACGGATTTCATGGGACATGTTGGCCATGAATTCTGATTTGGCACGATTTGCTTCGGTGGCTTGAGTCTTTTTGTAAATTGTATCTTGCAAAGTATAAATCATGTCGTTGATGATTGTCTTGAGTGTGTCAAGTTCACCATAAGCTTCTACAGAAATGTAACGTGTAAAGTCACCTTTTGTGACAGCTTTTGCTACTTCTGCAATGGCACGTACTTGTCCTGTTAAATTGGCTGCCATGGTGTTGACATTGTCTGTTAAGTCTTTCCAAATTCCACCAACGCCTTTGACGATGGCTTGTCCACCAAGTTTACCTTCTGTTCCTACTTCTCTAGCAACGCGTGTTACTTCAGAAGCAAAACTGTTCAATTGATCTACCATAGTATTGATGGTATTCTTAAGTTCAAGGATTTCTCCCTTCACGTCAGTGGTGATCTTCTTGGACAAGTCACCTTTGGCAACCGCAGTCGTTACCAAAGCGATCTCTCTTACTTGATTTGTTAGGTTAGCAGCCATCACGTTCACGTTATCAGTTAAATCTTTCCATGTGCCATCAACTCCAGGTACAAGTGCCTGACCACCAAGTTTACCTTGTGTACCTACTTCTAACGCTACACGAGTGACTTCTGACGCGAACGAGTTTAGTTGATCCACCATAGTATTGATGGTGATCTTTAGCGACAGTATTTCACCATTTACGTTGGCAGTGATCTTTTTGGATAAATCTCCTTTTGCAACAGCTGTAGTCACTTGAGCGATTTCTCTGACTTGGTTTGTGAGATTAGCAGCCATAAAGTTCACATTATCAGTTAGGTCACGCCAAGTACCATCTACTCCTGGTACAATAGCTTGACCTCCAAGTTTACCTTGTGTACCGACTTCTAATGCTACACGAGTGACCTCGGAAGCGAATCCATTGAGCTGGAACACCATAGTGTTGATAGTGTTTTTCAACTCTAGAATCTCTCCTTGTACATCAGCAGTAATCTTCTTTGACAAGTCACCTTTGGCAACAGCAGTAGTCACTTCTGCAATCTCACGCACATGATTGGTCAAGTTAGCAGCCATGGTATTTACATTGTCAGTGAGTGCCTTCCATGTACCATCAACGCCAGGTACTTGTGCTTGACCACCAAGTTTTCCTTGAGTTCCAACCTCTAATGCTACACGAGTGACCTCACTAGCAAAAGAGTTTAGTTGATCCACCATGGTGTTAATGGTATTTTTCAACTCTAGGATTTCACCTTTGACATCGGCTGTCATCTTCTTGGATAAATTTCCACGAGCAACAGCAGTAGTTACTTCTGCAATAGCACGTACTTGCCCTGTCAAATTGGCAGCCATAGTGTTGACGTTATCAGTCAAATCCTTCCAAGTACCATCGATT
>JAESGV010001377.1_pt1 | contig 10173 bp, 10 predicted proteins | sample 9269781 | NCBI WGS metagenome assembly JAESGV01 (sample SAMN15741586, study PRJNA653496) | algae metagenome | isolation source: Tildeniella torsiva UHER 1998/13D and co-occurring heterotrophs from... | place: Slovakia: Slovak Paradise National Park, Hrabusice, Kosice Region | collected 2000-01-01
GACGCAATGCTGTGCACATACTAAAAGTACCGTTCGATCGTTGTTTTCGTAGTTCTGCCAAATTTTCTCCCAAACGCTCCATTATGAGAAAATTAAAATGTTCTTGTCTGCCACTATGTATATACCGCACAACATACGGGCATGCTAAATATAAGAGTATATGTTTAAAATCAATACCTTGTAATTGTTTCAAAACAATAACTTCTTGTTTGAGAACCATTTTTTTGTCATCTAATTTTTCTACTTTTACTGCAACACCTTCACTTGTGTGCATATCGGTTGCAGCATAAGTCTCACCTACAACGTTAAAATAGAGTAAACAAACGTACCAAATGAGCCTTGACCTATCTTGTTTGTTACTTTCCATTTGTTTTTGATTATTGTCGAGGGCAACAGTATAGACTGTTGTTGCCTACGTTGTGTACTGGCACTGCGATTCATAAATGCCGTTGTTCACTGTTGGATGCAAATTTTATCTTACGCAGTTTTGTCAACCTGTAACACGTCTGTTTTTGTCCAAGAGCCCGTTTGGTTGAACACATGCACAAACATGGAAGTGAGTTCTAGCTTACTTCTGACATTTAGACAGAACTCGTAGCTGAAGAATACTATGGTACAGTCATCAATAGTAAAAGATATGCGGTAATTACAGAATCTATGTTGTGCAGACAAGTCTAAAATTGCATGCTCACTTTCAATCATGTTCAAATATGAGTCCTTATTTCGAAACAAAAGCTTTTTTGTTGGTTGACTGTACTCACAGTTAGCTGTTTTGTTAAAAATTAAACCGCCTTTTTCGAACAATGTTCTACCTCGGAGACGATGACGACAAACAAAATACACTTCCCAAGTCACCGTCAAGAAATGTTGGAACTCCAACTCGACCGCAAACAGGCGGTGGAGGTGGTGTCAATTATTATACGTCAACTCAAGTTCAAAGTATGAGCGACAATTTAGATGATTTAGATGATATGGCGCTTCCTGGATCAATGGCATCAAACGAAAACGATATCATCCAACAAAAGTTTCAAAGATTAAAGATGGATGCGCAAAGAAATACTCCAAACTCGAGAGGAAATATGGGATTGATTGGATCTTCTGGAAAAGTTCCTCTTAGCGCTAGAGGTACTAGTAGCTCTGCTCGGCCAAATTCGGCAGCTAATAGAGGAAACGGATGGGGAGGTGCATCGCCGGTAACTGGATACAATCAATACGATAGAAACGAACAATCTGCACTTCAAACTGGAGTTGAAATGCTTGATGATTTGGATACTATTCCAGTACCTGATTCTCATAGACAACCATCAAACATCGATCCAGAATATCTGAGCAAAGGAATAACGCCAGCTACGAGAAGCGACATGGACATTAGTAGTCCAAGATCAGTCTCTTCTCCAACATCACCAACTCCTCGTAGAGATCTGGTTATTAGTGATAGAAAGACATTTGTATTACAGTCAGCTCCAAAAGATCAGGGATTCATCAAGTGTACAATTACCAGAGATAAAACAGGAATGAACAAACTCTTCCCTAGATATTATCTTTGGACAGATGGTGGAGGTCAATCACCAGGAATGTTCTTATTATCAGCGAAGAAGAGAAAGAAGAACAAATCGTCAAACTACACAATTTCATTGAGTCAAGATGAGCAGAGTAAGGACAGTGGCTCTTTTGTAGGCAAGCTCAGATCAAATTTTGTCGGAACAGAGTTTTACATCTTTGACAATGGAGACTCTAAGAAGAGCATTGACCCTAACGCAAAAGGTAGACGTCAGTTAGGAGGAATATTCTATGAGACAAATATATTAGGTGCTAAAGGACCAAGAAAACTCACGGTTGCAGTACCCGATGTTGATAATGAAGGCAACTATTGCCAATTCCCACAATCAGAAGAGAAACCAGTATTAACAGAAAAGTACAAGAATTCTGATTGGCACAATCTTAGGATATTTAAGAATAAGAGTCCAGTATGGAACGAAAAACTCAAGGCGTATGTTCTTAATTTCAATGGTCGAGTAACAAAAGCCTCTGTCAAGAACTTCCAACTTGCTGAACCAGAAAATCCAAACAAAGTGTTCTTACAGTTTGGAAAAGTAGATTCAAACAAGTTCAATTTGGACTATCGAATGCCATTATCAGCAATTCAAGCGTTCTGTATTGCCATTAGTGCATTCGACTCCAAATTAGCTTGTGAGTAAGAACGATTGTATAAAAGTTTTCATTTTGTTTTGTATAGTTTCTCAAAGTACTTCAGTAGTCTTTCAAAATAATCATCAACACCTCTGAAAGATGGTAAATAGTTCACATCGACTACATAATGTTTTCCAGTATATGTATCAGTAATTAAATCGTAACCGAGAAGATTCAAGTCCTAAAGTGTTAACACTACAAATGTAACTTACTAATGCTTTGCAGATTGTACTTGAAACTCTACTAAATAACGTTTTCGTTTCACCTTCAAGTTCCATCAATGGTGTGATCTTTTTAAAGCTAATCCCATCGTGACCCTCTTCTTTTGGAGTAATCATACTTAATGGTAGCTTTTCTTGACTGTTAAACGTCAGTGTTTCGGTTTCTGCGCGTCAGTAACAATTTAATGCCATACCTTTTGGATCAAAATTGCGAATTGATTCTCTTGCTTGTACAAAGGTATCTTCTGCGATAACATATACTTTGTATAACTTTGCATCGTGGTTGATATACTGTTGCACGACCACTGGTAGTGGTATTTTGTATTTTTCTCCCTCATTAACGATGACTTCGTGTAGATGTGGAATATCGAAAATAATAGCCATTTCATGAGACTCTTTAGTTCCACATGCGACAATTGTTTTGACGACTGAATGTTAGAAACAAAAATAAAAGCGTACCAACTGGAAACTTGACAAAATTCTTTTCCATTTCCTGTGTTAATTCTTCTCTGCTCAAAACTTTATCTATAACTGCGATCCCTGGTACACCAACGATATCTTTGTCTTTTAGTTTGAAATATTCGTTACCATACCAGAATCGACAAGTTGCTCTCGCAAAAACGAGTACATGTCCGTTCTATTGAGTAAACGTTCTACATTTTCTGGCTTTTCTACAATGATCATCTCCGGATATTTTGCAATATAGTTTTTGACTTTTTGTACAAGTTCTAAACCTTCTTTGTTGTTCATTTCGTCCGTTATTTTTAAAAATAATAAATCGACTGGTCCTGCCGTGTCAATGCCTTCCTCCAACATGTCCACGACAGTATGGCCATGTGTTTCGCAATACTGACCAAAAGGCTGGAACATTTGGCCTTTCTTCTTACGACTGCTGATGTAGCCTATCTTCATCTTGTAATTTTGTTTGACTTTTGAAAAAACATGACTCAACCAAGACCACCACAGTTTCCACTTGCAGGACAGCCCGATGTCGTTCGTTCACACCAAAAAGATGAATACTATACAAACGGAATGTTTGATCAAGTACGCGAATTGTGTCAATGGTTTATGGGCAGTCGTCGGGTGTTGCGATTGGAAGCAGAATTAAAAATGATGAGCGATTTAGTGTACTACATACTTACGACGCTATTGAATCAACCAACATTGGGAGAAGAATACTGCGATATTGTACAAGTTGTTGGAGATCCACAACGAACACCCTCTTTCATGGTAAATACTCAACAATCGGTGGTCTAATATTCACACAGCGAAGAGGAACGTTAATCACCTTTAGAACAGTTTTTCCATATTTATTTAACAAAGGACTGCTATATCATTTAAGACAGTCAAATAATGGTACCTATTAACTACAACGCACTAACATTGAACAGAAGAAACACCAGAAACAGTCGAAAAGATCAGAAATGCGTCACTATTTTTATTTCGTTTCAATTTGGCTGTTTTTTACATGACTGGTATGTACTTGGAGCTATCAAAGCGTTTCACTGGAGTGAAATACGTACGTTTTTGCGGAATAACCATTCTTACTGTTAGATTTTCACAGGAAAGACAGATCAACCACGACCAAACTACAAAATTCTCGGTATCTTTATCATTTTCCAACAATTAGTATCATTGATAATGTACACCCGCTCCACACTCGAATCACATCGAAGCAAACAAGAACAAGCAGAATTGATCAAATCTCTCATCCAGGAAGAGATTGTACTCGATGTACCAGATACACCACTCGAAGTAGATGACGGTAGATACCGTTGTGGTATTTGTTTGGAAAGAAGAAAACATACCACAGCAACCATTTGTGGACATTTGTTTTGTTGGAAATGTATCACAGAATGTTGCGCTGCTAATCCACAAGCGAGTAAATGTCCCTCATGTAGACAACCTATTACTTTGCAAGGGCTAGCGAGAGTGTACCACTATGATAGACAATTTTCATAATTGGAGCAGACAACTGGAAAAAGGCGGTAATGTATACAAACCAGTCTTTTGCACAGCTGAACCTAGAAAAAGTACGGCAAACATTCGACAAGTATGACAAAGATGGCGCAGGAAGCGTAAATCTAGCAGAACTTGTCCCCGTTTTCCAAGGTACATTTATCCATCAAATAATTAAATCAAGAACTTGGACAGCATTTGACGGAAGCAGATTTGTTTCAACTGTTAAGTGATGTTTATGAAGAAAATCCAGAACACAAAAAGAATCCAGATATTGACAAGTTTGAGAGTAATCACATCGAGTTTCACATCTTTTTGAGAATGTTGGAGCATCTATTTAGAATACTAGATGAAAATAATAGAGAACAAGATTTTATCGATACCTTTGTTTCGTTTGGCGGAAACTCTGACAAAACTGGGAAAATAGCGTTTGATCACATTAAAAAAGTTTGCGAAAAGTTTGGCTTGACAGTGGATATACAACAAATGATCTCCAAGATGGATACCGATGGCAATGGTAACATAGATTATGCAGAGTTTAAGAAGATTCTAACAACAAATCAACAGTAAATAGATTGTTATTGCTCTTTGTAACGATGCCCACAAAATCGAACGTGTTGCTAAGTTCGTTCTGCCTCGTTCATTACGTTTACTATGCTTTGTTTATAGTAATAAGACTATTGTCTCCTACATTCCTTAATCACCGTGATATAGCCATCAGCGTACAGTTATACATTCAACTAAATGCAATAGGAATTCACCACATATTCTTCCTGGCTATTGCTCACAGGAACAAAATTTTTCACATCAGAATCGTTTGCTGCTTGGATTAAGAGTACATTATTTTTTGGAAAAGTTGTTGTGTTAATTGTCTGTTTTACTGTTGACATGTACTATGGAATTGGATTTTTATTACTCGCTTTGCGTATGTCACCGACACACTTGTTAACAACACAGTTACTATGTTTTTCGACTTGGACGTAGAGGCAGCATCTCACGAGACGAACATCCACTATTTGACAAAACACAATTTCAATTCGAAAGTATCAAAAGATAGCGGTGTATGGCTAGTGTGTTGCTATGCAACGTGGAGTGCAGCGTCTTCAGAGTTTGCAAATGCATATTCACATATTGCAAGCAAAAGAGGAATAAACTATGCAAAACTGGATGTCGGAAAGTGGTCAGATATGGCCAAGCAACTAAAGGTGGATACGTCTGAACTACCAACCCTCATTCTTTTCAAGAATGGAAAGGAAGAACAAAGATTAAGCAAAACTCATGGTACTGACCTAAATGCAACAAAAGTAATTACTCATTTTGATTTAGAAAAGAGAATAATCGACAGTAAAAAGAAAAAGTAATATACATTTATCAAAATCTGTAACCAATCATCAGAGCCTAGCCAGCAACTGGCAAGTGAGTATTTGTGTTATGCATATTCCAGCTCAAATATTCTAATGTTGCAAAACTTGTAAAGTGTAGAGGTGTGACAAATGCAAGCAAAACAGGGCATACGTGACCCGTCCAAATTAGAAGATAAAAGAACACAATACAAAAACGTCACTAATTCATCTACTGTGTTCACAAATGACTTTATGTTACTGGCAGAGTTCTGCGAACGTATATTTCTCAAAAATCAAAAATAACATTGTAGAACGTGGACCAGTACCAATTATTGTAGTGCAGAGAACGGAAGCGGAAGCTTTGACTTGCAAAAATTCGTTGTTCGTATTTTATCCAGTGATCATACTCGAAAAAATGATCCAAACAAAGGTGGAGGAAGTGGTTGGATGACTCCAGAAGATACTCAAGTTTATTTAACTGATAATGCTCAGAACGCTCATGCCTACGTTCATCATTTAACACTACACGACGTTCATGCTAGAGGATACGTTCGACCATATTGTCTATGTTACATAACAAACGATGCAAACAAAATTATGAACAATTTTGAATCGTTGCTCAACGCGTTCACGCAAGTATCGCAAGTCATCAAGTATGGAAATAATTGTCGATTCGTTCGTGATATTCAGAAACAGTTAGCAGGAATATCACGTATTGGAATCAAACAACATTTATCAACTCAAAACGATACAAAAAGAAAGCAAACAAAATTCACCGATGAACAATCAGACGACGAAGAAGAGTTGGAAAACATGAATGGTGACTTTTTGTCAGAATTTCCAGAACTTAGCAGCGACGTGTTCAAACAAGTACTAGTGGATTTATCTGACCTCAAGAAAAAGTTTTTAAATCATATGAAAGATAGTGGACAAAAGTTGGATACAAATATCATGGAACAAATTCATACAAACTTGTTGGCATCATCTCCACAAGTGTTTTCGCCAACGAATCAAAGAGGCCAGCGTGGAAAACCAACACCAAAATCGCCCATTGGAAGACATGCACCGTTCACCTCTCCACTAGCAATATCGTTCAGTAATCCAGAATTTGTATCATTGTATGATGGTGGACTAAGTGTTTCTGCTCCAAGTTTGCAACGTTACATGCCAACCGTTTTGAAATGTATCCACAAGAACACAAATTTTGAAGAAAAACTTCGTGACATTTCACAGATCACTGGTGGAATATTTGAAACGGCACAAGATATGATTTATCATATTTTGGAACACTACCATAGACCTTCAATTGTACTAGATATCGAACGATACGATTTGACGCACTTGAACACGTCCCAAGATTTGAGTTCGAATTTATTTATTGGAAAGAGTTTTGTACAAGATTTTAACTTGGAGAAAGATCACAACACGATGCAAACGTTACAACACTGGTCACCTGCTACAAATCAATCTCCAAGACAAGTACCAACAAATACAGATTCAAGCGCAGACAAGTATTCTATCTATCGAAATGGATTTAAAGGTAGTGGATGTTATGTATCTAGTGTGTTCGATACATCAGGAACAGATGTACAAGCAGCGATCAACAAGTGGAAACGAGCAAAGACAAGATCACCATCTCCAACGCAAGAAATTCCTTCATCGAACCTACTATCGTCACTGATTTCAGATTTGAAATCATCACCTGCTGATCTAGTACCAGGACGTGGTATACTGGACTTGAGTCGACTATCTTTTATCAAAGATATTGTCTACTCGTTGCTCACTGGAAGATTAGTCGTCATTCATGGTCAACCAGAGAGTGAATTATCAGTACGTAATTTGATTGTTACATTCTCGTTGTTTGTACCTGGATTACTTGCTTCGTATCACCAAGATGATCAAGGAGCGATTACTCGTCCACAAATATGTTATTGGCGCACACGAGCAATTTCACTCGCTGATTTGACAAAATTCAAACTCATTGGATTATCAAAGAAAGCAACCATTCCAAAAGCCTTGGAAGGTTTGGTAACTAGATACGATTACGAAGAACAAACACTAACAACAAACGTACAATACAAAGGTACACTATTGGCTCAAATATTCGATCGTGAGAAACGATGGGTAGATGAAACAACGTATATTGCCTACATTCATTCTGTATTTACTGATATGGGTAGCAAAGCAGCGTTACTGTACCATCAACACTATCTGTATAATATCAAAAATCAGAATAGTAGAGTCAAGTATATTACTCCTGCTCGTGTAATTGAGAAAACACCACCGACACCCACACCAAAGCAAGACGAGCTTCCACCACCTACTCCACAGCATACACCAACTGTTTCAGGAATGTACAATTTGCCAAGACGTACTAGTAATGGAAGTTCCAACATGCCTGTTATACCACTGTCTCCAAACTCAAGAACAAGAAAAAAGACTCCCTCTACTCTGAAGAGAAAAGCGCCATCGTTTTTAACAATCATATCCTCATCATTATCGCCTAATAGTACAATGACCTGTACATCTGCTCATGATTTGGAATCAATGAGAGATTGTATGAAATCAAATTTGCGTTACATGGGATTAAGAGGTCATGACGCTACCATTATTGACTATTTGGCTGATACAGTGAAACAGCAACAAACAAGACAGCTAACGCATGCTCCAATGCAATTACAGTTGGAAAATAACGTGAATGCATCGTTAGTTACATTAAAACACGGGCGGTAACCACTTTTAAGAGCATCGGAACTTAGTTTCTGGTTTTGTAATCTACGTATGACATGTTTTGATGGGCTTGTGACATTTGACAAGAGTCCAAACAGCCACAACAACAGAACATCAAACTCGCACAAAGCAAGTTGGATAGATAGGCAGCGATGGGTAACGACATTCCAAAAAATCAGTTAAAACAATGGGAAGATATTACTGAATACAGACGTATGTGTGAATACTACGTGTTAATTTACATTTTTATAGTTTCTAAGAAAGATATCGCAAGGTATCGCAAAATATGGCTAGAAATGTTCGGAACAGGTGAAATGGATAAAGAAGGCTTCCGCAGATGGATTAAAGCGATAGGTATCTTCCCTAACTTTAACTCACCTGATGCGCCTATCGACCACGTACGCTTTAGTTCATTCTACTCACATCTTAGTTGTTCCGTTCGTATGATAGAGACAGAAGCGGTTCTATCTCGTTCGAGGAATTTATTTTATATCTTAGTATTACAGCACCAACACAAACAGAACAAGATCCGCAAAAAATTATAGAGGTCACATTTTTGTTATATGACGCTGATGGCGACGGTCACTTGTCAAGGGCAGAATTAGAAACTGGTATGAAAGATACTTTCCGTCTGTTGGGTCACGACGTCGAATCAGAGAAGTTCCAAAAGATTATCGAACAAAGAGTATCACAACTCATTGATATTGCAGACGCTGATGGTGATGGTAACCTCACACTCGAGGAAATTCAAAGTGCTGTCAAGAAGAACCCAAAATTGTTGTTAATTTTTTAATATATTTGTTAATTGCGTGCAGTTCTTCGTCGTCGTACTGGGTCTGTGTGAGTGTGTTCATCTACGAACTGACGAGAAGCTCTGTTAACTGGTGTACCACGTTTGATAACGTATGGATCTTTCAACAAACGACGATCTCTTTCACTGTGGTAGCTAATGGAAATCATGTCTTTGAAGAGTGACTCATGATCCAAATCTTCATTAGCACGTGAATTTCTGCAAATGTAGAGGAGCTTGGTGCATGTTTCTAAATCGTAGATGATGCAACGGTGACGATTTAGAAGACGTACAGACTTGGCGATCATGTTCTCGAATACTTGATTCCATTTCTTCAAATCGCGTAGTGGATTGTTTGACTCCAATTTGAATGTCGACTTGCTGAGAATTCTTTCTAATTTTTGTAAAGGTGTCAAATTCTCCACTGGGAACGCTTCTACAACTTGGACAACGTATTCTTGTGGTTCTCTGTCAACTGTTTCCCAATCAATGTTATTGTCTGGTTCGTACTCTACTTCTGTTTCATAATCATCAAAGTCAATTTCGCTCTCATCACCAGATCCTTGTGCAAGCGATTCTGTTTCGTTGCCAGAGTCTTCTTCTTCTACTGAGTTTTCGGCAGCAAGTACTTCATCTTCTGTTTCGTTCGCTGATTCTTCTTGTTCGCTCGATCTCATTTCTTCCAATTCTCTTGGACTTGGTCCTAATACAGATTTGATTACTGATGGGTATTCTCTTTGCTCTTCGTATCTTGCTTGTGTTTCTGGGTCAAGATGAGCTTTGAGAATTTGTTCAACCTCTTGTTTGGCCTTGACCATGGATAATTGTATTTCTTGTGAGAGTTCTGATAAACGATAGTTTTGTTCTGCTTCGTTTTTCATAATGTCGTTCATGAGTGATGGTACTTGTGAGGCATCAAAATTGTGGATGTTACGCGCAC
>JAESGV010001378.1_pt1 | contig 10169 bp, 6 predicted proteins | sample 9269781 | NCBI WGS metagenome assembly JAESGV01 (sample SAMN15741586, study PRJNA653496) | algae metagenome | isolation source: Tildeniella torsiva UHER 1998/13D and co-occurring heterotrophs from... | place: Slovakia: Slovak Paradise National Park, Hrabusice, Kosice Region | collected 2000-01-01
CGACGTATAATGCAACCACAATAGTTGTAGTCCATAAATACATACCAAAAGTCATTCTATGTAATCTTCGTGATATTAACTCGTCCAATGTTGACATTTTCAATTTTACTGGAGCCGCATAGTGTCGTAGTACAGTATTCCGACAGCAGGCCAAGCGTCGAACATATTTCAAGGTGTACGCTCTCATGCAAAATTACAAACTTGGTGGGACAAGATTAAAATAGCGAAAATACTGTGGTGCAATGAAAGCTTTGGCTGAAATCATTTGCATGGTAATGTGGCAACAATTTACGAGTGTTTCTTTTATTTGCATTTGACATTGAAGACCAATTTTATCCTAAAAGAATTGTGATTTAGCAAACGAAACTGCAGGTTATCGTTAGCGTGTAATATTCGAGAGGTGGTGCTCCATTATTTTTCAATATGTTAAATATTTTGAGTTTAATGTTCATGAAACTTGTTGCTAACTATGAAACTACCATTGTTGTTCACTATTAACTTGCAATTAAGAGTTACTACCACAGATAGCATCATTTTTGCTGGTTGTTCTCTTTGCTGGACAAGCGCGGATAAATAACACATTCATGACTTGCCTACCCGCTAAGTAAGTAAGCACACAACACGCACTATGCTGCTGAACGTGAAGCTGCACCTCGTTGTTTTTGCTTTAACTCTGTGTGCAATTTCAGCGGAAGCCAATCTTTCATGCGACGCAGTTAAATGCAGACGATTGTCTCAAAGTACGGACCTGTGCTCTTTAACTGCATACAGATACGACTATTGTATTTTGCCCAACACTTGTGGAGATAAAAATTACACTTGCACAGGTACGACTTTTTCAATTCTCACAACTGGCAAGACGGAACACCTACACTAAGAGGATTAGTAGCACCAACGTTTATTTCAGATCAAGTTACCATTCCACTAACGAACTGGAGCTGGTTCGTATCTAGCATCGGATTTCTTGTACTATGGTACCATAGAAATGAACAACCATTTCGCACTAGAAACTTGTACCTTACTACAATCGTTTTTATATGCCAGTTAATGCTTGTTCGCTGCGTAATCAATCAAACAGCATGGGATCCGTGCATATTCACACAGACTGTAGCAGTGACTTGCCTAGGTGGCGACAAGGTGTTAACGCTTGTGCAAGTACGTTTCTAACTATATATGCTAACAACAGATTTTTCTATTCGACCACAAATTCAAACGCGAGAAAAAACTAGGAGAAGAGGCCAAGAAGTTGTCAACTAGAAACATACAAACCATCGATTTGACGGACAGTGCTCACTTTTTGGAATCATTTTTAGGATCTGTGCTAGTGATCATTCTATACCTCGCGATAGGAACAACGTTAATATTCACGTTCACTGATATACAATTCGGAGATCTAGATGCATGTTTCAATCGAAACTCATATCCAAAAATTAGTGAAATTGGATTCACCATTGGAATAGTGTTGATATCAAGCAACTTGGTTAGTAGCATTCGAAAACCAGATCTGCTTCACGTGTACAACTACTTTATTGAGTTTTGGTTGTTAGTGACCAACACGCTCTTTATGATGAGCATCATGTTCATGTTGCTGTTGTTATCAAAAATAGAATCCATAGCAAATCGCTATGCACTCCTTCGAGAGAACGTCACATCACTAGTGATCGTGTTGACATTGAATGTTGGCATCATGTGTGGTATACCTGTATACTATTACTATGTTCACTACCTCAAAAAATCGCAAGTAACAGATACTATTCGTAACAATTTTAGTATCGCAGAGAAGCAACCATTTGCGATGGAGCAAATGATAAACCATGCAGGAAAAGAATTGGAAACAGAATCAGTTCTGCTGTACCAACTTGTGAGCACAATTGTTAAACTAAGATCAAACACGCTAGACAACCAATTTGAAACCTGTGAGAAATTAGCTAAAATAGTGTATGACAAGTACATATGTGGATCGTGCAAGACTCTAACGTGGTACGAGATGACACATACGGTTTCTAGCATCAAAGCACATATCGAACTATTAGAAAAAGAAATTGTGTTGAAACAGTTGCAAGATTTAACTAGGGAAAAGATCATTTTGCCAATGTTTGCAAGAATGGTCGCGTCGCAAACCAATTCTATTGCACTTGTAAAAACATGATATTTATTCAACAAACACAACACTTTTCTTGTCGTTTAGGGTTTGGATCAGGAAGCGATTGTATCATACTCTCCAATTCTGCAAATTCAGGTTCCAATTTGAAAGAATGTTTTGAGTTGTACAACCAAGTATGTATCGTTTTAGCAGCCTCCTTGCTGTACTCTGGAACAACCTCACTAACAGGTTCCTTATACAGTAAGGGTATTGAACATTGACGAGCTAGAAAACTATCTATTTTTGCGTGCTCTCTGTCGATAAATGCTAAAATGTTGTGAACCTCATCATAATGTTTAAATTCTTTCATTCTTGACTCGCCTGATACTGCCCGATGTATAATTGTATATAAGAACACAAGATCTCTACGTGGTTTGTAACGTGTAAAAAGGTTGCGGTTGTAGTACCTACAACCATTAGTGTTACTTCTTTTACTTACGCGCCGAAAAAGATACAGAATCTAAATGCTCCTTGATGATCTACTTCTGAGTTGAAAGCTGCACGAATTTTGTATGGCAGTATTGGTTTAAAGCAAAGTTTACTACTCAGGTGGTAGTTTGTGGGAAGTTCTGGAGGCATACCAAAAGTAGTGATATCGATGTCGCATAGCGACGTCACGTTACATGCAGAGGTTACTTGCGCCTCTGATATAAGAATATCAATAATCTTTTGTGCATAATTTAAAATCTGAGGAACGTCCTCCGGAACTGCATAACTTTTGGTTATTGTTGTGTAATTTCTTACTTTTGCTCCGTGTAAAGTTCTATTGTACTATCAACTCTTGCATACACAAAGTCTAGTATGTTTCTAGAGCTAAATAACCAAACCAGTTTTATCTGTTCAAAGACATCTTGAAACTGTTCCCGTGGATGTATTTTGCTTTTTGAAATGTGTTGTATTATGCTTCTAATCGCAGAAACATCGCGGTTAGTCTGAACTAACAAATCCATTAGTGCTGAAACAATAGCGTTTTTTTCCGGATATTTTTGAAGATGTATGAATTCAGTTAGTACACTGTTCGTTAACATTTCAACATTCAAAGTACCGAGCGTGCTTTGTTACCAAATTAACCATTTCGCGTTCATTCTCCTCTGTGAAAGTAGTACATGACCTAGTATCGTTGAGAGTTCTTGTATCCTTGTTCTTGTTTCGCATTTTTACAAAAAACGGTTTCAAAAAACGTGCAAATGGAGATGATTTAAATAATGTACAGGTTTTTAAGTTAAACGAACAGTTGAATTAAAGTTTGCTGTAAGTGATGTTTTTCCATACACTGCCACAGCAGGTCTGACTCTTCCAGAAATATCTTTAAATGCAACACTAAATGGTTTGCCATCCAAAAAGAACACCAAACTCCCTTTTGTTAAATCCAGCAGTACACCAATACTAACCTCTTTTCCAGTAAACTGATCACAGTACCGCTTTGGCACTGTAACCTGTCTACCTTGATCAACTAGAACACCATCTGACCGCAAGAACCATCCACTACTTAGTTTTGCTCTTGTACTATCATCAATATCTGGTATAATTCCAACATAGGCCAAATCAGTTGTACCTTTTGGCCGTAGTTCAATTTCCCAGAAACTTAGAACATGTGACGGTGCGCATACCGTTCCAACAAGCACAAAATCGTTTCTATTTTCAACACATCGAACTGTAGTACCATCTTCTGAAACACGGAACGTATCAGGTACTTCTGTTCGCCATTTACACCCAACTAGTTTCAAAGTTTCAGTTTGTGGTGCAGTTGGTCTCTTTTTCAAATGTTTTGTTGCACTGGTTAACGATTTATGTTTCTCTATGGTATCTTTGGTATCTCCCATGTGAATCTTTAGTAACTCTCGCATAACACCCATCTCTTTCGTTAGTGTTTCTAATTTCTCTTTTAATTTCAAATTCTCGTAATCAGCTGCTTCACAATGACAATTGTTTTTCATATCTTCCAAATCGGCTAGAATCTGCGTTCTTTCACGTTCTGCTTTTTTTATCTTTTTTCGTGCTGCTTCAACACCATCAAACGATGCTGCTAACTTCACTCTCATTTCGTGTATCTTTTCTGCTTCATCTTCTACAGCTTTTGCTGCTCCGTTGGCTTGCTCCCGTAACGAGTTATTATTAGCTTCAATGTACGCAATCATATCATCCTTGACTTGTTTGAGCTGTTCTCCCACTTCACTAAATTTTGTACTATTCGCTCCTTGTTGCGCTCGTAAGCTATCTACCATCTTTCTCACACTTTCATCAAAATTCTTTTGTAACGATTCAACACTAGTTTTCTGATTCCGTAACTGATCTTGTATTTTGGCCTCTAGTTCATTCAAACTATTTGTATCTTGTCGTACCACGCTCAGTTGTTCATTCAATCGTGCCAACTCTTGATTTACAGTTGTATATAACGCACGTTGCGAAAGTTCTGCTTGCTCTATACGATCTCCGATATCGTTTCTCACAACCTGTAACTCTCCATGAGATCGTAACAACTTGTCATCTACATCATCACATACTTGTTTCAGTTTTGTATCAGTTGAATCTTCTACATGGTTTTGTACTTCATTCACTCGTTCTACAAGATGTGATTGTACTTTTTCTAATTGTTCTGCTTGCCTTTTTGCTTGTTCATTAATTTCATTTTCAATACGTCGTGTTGCTTCCTCTATTCTATCGTGGATCACTTTTTCGACACTTTCATCTTTTCCAGATAAATCTCCAAGTGCTCGTTCCTGTTTTGTAACTTTTTCTTCTAATTCTTGCTGTTTCGTTGCTCTTGCTTCCAATTTATCTCTAATGGTCTCCATATCTGATCGAATATCCTCTCGTAGCGCTTGTTCCATCATATCAATTCGATCACTTGTACGTTTCTCCGATTCATCTCGCGTTTGATTTTTCGCGCGTAAATGGTCCAACTCCTCTTGCATAATTTTTTGTTCTGCTTTAATTTTTTCTACTTGATCTGCCAAATACATTTTCTCACGTGCCATATGTTCGATCACTTCATCGCGATGTTTCTTTTCTTGTGAAATTCGTTCCAACTCTTCTTCAGTTGCTCCTGCTTGTAATAATCGTTCTTCTTGTTCTCGTAACCGCGAAGTTAACTTTTCTTCGATCTCTTGTACTGTAGCTTTACTACTTTCTGCAGCGAGTAATCGTTCGATGATAGCGTTTTGTCGTACGTACTTTTCCTCTAGTTCTTCATACTTTTCTAGTACATCTTCTAACGCCATTTGAGTCGCATGTTTTTCTTCTTCAATCTTTTGTCCACATTTTTTAAGTATTGATAATTCGTGTTGATTCAAGTGTTGTATCATTGAAACTTCATTTTTCAAATTATTTTCTTTCAAAACGTTATTGGTGACTGCGTTATCATCTTCTGCGATTTGTATGGCGACTTGTAAATCTTTTTCTAGTTTTGCTGCTCGTTCTTCTAGTACAGATATCCGTTGCTCTGCATTGGAGTCGAGAGAACCAGCAACAGGTTCTTTGGTTTCTGATTTCATATTTTGTACATCGTTTGCCAATTTTGATAATAGTTTCGCATGTCCACTATTGTTATGTTGTAGTTCATGGATCTGACTTGCTTCAAACTCTATTCGTGCGTTTATCGTATCTATTTTTGACGCTATTTTCATTTCTTGTAACTGTTCTGCCAAATCGGATTGACCTTTCATATCGTCAAGCGATTCTTTTAGTTTTTCGACATCTGCTTTTGTAAGATTTAACTCGTCTGCATGTGAGTTCATTTGTTTGTAAATGTGATCAAATATTTGCACAAACGTCTCTTGATGTGTTTCGATCGAACCTAGTTTCTGCATGGTTAGGTGTTCTTGTTCTGCATTTTTCGCAGTAGAATTTAATAGCGCGCGTTCTAGTTGTAATGCAGCGTTCATTGTTACGTATGACTCTGTCCACACGCGTGTTATGATTTCATCTGATAAACTAGTCGCAAGATCACCAAACGCGATTCTATTTCCATGCATGTATTTTTCAAACTTTTTTAATTCTTCTTCTCCAAATAATTCTTTTACGTGTTCGCGAGTTAGTGACCCTTCCATTCCAAATCTTCTCATTTCTTTGTTTATGTATTTAATTGCGTGTATTTTCCGTTCATCTAACTTTTTCCACCACTCACAAAAGTCATGGAACTCGATTGTACCAGATTTTTTGGGATCCATTAGTTTTATGAGCGATACTACTGCATCTGTGTCAAATACAATATTTGAAATTCCAACATCTACAAGTAGGTCTGCTAGGTGGTTTGTACTGACTGTATCTCCGTTGTCATTGTACTTACGGAAGATGTCACGTAAAACTGGAGTGGTCATGATTTTGGAGCTAAAGCAGTCAACCACAAGTGGTTTTTACGATAGAATGGATGTAATTATTTTTACTCTTGGTTCTCGTCCAAAATGAGAGAGTCCGTTTCTCCTTCCTGTTCTTCTACAGGGCTACTATCGTGAAGCATTGGTGCTGGTCTAGAAACTGCAGATTCAGATGATGTAGTAGCTACAACTGGTTGTGGTGGTGGAGAAGAGACGTTGTTTTGCGAAACAACAGGTTGTTCTATCGTACTAGTAGGGGCTGTGGCAGCAGGTTGCTTTTTGGTAGCATCTATGACTCTGATAATAGAAGCATAAAATATGCGAGAGGCTTCACGAGAATCGCAGGAAGCAGCAACAATGTCTTGGACATATCCACGGGAGAGAGCAACGCCTAGGCCATGTAAAATACTCTCCAAGTCGTCTGTTCGAATAAAACCGGTGTTATTGCGATCAAAGTAACGAAAAGCTACTAAAAGCTCTGGATCTAGATCTCCGTTATGTTCCTCGTTCTGCAAGTAAAAAAAAGTAAGAAAAAGGTTAAAATAAAATGGTAAATATTGAAACTACAAATAGCACATACCTCTTCGCTTTCCTAGAATGTTAGTTGATAAAAGTGTTAGACTTACATCTGATAGTCTGATACGTTTAGCGTCACGCTCATCAGAGTCGTTCTCTGGTTTAGATGTGCCTTTGATTAGGCCTTCCTTGTGCAACTTTTCATATTCACGGAGTGTTGATAGTATCAACTTGCCAAATCGAATTTGAAGATACTCACTAAACGCCTCTGCAAACAACGAAACCTCGAATGTCTTCTCTAAACGATCCTCTATGTTGTAGTCAAGAAGACCATCTAGCGTAATAGTTGTGCATTTGATGTTTTGTTGAAGTTTGTCATGTTGAGTCGAGACAATCAGGTGAGGTTTCTGTGGTGCGTCCTCCTTGGTAGCCTTCTCTTCTTCTGGTAAACGACTGATTCTTTCTTGATATGCGTCCCAATGAGATGCCCATAGATCACCTGATGGAACTGCGTTCCACACATCAGGTATAAAGATTGTTGTTCTTTCTTCCATCTCTGGAAAACTACGCTCTTCGATAGTCTCAGCAGGTCTATGATACCATATCTCCATGAACTTGATCCAGCTTTTGCATTCTGAAAGATCTACTCCACAAAACTCTTTTCCGCATCGAAGTGCTGTACGAAGTAACACTGACTCATCTTGTAGTGGGTCTCCACCGTCAACTTTTTGTGACCACGAACCACCAATGCACATTAAACTTGATCGATCTTTCTTGGCAACCAAGAATCGCAACAAGTGATTTAAATGACGGTCAGGATCGTCAGGATGGTCATGTAACGCCTGTACGAAAGCAGTCCAATCAACTCCGCTCATCAACATTATCTTTCCATTGTGTTTAGTGCCGTGAACTAGAGATGCAGGCTCCGATGTTGACGATTTGTCCAAAACGCCTGTTTCGTTATCACACTCAAACTGAATAGGATGGTCGAGTTCTATGTTCGTATTTTCTGTCCAGTGGTTCACAACCTTTGTGAAATCGGCGACAACGTGTAAGTTAGGGTATCTTCTTTTGACTTCTGTGTATTGTCTTTCTTTTGTATTCCATGGACCCGTGTTGAAACGAACAATGTATGGGCTTCTTTCTTCTTTTTCTCTCGCACGTTTGTTGTTAATATTATCTTGCTTTCTTGGAGGACTGAAATGTCGTTCTACAGATCGCTTGCGAACTTGTCTGTGGGAGTCTCTGTTGTCGCGTCCACCTCCGCGTTGGAAATTGTTTCTCTTTGGCGAGGGACTGCGACGTTGATAACGATTATTGTCATTTCCATAGTATTGTGAAGGTTGATCATAGTTTTGTTTGAAGGTTTGTGGCTGCGTTTGTACAGGTGCGCGGTTCATTTGCATGTTCATAGCAGAATATGGTGACGGTTGGGTAGGTGCAGGGCTTTGTCTTTGATAGGTGTTGTATGCATCATATGGCGCTTGTTGAGGTTGTTGTTGGACTGGTGGCTGTTGATAAGGCGTTGATCCAAACTGTGAATAAGGTGCTGGTTGCTGATATGGCGCTTGTGATGGAGGTGCATCATATCGTGGCTGTTGTTGTGGTGCCTGTTGACCATAACCTCCATATACCTGCGTTTGAGGAGGCTGTTGATATTGTTGTGGTTGTTGATTTGCATATGGCGCACGATACGCATTCGCATTATAATTTTGAGATTGTTGAACTGGCACGGCTTGCTGACCATATCCTTGTCCGAATGTTTGTTGCTGTGGCGCACGATTTTGGTATGGTCCCTGTTGCTGCTGCTGACTATACGGATTTGAGTAGGGAGTGGCTCCTTGTTGATTCCACTGTTGGTTGTTCATGATGATCGGTTGTTGAAAAAGAACGCTGGCTTACAATTCTTTACAATCTAATCTGAGTTGACTATCCGTTACTTTTTCACAGAACAGGAAAAGATACAAAACTGAGTATCAGACAAGAATTTGAGTATAGGAATTTGTTTGATATCATAGAGTTTCATCTAGGAGCGAAATTGTTAACATCATTTGCAAAATTGTCTTTTCTTGTTCCAACTTTGGTTTTCTGACAAAAAACGATTTGTGATTGTGGGAAATTTTATTCTTGCGCAAGTTCTTTCAAAAACTTTTGTACTTGCTCTTCAGCCTTTTCCCACGTGCCTTTGTGCTTGGCAGACTCTGAGTGGAGTTTTGTATGTGTGGTTAACTCTTTCTTGAGTTTGTTTGCTTGACTGTTTGAAACTGGTACAATCTTTTCTTCCTTGTTTTCTACAACCTTTACCATTGTTGGGAAGCCATCTTCGTTCCATTCAGTATACTTGGCTTTTGATTCCTCATCTTTGAACAACTCGCTTGGTAGAATTAAACTTCTTGTGTACTTTTCTTTGGCTTGTGCGGCAGTGTTTTGTAGCTTCTTCAATTTGATTTCGTTGGCTTCTTTTTGCTCCTGTTTCTTTCTTTCCATGCCCTTAATGACAGTTTGAGGGTCTACAGATCTCCATGAACTTTTACCAGTCGCGGCATCGTCATCGATTTGAGCACCCAATAGTGGTAGAATGTTATCACGGATATTGTCACATTCCTTGAGGATAACCTTGGCGGTGTCTCCCTTTTGTGCGAGTTCCTTGTCTCTGGCAGCACTGCGAATCTTGTAGCGGAAATCGGTGAATGCGTCCAACAATGGTTTTTGATCATTTGTGTCGCTTGAACCAAGTCCGACCTTGTCGTCAATCATACCAAAGACTTTGAGGATATCGGTAACATATTGAGCGATGCTACGATAGATAGGTCCATTGACAGTTCTTCCGATTCTATACTTGTTGGCAGCATCTACAATTGCACTCAACGATTCAATAACTTTTGGAGTATCAAAACTGTCACAAAGAGCTTCGTGAACTTCTTTCTTGGTCTTTTGTAACAACTTCAAAAGATCGTGCTCTTCTTGGGTCCACTTTTCTGATGCAGTGACATTCTCTGCAGATTGTCTTAACGCTTTTTCTGCTTCAGAGAAAAAGTCACCAAATTTCTTATCGTGTTTAACTGCATTGTCCATAGAGTCTGGCGAGAATTCCATGGGATCTTTAAAGTTGCGTAGCAAGTACAACATTCTAATACTTCTGCTGGTGTAGTCCTTGAGAGCTTCTGCGATTGTAATAAAGTTCTTCTCGCTCT
>JAESGV010001379.1_pt1 | contig 10166 bp, 8 predicted proteins | sample 9269781 | NCBI WGS metagenome assembly JAESGV01 (sample SAMN15741586, study PRJNA653496) | algae metagenome | isolation source: Tildeniella torsiva UHER 1998/13D and co-occurring heterotrophs from... | place: Slovakia: Slovak Paradise National Park, Hrabusice, Kosice Region | collected 2000-01-01
ACAAGAGACATTTGACCAACCCAACTCGTGGTCACTTCCATCACAGATCACCATCCAAGATGTTGTACAAGGCAGTCCGCGGTATGATCCCATACAAGACTGAACGTGGTGCCGCTGCTTTGAGAAATTTGCAAGTATACGAAGGTGTACCACGCAAGTTCATCAAGACAAAGCGTGTATGCGTACCAGCCGCCCTCCGTGCTGCCCGTCTACGCCCAGGTGCAACTGTCACTCGTTTGGGTAACTTGGCTGCCTCCGTCGGATGGAAGCAAGCTAACACCGTCGCCACACTTGAGAAGAAGAGAAAGTTGGCTTCAGTTCACTACTACAGAAAGAAGCTCGCTAAGACCAACTTGTGGGAACAAGCCAAGAAGAAGGTTGAACAAACTGGAGAGTTCAAAGACGTACAACAAAAATTGGCTGCTCTTGGATATTAAACAACACATATTTTAATTTATATTTTGTGTATTTATTAGGTTGACTTGTCAAAAAACACACATGTTCACATTCATAGTGGGAGTAGCGTTAGTTGTAGGATTCCTCTATTTTGCCACAAAGAATTATTTATTCGAACGTGTACTACAGAAACACTTTGTTTTCGACCCACTCGTGTTAAGAAAGCTCATCAAAAAAGCAATCGACGATGTGCCAGAAGATACAAACTTTAGTCCAAACGATGCCAAATTAAACCCTGTCGCAATAGAATTTAAACCAGACGGATGGTACAAATTACCAAACAGTGATGGAAGACCAGTCCTCGAAAGACACGAAAAAGTTCTCGAAGACCGTTGTGCTGGTATTATCAGAGAACTTGCCAAACACTATGGCAAAAAACACATTCACGGTAGTGAACATGACTTTTTAAATGCAGTACATAACGAAGAGAAGTGGTTGTACGTTATTGTTGGTTCTGCTGTTGGTCAAATGATCATGTTACACACCAGTTTGACAGAATATATTATCATTTTTGGTACACCTATGGGTACTTCTGGTCATAGTGGAAGATACACAATGGATGTTTTTGATTATATTGTGCATGGAAAGCATCACACGTACGCTGCTGGTGATTTGCACGTCACTGAGCATTTACCAGGAGAAATGACAGTACTACCAAGAGGTGAAGCGGTAGTGTACAAGAGCACTGCTCACACTTACATGGTCGAATACGGTCGTGGCTTCCCTGGAGTCTTGTTAGCCATTTTCTATCCTATATTAGCGACATTATTCCAAACTTTAGATTTTTACACAGTATGTTCTTTTCCAAAGTTACTAACAATTTAGTTTGGTAAACAAATGTATTTAGTAACAAAGCAAGTCATGAAAGAATTAATTGAAAATAGAAAGATTTAAGGTCTTGGTTCTCTCTGTAACGACAGATCAAATAAATCTTGTACCGGTAGCGCTGTTCTTATCGCTTCATTGATCAAATTCTGAACATGCGCAATTTTCAACATGTCAGTGGCGTGTCCTTCTAATGGATAATACGAGTGATTAAATTTCCATCGTTGAAGTTCACTAATAAACTCGTACTCTTTTTGAATTTGGAAAAGATTCACAAATGTTGATTTCTTGATTTGATGCCACTCTCTTACATCTTTGATCAAATTGGTAGGAAGTGGAATATCATGTACAGATTTCAAATCTCCCAAATACATTCCATAGTACGGTAATGTAGGTAATGTTTCACAACCTTTCAAGTACTCTCTCGCAGCTCCGAAATTTCCTCGTAGTCCAACAAATTTTCTCAAATATTCCAATTTCTCAGCATCTTCTTCTGTTAATAATTCTTTTGTCGTTTTCAATCGATACACAGATGCACTCATTAATCCACCAACAATACAAAATGTCGTATCAAAATTTCTAATATCCAATAACGAGTAACATAATTGAATAAAGAAACGAATCATTTGTACACGACCTTCTGGTGTATCTGGTGATACAATCTCAGTTGCGACCCATGCGGAAAGAGTTTCAAATAGTGCCATTTTCCGTACTAAATTGGGACACTTGTGAGGAGCACGATCTTTTCTCCATGGATAACCGACAAATTCATGAGGTTCTATTGTGTCGATCAACTCGAATTCGCGTATCGTTAATTGTCTTGCCAACTCTTTGGTACTGTATTGGAACAGTTTCGTGGTATCGTACTTGGCGTTATCCGTTGGGAACGAACGTAATTGTTTCAAAATATCTGATTGTTTGATAACGTTTTCTATTGCGTTTTTTAACGCCAAACCACGTAAATAGATTGCGAATCCTAAACTAGTTTCGACGTCGGAGGACATTTCATGTTCGATAAAATGTAACAGTTGTCGAATGATGAGTACTGGTAGAGATTCATCGTGACGTAACACTTGTGGAATGAATTGTCGAATCCATGCTTCTATGGCGAACGTCACTCCCATTATTCTTTTTTCATTTTTTTCTTGTTTGAAACGTTCGAAAAGTAGAAATAGTAATTGTTCCGCTGTCATGTAGGATTGGTATGTGTAAAAGAATACTGATGGAATAAATGAAGCGTCGAACGGGAGTAACACTTCTTCGATGTTATTTTTTCTATTACTGATGAGGGCGTCAATGACAAGGTCTAGTGTACTTGGTATAGATGCACCCATGACTGGTGAGCCATTTTCTTGAAAAGTGTATCGTTCTGGATTGAATAATTTTTCTTTGAATTCAGTTTCGAGTTCTTCTAGACGTGGTTGATAGTCTATCGTTGGATAGAATCCACGTAGCGCAAATGTTCTATTATGTTCATACTGTACTGGTAAGGTGGACACGCATGCGCTTCTCCAACTAGAACAAACACTGGAAATGATTGGAATTTGAGTTCTTAGCGACAAAAACGATAGAATGTTGGCTGATATCTCTTCAGGGGCTTCTGTTAGCGACATGATCTTGTTGTTTGCGTGTTTCTGATGGGGACGTGTCCATGTCACTAAATTTGGGTGCAGTTCGTGCGAAGTCACAAGTTGTTCGAATATGAGCTATTTTGCAAAATTGTTCGCAATTTATTTCAATTACTTTTGCAATTTACCCTCTACTCTAGCATACAAGTTCACAAATTGCTTCTTAGATTGCAAAGTTGGATATCTTGCAATTAGTGCTTGTTTCTTCTCTTCATTTAATCCCATTTGTTCCTATTATGTTAGTTACCATTCAAACAACTTACTATTCCATTGTAGAATAAATTCTCAATTTCTTGTTCTGATAGTGAGTCAATACCTTGTTCTCCTGGTTTTCTTGCAATCGAAATTGTTCTTTGTGGTTTCTCTGGAGTTGATTCATACGAAAAAGTAAATGTTTCTTCCGAATACGAAGGTTCAAACGAAAACGTTTCTTGAGCATCTTCCATAAACAATTCGTTATACATTGGTAATTTAAACGAGTACGTGCGATCACGAACGCGTACTGGTTCTGGTGCAGTTTGTTTTGCCATTAATCGTTCGATCGGATTATTCGATTGAGAAAGCGATGGAGGTGGTGAAGATGGTAGTTGTGGAGGTTGTTTCTTTGTTTGTGGAGGTGGTGGAACGAATTTCTTCTATCCAGAGTTAGTAAGAATAACTAGACATACGAATTCGACTGGTTTTGGATCTTCGACTGGTGGCTTTTCTACAGGTTTCTCGACTGGTTTTTCGATCACTGGTGGTGTAGGTGTTCTTTTCTCAACAACAGGTGGTGCAGGTTTCTTGAATGGAACAGGTGCAGGTTTTTCAGTAACTGGTTCTGGCGGAGGTAACCGTGACATTACTGGTGGACTCTTCTAATAATGGTTAATATGCATAATCTAACATACTGGTGAGGCAGGTGATTCTGTATACTGTGATGGTTTTTTAAACGGAACTGGTTCTGATGTTGGATATTTGAATGGTTCTGGTTTTTTGACTGGTTCTGAAGCTGGTGGTGTTCGTTTTTCTGTTATTGGTGGTGTTGGTTTTTTGAATGGAATAGGCGCAGTTTCTGGTGTTGGTTTTTTCTACGTTTTGTTAGTTTATCATGCCAGCATACGTTAAGAAAAGGTGACGATAGTGGTGATGGAGTTGTTTTCTCTGGTGTATATGAGCTACGAACTGGTTCTTCTTTTTTCTAACGAGTTAGATTGGAGAATAAACATACTGGTGATACGATGGGTTCTGTTGTGGGAGTTGTTTTTTTCTACGTGGTTAGTGTTGTATTATTTTGTCCTACCCATGAAGGTGTTGATGTTATCGGTTTGTCTTCCGTTTTAGGTTTCTAAAATTGTTAATACACTTTTGCAAGGTGCTTACATTTAAAAATGGTGATGATACAGGCGATGGTGTAGGTTTGTCATTAGTTTGCTTCTAATAAACGCGTTAAAAATAATGAAAAACATTACATTAAGGAATGGTGATGCTACAGGTGCAGGTTTAGGTTTATCGTCCTTGGTCGTACCAGTTGTTGAGTTTCGCTTTTCTTATTAGTTCATAATAATTTCTACTTACAAGGAACGGTGACGAGGAGACAGAATTTACCGGTGGCTTATCATTTGTACTAGTGATTGGTGTTCGTGTTGATTTTTGAGGTAGTGACGGTGGAGGCCCTGTTGTTCGTGCAGAGGGCAGAGCTGGTGCTTCTTTTTTCTTGCGTGTAAGGATTGCGAAATACGTAACGACTTACTGGGAAGCCTTGTCTTGGTGAGTCCGTCATTCGAGACTACAATTCGCGTTTGTTGACACGTAAATAAGTTGTCCCTGTCACCTCAAAATGAATAATCATCTGTCATTGTAACTAAAGATGCCTAGTCGACTGGACTAGTTTCTTGGTATGTAGAGCTACTTGTCCTACTATCTGTTTTAGAAGATAGAAAATAATTCATTGATAAATCAACAATAAATCAATTTAAATTAAAATCTACTACCAGAGTTTAAATTTCTACTGTGTTGTTACAACTAAAACAATGTGGGCGTTCTTGCAGAAGATATTTAATGGGTCACCGCTAGTACAAACAACACCAGAGCCAACACCGCTTCCATCCAGTCTTAAAGCAGTTATTGTTGGTGCAAGTGGTACGAAAGAACAAACATTATTAATTTTATTGGTGTCGGAAAAACATCTATTATTGAGAAGCTTGTATACGGCCGTTTCAGCGATAGCTATCGCACGTGCACAATAGGAGCATCATTTTTCACGAAACAAATAGATACTGGTGGAAATGCCGTAAAGTTAGAGCTGTGGGACACTGCAGGACAGGAGAGATATCGACAGGAAATGTCGCCGATATATTATAGACACGCAGAGTTGTTAGTAGCGATGTACGATGTTTCAAAGTACTTTAATTCCTACTTCTGACGATTAGTGCCGATTCTTTGAGCATTGTACAAAAAATAGTTGACGAAGCAGGGAAATACGTAAGTAGAAATTTTATCGTGGCTTTGGTGGCGAACAAGACTGATTTGAAGAGACAAATAGATACACAAGAGGGAATAGATGCAGCAAAACATATCAAAATACCACTGTTCTTTGAACTGAGTGTCAAGCAGGACTCGAACGATGTGGTTTATGAAATATATAGAACAATAACTGAAGCGAGACTATATTCTCACAGGAATGGGTACGATTACGAAAAGATTTCAAGAATGTTTTGTAAATCTATGTGGAATGACACTGAAGCGAGATTCAAGGATTCAGTAATAGCTAAACAAAGGTGTACACAATTCACGGACTGTCTTGTTCGAGTTTATGCATAAATAAATGATTTCTAATAATTTGTAAGAAACTCAAACAATGTGGGCGGCAATCAAGAGGACTTTTACTGGGCCAGAACAAGATGTGCAAACAACACAAGTTTCTAAACCGATTTTTTATAAAACAATTATAGTAGGCCGATTGAGTATGTGGATACAGCGTTACATAATGATTAGATGTTGGAAAAACGAGTTTGTTGCGTAAATTCGTTACTGGCAAATTTATTCATGCTCCAAACGTTACTTCCAGCGTAAATTTTTTAAACAAGCAAGTATGTACAACTGATAACACGATGGTAAAGTTAGACCTGTGGGATACAGCTGGACAAGAAGCATTCCGTTCTCTTGCGCCTATGTACTACAGGAATGCAGATATTACTGTAGTGATGTACGATGTCTCCGAGTATTTTCAATATTTCAAAAATAACATTTAGTTTGGCATCGTAATGTTAGCTTTGAAATTGAAACTGTCAGAAAGCATACGCCACCTGGAAATATAATTGCGTTAATTGGAAACAAAATAGATCTAAATCGTGCTGTAAGCACTAATGATGGGATACAACTAGCGAAAAAGAATGAAGTCCCTCTATTTTTTGAACTGAGCGTAAAAGAAGATTCGAGAGAAGAGTTATGTCACGTGTATAAGGTATTAGCCGAGGCGAAACTATACTCGAAGAAGAATGGATGTTATTTTGAAGAGATTTCGAGAATGTTCTGCAAATCTATGTGGGATGAAGGTGAAAAACGGTTTATAGACGAGCTGGTCATCAGGCAACTGTCTCAACAGCTAATAGATTGCATTGTCGTGACTCGAGAATAAAAATCACGTTACAACAATGTTCAATGATGTCTCGTTCACCAACAGAAGTTGTGACACTTGCGACTTGTTATCTCTATTGTCGAGCAAATTAACAAATTACATATGCATTATAAATACGTGGGACACTAAAAACAAAACATACTACTGTACAGCCCCACATATTTTGAAGAAAAGTGGTTCGTATGAATACATTGACGCTGTGCTATCGCATGAAGCACTTGTTGCTGATATTTCTTACGTACAAGTAAAAGTTATAACATTAAATGGAGGTTCAATGTTTTTTGGATTGTCAAAGAACAATGACGCTGGTTTTTACGATTACACGTACCCATCGAAGACAATGGGGATGTTGTCATCTGATACAAAATCAACAGAGTTTTGCACTGTATTACACACATTTGAGATTGATGATGGCGATTTACTGGGAGTAGTTGTCGATAAAACAAAGAATGAACAGCGATTTTATGTAAATGGCAAGTTAGTAATGATTGGCAAAAGAGAGATTTCTAGAATGGAGCCCATCTATGCAGTGATGTGGTTATTTGAAAGTGATAGTGAGGTAGGAACAGATTATTATTTGTCATATTCTGAGTTGAAGAATTAAGAACAAGTTACGAGTTAGTTTCCTGTAAACTTTTCGTTTTATAAAAATTATCTCGAATTAAATCTACGAACTTGTATCGCAACATTGTCAGTTCATTCTGGCGTTTACTCTTTCACAATGCGGGTCTTTAGCTCATGCTCCGACTTGCTGCATCTCCAGATTTACAAAGTGACCAAACAAAACTGAGAATGACGCTGTTCTTCACATAAATATTTTTCCGCACAAAAGAATGGAGTCTACAGCAGATATTGCTCATGATCCTCCTCCAGAAGATACTGGTGTAGAGGTTATCAACGTGGAAGATGCAGAGGAGCAACAATTTGTTGACACAAACGATCCAAAACCACGTTCTGCCTTTCAGTTAATTACTGTTATTCGATGGGATGCTCTATGGATTTTTTCTGGCTGTTTATTCGCGATGCTTCACGGTGCTGTTCCCATAGTATTTTATACAGTACTAGGAAACTCATTTACAAACATGGGAACAGCAACACCAGAACAGATTCAATCCACAACGAACATGATGGCACTCAATATCACGTACATGGCAATCGGAGCTGCTATCGTCGCAGCTTTGGCTCATTTCTGTTTTGGATATGGCGCGCAACGCATAGGAGTCAAATTGCGAAGACAATACTTTGCACAATTAACAAGACAAGAGATTGGATACTTTGACATCACCAAAGCAGGAGGACTTGCTAATGGACTAAGCGATGATTGTTCCAAGGCGCAAGATTTATTCTCACCGTACCTACAAACGATCGCGCAAAATTCGGTGACGCTCATAGGAGGAGTAACAGCAGCCATCGTCGCCGATTATCAAATGGCGTTGCTCAATCTAGTTGCTACACCACTCATGTTCGCCACGTTCGCCGTTCAAGGTCCAGTTTTAACAAAATTGGCAACGATATCAGCAGTAAAATCCGGTGAGACGATGAGCACTGCTAACGAAGTGATCACATCGATGAGAACAGTTCGTTCGATGGCTGGTGAAGAGAAAGAGGTTGAGAGGTACTCCAAACAAGTGAATCAGCTTCGTGTAGTAGGATTCTACAACTCTTTGGCCAAAGGTATTGGTATACTTTGCATAGTGATTGCCTTTTTTGGTCCACAAGCGCTGTCGTGCTGGTGGGGTGGTATTCAATTGCAAAACGGTACGACAACAATTGGAAACTTTATCAAGACGTTTGGACTTATTTTAGTTGCTTCTGTGGGTCTATTTGAGATCCTTGGCGCTTTGCCAAATGTAACACTTGCGCAAGCGTCGATTATGCAACTGTTGAAAGTGATTTTGCGTAAACCTACTCAACGTTTCCGTGGTGGAAAAACGATTGATGACATTCGTGGTCACATTACATTCAAGGATGTTACTTTCAAGTATCCATCAAGACCAAATGTCACAGTACTCAAGAACTTTAGTTTGGACATTCAACCAGGTACAAGTGTAGCACTTGTTGGACAATCAGGATCAGGGAAATCAACAATTGTTGGATTGATTGAACAATGGTATGCACCAGAGAGTGGAAGTGTACAAGTCGATGGAGTAGAGATTGGTGAACTTGATCCAATGTGGTGGCATAGATACTTGGGTATTGTCTCACAAGAACCAACATTATTCGCAACAACCATTCGCAAGAACATTTCATACGCTGTAGATACTATCAATGGTCACATTCGTACTGAGGCGATCAAGCAGAACAAGAGCATCACTACAGGAGAGCTTCAAAAACTACTGTTACCTGTCACTCAAGAATTGATCGAGAGTGCAGCAGTAAGCGCCAACGCTCATGATTTCATTATGAAACTTCCCGATGGTTATGATACGATCATTGGTGAACGTGGTGTATCATTATCAGGAGGTCAGAAGCAACGTATTGCTATCGCTCGTGCAGTGTTACAGAATCCAAAGGTACTCTTATTGGACGAAGCAACATCTGCGTTAGATTCTACAAGTGAAGGTGTCGTACAAGAAGCATTAGAGAAACTCATGGTGGGTAGAACATCAATCGTTGTTGCTCATCGTTTAACTACCGTACAAGATTGCGATAACATCGTAGTCATGAGAAAAGGTCAAGTTATCGAGATGGGAAGCCATGAACAGTTGATTCGAAATGTAGATGGAGCATATCACCAACTCGCAGCGAAACAAATGAAAGTCGCAAAAGAGCAAAGTAACACGCAACAAGAAGCCACAATCGAAACCATACAAGAAGAAGGTACTCTGGTCGAATTACAAACACTTGAAACACAAAAACCAAAGAACAAATCACCAACCAAATCAAACTCTAGAAAGAAACAAGAAACATTCACAAACGAAGATGAAATCGAAGACGTACACGAGCCAAACCTACGCAACCCATTCAAGATATTCAAGTTGTTAGGTTTAGAAGTCATTTGGATAATATTTGGATCAATTCTAGCGTTTCTCATGGGTACCACCAACATTATCATTTTCTTGCTACTTGGAAATATCGTCACAGCAGCAACTCCGCTACGTAACGCTGATGGAGCGTTAATACCATTCCCACCAGGTTACTCGCTATACGAAATGGTTGCACAACAAGCAGCAAACATTGCTATCTATATCGTTGGAGCTCAATCCATTGTTCACTTGTTGTACTTTTTCTGCATCAACTATGCATACGAAAGAGTTGTCGTACGTGTTCGAAAGATTTATTTCAAAGCGTTGACGCGACAAGAGATGGGGTTTTTCGATACCAAAAAGAGTGGCAAGTTACTCTCCGTGATCAGTGAAGATGTGAACAATATGGCCATTGGGTTGACTATCAAACTAGGTTTATTCTTACAAAACGTCGGAATGGCTGTATTCGGACTCGTTATGGTACTTGTTGCTTCATGGCAAACTGGTTTGATCATGATTGCAGCAGGAGCTCCAAGTATAGGAATCATTACGATCATTAGTGCCATTAGTCTTGGATTCTGGAACAAGAAACTCATACACATTAGTGCTAGTGCGTTAACGACTGCCAATGAAGTGATTGGTGCGATTCGTACTGTACGATCAATGGCAGGT
>JAESGV010001380.1_pt1 | contig 10166 bp, 10 predicted proteins | sample 9269781 | NCBI WGS metagenome assembly JAESGV01 (sample SAMN15741586, study PRJNA653496) | algae metagenome | isolation source: Tildeniella torsiva UHER 1998/13D and co-occurring heterotrophs from... | place: Slovakia: Slovak Paradise National Park, Hrabusice, Kosice Region | collected 2000-01-01
GCGCAGTAATAAGGCACTGCGAAGTGACCTTCTGGTGCTAAGTAACAAGCGTTGAGCTTTCATGTTGATTTTCACCACCAAGTTTTTGATTGAGGTACAGTTGTCCGTTTACAACTCGGCGATTAGCTAAACACAAGAGTACAAGTTTATTTGAATTGAAACTTCAGCTGATAAATAGCTTGAGGACCAGAATAGTTTACTTTTTCTAATACGAGTTTTTTGGCTTTGAATTCTGCCTCTTTTAATTTCGGATCTGTGATTCCATCCTCGATAATGAACTTCGAACTTGATGCTATGGAGCTATTTGTTCCTATCGAAGTATCTAAACTTGAACACTGATTTTCGGTAGTATTTGAGAACTTGACAATCGACAGAGGGATGATACTACGTCCAATGAACTCTGAAAACGCTACGGCATCTTTTTCAATGTCTAAGAGTTGAAATTCTTCTATACTTTCGATCATTATTGAGGAATAATATTTTTGCATCAGATTATTGATTAGGAGAGCATAGGAGCTATAATTCCTAAAAGGCTGAAACATCTTTTTTAGTAAATAAAAACCTGTTCAACTAAGCTATCATCGGTGTACAACAAAGTCTCGTAAGCCTCTTGCTTCAGCATCCATTGCTAAAATGCATTCCGTAAACTGAAGTCGCTAAGCTATGTTCAGCTCATCGTTAGCGCGGATAAACAGTCGCAAAACACCGAGGTGCATCTGTGACAACAAAGGTATGCAATTTACATGAGTTTTTCAGTTTCTTGAGCGTTATTGTCTTGAACAGGAGTAACAGGTGTGACAATCTGTTCTGGCTCTACAGATAGATGAGTGACAGGTTCATGTGCTTGTGCATCTTCTAATACAACAGCGCTAGGTTCCAAGCTTTCTTCTGCATGTTGTACCTGTACAGGTAGATCATATGCAGGTATAGTGTCATATACAGGTTCTGCTTCTTGTACAATTGGCGGGTTTTCTAAATCGGTCAGCTCCAATACTGTCTCTTGCTTCTTGACAGGCTTTTGCTTTACAAATATTACTAATGCACAAATAGCAATACAGAAGCATGCTCCAATCACAAGTGCTCCAATTAACGAGCCGATTACTGCTCCAGCTACGGCTCCTCCTGAAATGCCAGTATAGGTCTTCTTGGAAAGGGTTCCAAGGACACCTAGCGATTGTGCTCCGTAGTAGTGTACATTTATAGCAACATCTTTTGCTTGACGAATCTTTCTTGCACCTCTATGAGAGACTGATACGCATGTATAAAACTGCTCACTCACAATAGCACTACTTAGCGTATCGTCAGGATATATAGTTATCGTAGCAAGTGGTGCGTTCTTTGTATCGATTACTTGAGCAGAAATCATTGTTGCACTGGAGTCTACTGCTACTAGTATGAGGTATTTGGTATTAATAGCCAGAGTGACTGCCGTAGAATCAGTTTGCGATCCACTAGCTAGTTCCAACGCAAGACTATTACCTACACTTCGTATGGCAGTTATAACTTGATTATTCAAGTTATCAGTCAACACAACTTCAACAGCAGTTCCACTAGGCATTATTTTCGGAATATCAAATGCAATAAATAATTGTACACCAGCTACATTTTGATGTGGATTCAAACAAACAGCTTTTCTTCCAATCTCTGATGCTCCAAATGTATTTGATATCGCCAAGTGATCTGTTATCTGATACGTTGCAACTCCAATGGACGTTGATGCATCCATATTAACATATCCTGTATTTGATGTAGCGTCGAAAACAACATATGAGGACGATGACGCTTCAACGTTGATGTCACACGTTTCACCCAAGTATGGAATAGAGCACTGACAATTATCTGCTCCAACACAGACTCCGTGACCATTACAAACTGTGTTACTAGTTGCTAACACTGAGAAACATGTTAAACCAACTGGTATTGTTGGAGTAGATGTTAGTGTAGCGTTTGTGGGAGTAACCGTAGTTGTGGGTGATATAGTAGTTGTGGTAGGTGATAGAGCAGTCGTAGTGGGAGAAGCACTTGTAGTTACAGTGGTAGTAGGAGTTTCACTTATTGTAGGATTAGGCGTATCTGTTGTTGACGGTGGTGTAACAGTAGTTGGTACATCAGTAGTTGTTGTTAAAGTAATGGTGGCTGACGGAGTGTCTGTTGTAAGAGCAGTTGTTGATGGAGTTACTGATGGTGTAGCACTTGTAGTAGGAGAATAGGTTGTAGTTGTTTGTGTTGGTGTATCAGTTGCGGTAGATGTAGCTGTTGGTGTAGGAGTGTCGGTAGTTGGTGCAGTAGTTGTAGTCGGAGTGTCTGTAGGAGTTGGTGTTGGAGTATCTGTTGTCGTTGGCACAGATGTTGAAGTAGCTGCCGCAGTAGTTGGTGCTGTAGAACTTGGAACATCAGTGCTTGTGGTGGCAGTTGCAGTGATAGTGGGTGTTTCTGTAGAGATAACAGCAGCCGTGCTTGTCGGAGATAATGTACTGGTTGTTGGCTCAGGAGATGTGGATACCAATGTAGTACTAGTTGGCGAATCTGTTGTTGTTGTTGGTGCTACAGTAGTTGTGGGCAGTGATGTTGTTGGCATATCCGTGGATGTAGTTGGTTCACGAGTCGTAGTTGGTGTGGGTGTATCAGTAGTCGGAGCAACTGTAGTTGTTGGTTCAGGGGTAGGTGTTGATGTAGTTGGTGTAGGTGTATCTGTTGTTGGAGCAAATGTCGTTGTTGTTGGTTCAGGTGAGGTTGTTGGAGTAGAAGTTGGTGTAGGTGTATCTGTTGTTGACGTGGTAGGAGTAACAGTTGTTGATGTAGTTGGTGTGGGGGTATCTGTAGTCGGAGCAGTTGTCGTTGTTGTTGGTTCTGGAGTAGTTGTAGGGGCATTAGTGGTCGTAGGTGTAGGAGTTGGTGTGTCTGTTGGTGTAGCAGTTGTTGATGTAGTTGGTGTAGGTGTATCAGTAGTTGGAGCAAATGTCGTTGTTGTTGGTTCATATGAGGTCGTTGGAGCAAAAGTTGAAGTTGTTGGCGTGGGTGTATCTGTAGTTGGTGCGTCAGTAGTTGTTGGTGTGGGAGTATCAGTTGTTGGCGCAGTAGTTGTAGTCGGAGTAGTTGTTGGCGTGGGAGTATCAGTAGTTGTTGCAGTAGTAGAAGTTGGAGTGTCTGTAGGAGTCGGTGTTGGAGTATCTGTTGTAGTTGGCACAGAAGTTGTTGGCGTAGGCGTATCAGTTGTTGGTGCATCAGTGGTTGTAGTTGGTGCGTCTGTAGTTGTAGGTGTTGGAGTATCTGTTGTTGGCGTAGCAGTTGGTGTTGGAGTGTCTGTAGTCGTTGGTGTTGGCGTGTCTGTCGTTGGCTCAGATGTAGTTGTTGGCGCAGATGTTGACGTTGTTGGTGTGGGTGTATCAGTTGTTGGAGCAGCTGTTGTTGTTGGTTCAGGTGTTGTAGTAGGGGTAACAGTCGTTGTAGGTTCAGGTGTAGTAGTGGGTGTAGGGGTAGGAGTTTGAGTAGTTGGTGCAGGGGTTGAAGTTGGAAGTATAATGTTCGGCACAGGTATTTCTCGTATTAAATTATTTCCCGCCTCAGAAAAGTAGATTTTTCCACTGACAGGATCAATCACTAATCCAACAGGTACGTTCAATAGTATCTTTGTTGGATCTCCACTGGTATCACTAGTACCATTATAACCTATTATTTGTTAAATCAAATTAAATGTCATACCTGATGCTCCTGAAATACCAGCAATTGTTTCAATATGAGTAGGGTTATCGACACTCAAAACTCGAATAACATTACTAGTAGGATCTGTAAAATACAAGTAACTACGAGTGGCATCAAACACGACATTTCCTGCACTAATACCTGTTACTAGCGTAGAAACAGCACCGTCAGCTGTATTGACCGTTCTTAGTGCTTGATTCACACTATCGTATACGTACAACTTGTTAGTACTTGGGTCTAGTACAATGTCCTTGATTTCACCAAAACTAGCTGAAGATCCTGATGCGTCTGTGTTCCCTGTTGTACCATTACCGACTAGTACGCTAGTAGCGCCTGATGTATCTACGGACAATACACGGTACTTTTCAGCAATATACAATGTACCTTGTGAATCTACTGCTATACTCACAATAGATTCCATATTATAACTCTTTGCCGTTGTACCGTCAGCTGATCCTCCAGGAGTTCCACTTCCTGCAACCCAATTTGTCACACCTGTTGCAGCGTCAATGGAAACAACGATTTTAGAGACGTAATCTCCAACGTACAGAAGGTTGTTAGCAGCATCGAATACGACTGCTTGTATTTGACCAAACTTGAATGTCGTACCCAAAGCACCATCTGTACCTGAAAATGTTCTTTCAGAAATAGCTAGAGCAGCTGTACCAGCGAATGTGGTTATGATATTAGTTGCTAGATCAACTCTTCGCAATTGTAGTCCAGAGTTGTCAACAATAAATAACGCATTATTAACTCTATCGAGTATGATCTTTTGTGGTTTGCTAAGTCCAGCATTAGATGCGGTAAGACCATCGCCTTTGCTTACTTCTCCACTATAAGTACCTATATTACCAGTATTGGAGTCAATAGACCTAATGACATGATTCGAACTATCTGCTATGTAGACATTGCCAGAAGAATCTATGGCTAAACCTCTTATGTCTCTAAATGCTGCACTCGATGCAGCTGCACCATCACCACTGTACCCAGGTGATCCTTCAGTACCTGAAACAGTAGCGACATTGTTATTGTTTACAAGATCGATGGACGATATCGAAGCCTCATTTGATATGTACAAAAGGCCGCTTGGCAGTAATACCATACTGTTAATACGATTCAATGATGATGCTATTTCTGAAATAACGCCACCGTTGATATCAACAGATCGTACTTTGGTAGCTTCTCCAATATATAATATACCATTGTCTAGTAGCAGTGCAGTAGGTGTATCCAGGTACGCACTTGTGGCTGGCCCGTTATCTCCGTTACCGCCAGAACTATGGTTGACACCTAGCGTACCAGCTACTGTAGAGATTGCACCACTACTAGTAGAAACAGCATAGATAACATAGTTCTTCGAGTCACATATGTAAACCATACCGTTTGTGGTGTCTACTGCAAGTGCTGTAGGAGTGTTAAAGTGAGTAGCACTAGTAGCAGAACTGCCTGAACCAGATCCTGATACACCAGGTGTACCTGCAAATAGAGTTACTTCTTTACTGACTAGATCAACCGAATATACTGCATGAGAAACAGTTGATGTGACGTAGAGTTTGCCGTTGACTGTGTCTAGAGCAAGTCCATAGGGTGATATTATACCGTCTATAACGATTAGAATTAGTAAAAGACATACCTGTTAGAGTATTTACTACTTTTGAACCATCAATTGTACGGATTCTATTGTTTTCGCTATCGGCTACATACAATATATTGTTTGCAGTATCTAGTACCAATCCTGCAGGTGCACCAAAGAACGCGTTCACAGTACCATCTCCATAATTTAACGATCCAGCTGCGACTTGAACAGTAAGAGTAGGTATTGTCGGAGTAGGTGTGGGAGTTGGAGTCGCTACAGAATCTAGAGCGATCTTTCTTACCATATTATTTTCCGTATCAGAAACGTACAAAGACCATGTACCAGCAGTGAATGCTAGATCAGTTGGCCTACTAAAGAGAGCACTAGCTGAATCACCATCAAGATAACCTATCGTTAGTTTTCTGATAAATACTTACCTTGTTGATGAGGAGTACCAGCAATCAACGTTGGGTTTGAAGGATCGCTTATGTTCATTGCGTGTATTGCGTTGATAAACACAGTATAGTACAGTGTATTTGTAAATGTATTGAACGCTATATTAGTTGCTGCAATGCCACCTGCAATTGTCGTAACGGTAGCATCAGCACATGTCAATGCTTTAATTTTTGAATTGTCACCATCAATAAAGTAGAGTATGTTATTGATGTCATCTAATGCGATATCAAGAAGAACACCAAATTGTGCTGCTACACCAACTCCATCATTGTCTCCCCAATTTCCACTTCCAGCAATAGTATTAATAGCATTACCATTGTTTAGATCCATGACTTGAATACGGTATCTTGCTTGTTCTATAAAGTATAGAAATCCACGATTGCTATCGATCGCCATACTTACTGGCTGGTTTATGCTGATAAGAGTCACCGTGCCTGTTCCTCTATCAACTTCTATCATTTTACCAGCGTCGTCTGCTATGTAGACTTTGTTTGTAGCAATGTTGACAGCTACAGATTTTGGAGTTTCTAGTTGTAATACGGTCGCTAAATCTCCATCACTTCCACTAAATGTAACGGGCATTGGATCAAAGGCAGTCGACTTTCCTGCAAACGTACTAATGACATTCGTTGTAAGATTGACTGTTCTCACTAGCCGATTCATAGTATCGGCAATGTATAGTTGATTAGTAGAAGCATCGAAAGCAATTCCTTGTGGTCGGTATAACAACGCTTTGGTCGCTACTCTTCCATCACCCTTGTTGAAACTACCCAAACGCGTGTTGATATTTCCATCATTAAAAGTAATGGCACGAATAACTTGATTGCGGCCATCTGCAAAGTACAATATATTATTAACTGAATCTACTGCTGCTCCATATGCTACAGCGATGAGTGCAGAAGCGGCAGGACCTCCATCACCTGCATATGAAAGAGTACCTTGTGTTCCAGTAATAACAGCGGGTCCATTAACATTTGTGAGGTCATAGCGGATTATTGTTGTTTCGGCCGTGGCATACATATTTCTGTTCTGTGTATCGACGGCCAAAAATCCTATGATCTGACCACTAGCTAGTGTTCCTATCGCTCCCATAGAGTCTACCACCCTTATGGTATCGTAACTAACAATGTATACGTTGGTGTTTTCTACCGCTACCGAACTAGGCTGATTCAAGGTGGCAGCTGTAGCAAGACCATTGTCTCCAGTGTTACCACTAGCGCCAGAAGTACCAGCAAATATGTTAACAGTACCATCCTGTAAATTAAGTACATGTACCAAGTGATTGCCGGAATCACAAATGAACATTTGATTATTACTATCGTCTACTGTTACTCCTCCAACATTTAAAAATCTTGCGTCAATCTTTGGGACACCTACGATGTTAGCGTAAAAGGTGAATGTACCAGAAATAGAACCAGAGTTATCAGCATCGCCAGCAAAGGTGGTGTAGGTTCCAGCGATAAGATCCAACACGTATACTGCATGTTTTTGGATAGCTGTAAAATATAGTTTGTTATTGCTACCAAGCGATAGACAGAAGGGTCTCAGTCCTTGCATAGCTCCATCTAAAAAATGAGTAATTCTTGTTTTTTAAAGTACCCATTACAGTTGTTGTTATGTTTGTGCCAAGGTTTGTGGCTACTATTCTACTTTTTTCCGAATCGGATACATAAAGTATATTTGAAGTCGCATCTAAGGCTATTCCGGCAGGCAATGTATAATAAATAGAGTCGCTACCCAAGCCTTCGTTTTCTACACCGGCGAGTGTTGAAACAGTACGTGCGACAACAATAGTACAAAAATAATGCGCGAGAAGAACTACTAGAGCTCTACGCAACACCATTCTCAGCATTAATAATTGATATTACTGTTTGAGAAACAAGAATTGTGATCTTGGACCATGTTAAACTTGTTGGTGTGCGGTTGTAAAATGAGAAACAGCGGTAAAAACTCAATAGACTTAAATATAATACACTAACAAGACTTAGGTACAATCAAAACTGTAAGAGTTCCTGCAATTAATTGCAAACTTTAGTCGATTTACATTTCATTCATTAACTCGGGGTCGTATTCAAGCTCTTTTGCTCTGGTACCGTATTCTCTCGTTAAAACAATAGCTCTAGCTAAAGCAAGTAGAACACCACCTGCTACAAAAACTCCCAATATTGACAGGAAAAAGGATGACATCCAGCTATTTGCCAGTATTATAAAGTAGTAACTAGCGAGAACCATTAACGCTGTTGAAAACAATAAGTTAAGTGAGAAGTGAATCCATGAGATTATCAACTGTTTCCGAATCGATAAACACGACAAAATGGAAATAATTCCAATACTCAGTGATACTGCTAATAGTCCTGCAGAGCATATACTACTAACTTCTATTGCTCTATAAAATACCGGAAACCGATAACTTTGTTGCTGTGCCACTGAAATATTGTCGGAATGCAACTCCAAAACTAGTGTCGCCACCACGACCATTAAAAGTATGTACACGATATAAAAAAAGTTTGCCACCACTAACACTACGCCTATTCTCTTTGACCATTTAAATGGATTCTTATTGAGTTCTACAACAACTGGTTGTCGGACTAATAGTGTGGACCGCTCTGACTCTTCTTTTTTGATTTGAATTTTTAGAGCCTGGGCAGGTGCTCCCTGCACTAGTCTCAATGACGGCATCACAAATTATCTTCGAGTTTGGATTCTTGTTATGCTCAAATACAACCTATTTTAGGTCTTGATATGTGTTTGTTCCCAGTTGTTCGTTTACGAGTAACAATGAGCTCTCCGTACAGCAACTGTTCATACAAAGCTATGTTTATTAACATTGGTCAGGCAGCCGAGCATATTCCATAGGAACTGCTCCGCAACGTTCGTTCATTCGATCATATGGTTTAATCGTTGAGAACATTGGGACTGGCCAGTGCCAATTTCCCAAAATTTGACAATAGGGAAAATTATCAACTTGACATTGAGCAGGGCGCTGCCAATTGGTTTTCCAAATTCCCAATTGATAAAAATCTTTTGGAGTAAACTCACTCGCGTTAATGGTAGTATTTTGTAGTAACCCTGCAGCACGAAGTAAATTCAACGCAAATACAGAGCAAACCATTGGTTTTCTGCCAACTGGATACACAAATGAATCCAATTCTGGAGTCGTCAGAGCTTCTCCTATCGTAACATTCATCTTGTCGAGGTACGGTAACACACATTCTAATGTTGTACAATTTACACTTGGTTGGTTATAATAGTGTGATAAACGTTGTTCCATTCCTCTGATAAATAATAAATCAATCCAATTTGGAATTAATTTCTCAAATAGCGTCAATACTGCTGGTAGTAGTTGTACTCGCATGGGAGTTGGATAGTTATTTGCTACAGTGTCGATCCATGCGTATGCGATATTTTCATAGCCATATGGAGCTCCATCCATCTTTTTGAAAAAGGCGACTGCTTTCGCTTCGTCAAATTGTGCCTTGTACTCGTCGGCTAATGGTGCATATATTACCGTACACCCTTCTTCACGTTGTTGCTTCATCCATTCTTTCCATTCTGTCTTTTTAATTCCCGAATTGATCGATTCTACTGCGTATAGAGTACCATCTATATGTAGTGCCATGGCAATGTGTCCAACACGAGAGCCTGTTCCATACATTAAAATGGCATCTAATCCGCTCAGTGTTACAGTCGCTAGTAGTCCTCCACTTTCTATTTGATCAGGTTCCAATGAAATTTCTTTTACTGGTCGTTCGACAAACGGTAAATTCATGAATCGTGAAAAGAAGTCTATTTTGTCTTCTAAAAAGTACACACCGTATAGTACACGAATAGCATGATAACTGTCAATGATTGTACCAAGTAGTCCATCTTTGAATGAAAAAATATGTAATCCTTCTTTCAAAATGGATTCGAGCTCTCCGGTTTTGAACGAAGTAAGTGTTACTAGAATGTCAGTATTTTGTATGTAACTTACGAGTATTTTTTCCATGTAATGCAATCGCTTTAACATAAAAATTCTCTCTTGAAGCAATGAAGTACCAATCAGAGCATAAATAAGACACTGCATCATTCGCGTCGATTGTCAGAGTAAGAGATGGTTTTTCACTTGTTCCGTGTAACACTATTGAGGCCACGTTTTTCTAGATTATATTAGTATCGAGTATTTTTGCTTACTCTGAAGCAAGGTCCTGTCCATGAAACGGTAGTATTTTGTTTCGCTGATCCTACCCACTCAGGAATGAAATCTCTTTCATCTTTGATTATTCCAACTTGCGCTTTATGCGACATCCAGTCATTTAGTGATAACGGCTTGCTAATAGCCACCGAATCGAGTCCCATTGTTACTGTTTTATGGAATTTGGAAGAACTCTCGAGTATGGGTTGAATATCGTTCGAGACTGCGTAACTCTTTAGCTTTTGAGGATTTATAGTA
>JAESGV010001381.1_pt1 | contig 10151 bp, 18 predicted proteins | sample 9269781 | NCBI WGS metagenome assembly JAESGV01 (sample SAMN15741586, study PRJNA653496) | algae metagenome | isolation source: Tildeniella torsiva UHER 1998/13D and co-occurring heterotrophs from... | place: Slovakia: Slovak Paradise National Park, Hrabusice, Kosice Region | collected 2000-01-01
AAATCCAACCTAGAACTGTTAGAAATGAAATATTAAAACATACTGTCCAGCAGTCATGAAAATATGAAGTTTGTAGCTTTGACATTCCCAACACGACATTATAGTTGTGCGTATTATCTAGTTGTATCTCAACATAGTTCATATCAACAGAAGAAAGCGTATTTTGATCATGCCGCGCTTGTACTTCTTCGCTCGTTATTAATGGTTCGTTCATTCTTACAGAGTACCAATTCTTTCCACTAGCCTGTATACAGCGTAATTGTATGCCATCACGATCTACTTTGAGGTTTGGATGACAGTTCGTTTGGTTGAATACTCTTTGTTTTTGTACAAAATAATCAGAACATCGTTGTACTAATTCTGATAGACCAAAAAACTCCGCTTCTAGTTGTATTTCTTGTATCAAATGTTGATCATGCCACGGTAGTTGTGTACGCGATAAGTCTCCGCTATTCCGCATGTAATTCAACAAGTAACCAAAATTCTTTCCGTCCCTATCTTTTTAATTGTTTTAGAGTATGCTAATAAAGTTGTACCAATAAACACGTTGCCCTTATTGTCTTTTATAAGATCGAATTTACCTCCAAACATTGCTGTAAACATATGTGTATCTCTTCGCTGTCCTATTGGTTGCATTAGAGTGTCCCTTTGAGATTTAGTATAATGTTATAATGTTTGGTACTTTGTGGTTGTATAAATAAATCCACCCACTATGAAAATGAGAAACTATTACTTGTTGACTTACCATTCAATGTTATGACCTCGTTCATTGTATTTGGTTGATAATTTTGCTTTGTCCCAACAAATCTAGTCAACTGTGAGAATAAACACTACCAGTGATAGAGTTTGTTCTGTACACAAGCCCATCAGTGTCCTGCTCAGAACGTTTCTGATTTTTGTATTTCCGAATACCTCTTTTTTAGTGCTAGGCAACCCAAAGTTCAAACAATTTTTCGATGTCGCACAGTGAGTTGTTCACTTTCGATGAGTCGCAAAAAGCTGCCATTGAAAGTGATTTGAATGCACCACTGATAATCACAGCTGGTACGTAAGCATTATAACGCATTAAAATCGTAGGTCCCGGCTCAGGGAAAACTAGAACTATTTGTGGTCGAATATCGCATTTATTATCGAGTGGCGTTAAAGGACACAATATCCTCGCTCTTACGTTCAGTCGCAAAGCTTCAAATGAAATGTTAGAAAGAGTTGCAAAACTTGCAGAAGTGGATTCGGAAGTTTATAACGTTACTGTTAAGGTTAGTGTTTATTCGTCGTTATTTATACTGTTATCAGACATTTCATGCGTTTTGTTTACTAGTACTACACTCGAATGTTAAAAGTTTATCGCATCACTATCAAAATTTTACTCTTGTTACCAAAAAGCAACAGAATTTATTTGTACGAAATGCTATGAAGAGTTGGAACGACATAATTGCTAGAAAAGAAGGAATTGCGGCGTTCAATGGAAAAGCAAACGAAACTTTGTATGAAGAACCAAAACAACAAGGGCGAAGAGTAATCGATTGGACATTCCCTCGTACTATTAACAAAGAAGAAGTATGCTACATAATCAATTACTAACCAAACAGTGTCCACTAATACTTCAAATGATTATGAAACAAAAATCTCGAGGGAAGGTACCAGCAGATTACGATGTTCATGGAATCTTTGGTCACTTTTTCCAAAACTATAATAGAGAATTACAGACAAACAATATGATAGATTTTGTAGATATGATCAATTTGACAATAGATTTGTTTCATAAGGTACATTTCGTTAAATTTCTCAATTAACAATTAGTGTCCGCAAATTTGTGAACAAATTGCAGAGAGGTACTATGTTTTAGTTGATGAGTTCCAAGATTTGAATCCTGTACAGTTTGATTTACTGAGATTGCTTGTGCAGAATCATCATCGGGTTTCAATTGTTGGCGTATGTGCCACATTTATTCGTTTAACACTTATAGGATGAAGATCAAGCAATTTATGGTTTTAGAGGAGGTACAGCAACACTATTCAATGATTTTCGAATCTTTTTCAAAGGTACTTTTCAGTAACATCAATTAATTGTTCATAGAGAGACGGAAAGAAGAGGGTGTACCATACCATGAGAAACAACTACAACGAAATTATCGAAGTACTCAAACAATCGTTAACGCTTCACAAGTCGTGATCGAGAAGAACGTAGAGACAGGTCATAGATCTTCTAGAAAACGGATATTCTCTAGTAACGAGAAGGGAGATAAAGTTACAATCGTTAGCGTTGATGATATAAGAAACGAAGTTCAGTTTGTTGCAAACAAGATTGAAGATCTGCAACAGTCTGGTGTTAGGTATGTCGAGTTGTATTTAATACTAACGTGCAGCTTACGTGAGATAGCAGTTCTGTGTAGAGTTAGACGAAACATTCTTGCCGACTTTATTTTGGAACTCAAAGCGCGAAAGATTAAAGTTGCAAAACTACATGGAAAGTCGTTAGCAGACAAGGTCGTTGCTAAAGAAGTGATCGCCTACGTTTCACTCGCTGTTAATCGATACGACAACGAAGCGTTCAAAACAGTGTATAACTGTCCAAAGGTATGTTATCGTTGGCTACGTTAATAAGTTCATAGCGTGGTTTGGGAGAAAGTATAATAACATATCTAGACGAGTTTTATGAAGACTATAAAAATGCAACAAGTAAAAAGCTTGTCTTGAAAAAGAACAAAAGTGAACCTGTTGAGAAAGAGGAAGAACAAAAGTCATTGTATCACACTGCTCAAATTGCAGCCGATAATAAGGTACGCTTGTTTATACATCTTACACCTAGTTCCCACAAACAAAAGCAGGAAATAAGATACGAAAGAACCAACAAGAAGCACTTGTACAGTTCATGAAGCTTGTAGAAGAGATGGGTAAATGGGTCAATGAAGTGTACAACGATCTAAGATATGAACCTAGGACATTTGACCACAATGTAATCAGAAAATTCATTGAAAATATCTACCATAAGGTACGTATTTTATGTCATCTAACAAAGTTAGATCAAGTATGAGGACCATAACAACAAGAAGAAAATTGCTCATGAAAAGCAAATGAACGCGATTAAACGTAACAAGCAGTATCAAAAGCAAAGGAACGCACGATATGGTGGAGGTGATGACGTTGCCGATCAAGATAGCGACGACGATAGGTAAATTGATGTTATATGTACTAACGTCTAGCGATGACGAGTTTGAGGAAGATCACGACATGAGTAGCAACACTAGAGCGTTATTTAAAATTGCAGAAGAGTTCTGCAAAGACCAAGATGACTACGAAACAGCAGACGAGTTGATTAAAGGATTTGTTGATAGAGTACGAACACTAGACGCTGATAGTACTGATGATGGAGAGGAAATAGAAACAGAAAACGAAAATGAAGCCATTACCGTTAGTACAATTCATCAATCGAAAGGTCTAGAATGGGAACATGTGATCATCGTTAGAACAAACAAAGGCATATGTCCAATCAACTTTAGATTTGAACATGATCCACGCGAGAAGAGAGATTCAGGATCCAATCCGAGTCGCGATGAAACAGAACAACTCAAGCGAAAACTTGCTGCAGATCACATGGCAGAAGAAGTAAGTGCAAATATGACCCACTAACACCATATAGCGTAGATTGTTCTATGTCGCTCTCACAAGAGCAAAGAAAACATGTACAGTAACATACGTTCATAGTGATGGAGATCAAAATGGACAAAACAACTACCCTAGTATATTTATTTCGGATATTCCAATTGACATGGTGGAGGCTATGCAGTTCGTCAAGGGAGAGCTAGTCAAACCAAACATTGCAAATGCTCCACCTGTACAACAAATGTTTAAGAACGCTCCGCCACGACTACCACCGAATATCAAGCAAATCACGGCACAAAACGTAAAAAGTGAGACGTCAAACACTGCACTACAACAACCAGTTGTAAGACTTCCACCAAAGCTCAAAACAGAATCAAAAACACCACAGCAAGCGAGTGTTAATCACAAGGTTACAGAGCAAGGTAGTGACCAACGTACGCCTCCATCCACTCAAAAACTTGCTGTTAGATTACCACCAAAGGTAAATACTAGCCGTGTCACTGAGAACACTCCACAGAAGCAACAAATGTCGACACCTGAACCAGTGCATGAAAGCAACACTCAACCACGCAATGCTGTCAGACCACCACCGAAACTACCTCTTAAAAACATTCCATTGCCACCAAAACGTAACGTAGCTCCTGTATCACATCAAATCGAAACATTATCAACGGAAACAGAAGAACCAAAAGTTTCTCCTAAGAAATCAACACTAAGGATCAACAGATCAAAGTCGATAACACCTTCACAGGTATTTACTCCACCACGATCACAAGTTATATCACAATTCATTTCACAGCCAGCCGAAGAGATAATTGACGTTGATAATGACGATGAGTTGATGGGAAATGATAAACTATTTGATCCACAATTAGGCACGCAACCTGCTTCTCAAATAGCCACACAAGAATACTCTCAGGACTCTTTTTCACAAATAATATCTCAACCAAGTTCGCAACGATCTCAAAAGAAAAGAGAATACGAAGATAGTTTCTTAGATGATATTTTTGCTGATGTAGACTACTCCACACAACAGCCCAAAGACAGGAAGAGAATGAGAACAGAAGATGACTAAAAGATGATCACCAAGAATAAACTCGTGAATAATTTACAATCAAAGCATGGGAAACACAACATCGCCAACAGCACTAGGGTACATTGGTGTTAGTGTAGCTGTGTTGTTCTTCGGTAGCAACTTTGTTGTGACGAAAAAGTATCCAACTGGTGATGGACTTGCTTTTTCATTCCTAATGAGTTCTGGCATTTTATGTGTAGGATGGATATCAATAGCAATTCCACAAACGATAATATTCGTACCTGCTGGATTACTATCTGGCTTTTTGTGGAGTGTTGGTAATCTAATGACCGTGCCGATCATTAAGCTATGTGGTCTTGGCGTAGGTCTACTACTATGGTACACAACTCTCACTTTTAACAATTTATAGGAGTGGTACTGGATTGATTGTTGGATATTTTGTGGGAAAATTTGGACTATTTGGTATTCCCAAGGAAGTGCCACCAACACCTGGTAAACAGGCAATGAATATCGTAACTTGCTTAAAATTATTAACAATAGATTGGAATATGTCTTGGGTCGCTGGCATTGTTAGTCTTTTTCTTCATCAAACCAAACGTTGATTCCGAAACAAGAGACGATACTGTTCCACTCATCACAAATTCGGACATCTACGTCTACGAGGAAGAGCAACCAACAGTGCTATCCCGCATCAAAAAATTATTATCTGGTCCAGTTGGACAACGATTGTTGGGTATAGGTATGGCAATTGTAGCTGGTGTGCTTTATGGAGTTAATCTAGTCCCATTTAGTTTGTGGAGAAATAGTCTAGTTGCAAAACATCAAGATCCTGGTCCGTTAGACTATGCGTTTAGTACATATATTCAAATAGCTTACTTTTAGGTCATATGGGTGGAATATGGGTAACTAATACAGTAGCATTTTTAATCTACTGTCTACTGAAACGTAATCAGCCAGAGATCTACTCTAACATGATCCTACCGTCAATGGTATCAGGTTTTATGTGGGCAGTAAGTTTCCGTTCTTGATTAACAATTAGCTCGCGTGTTGTGGATGGATGATTGCTACTGCATATCTTGGATTTACAGTCGGATTCGGTAACCTTTTCTCTACCACTAACTGTTCTTTAGTATTGGTCTCCATTGGCCCAATGATTGTTAATTCTTTATGGACTACAGTCGTATACAGAGAAATTACTGGAAAGAGGAACCTTATCATTCTTGTGGCATCTTTACTAGTAGCTATAGGCGGAGTTGTGTTACTAGCTCTTTCCCATTAAATCTAAAAAAACAGTCTATCGTCGTACACTGTAAACTTTACATGAAATTCAAGTTACATCTGTCCATACTATTGTTATGTACTGTTATTAGTTTTTCAGTGGCTTCCGACGCAGCTAGAGACGTAAAGGTATTTGGTGGAAGAGATGTGAGCATTGGCGAGTTTCCTTATCTTGTTTACTTGATTATTGACAGAGGTATGGCACATAGCTATGCATGCTCTGGAGGTATACTCAATAAGAGATATATTATTACAGCTGCTCATTGGTACGAGTTTTAGAAACAACTAATAATGTAGCATTGGGAATACGCATACCGTAATTGTTGGCAAAATAGACGTTAATGGCTACTCGCTGTCAGACCAGGTACTCGTTCAAAGAGCCATAAAGCATGAAAAGTATGACGTTAAAACAAATTTGAACGACATTGCGTTACTTGAGCTAGCAACAGATGTACCTGAAGTACCATACAAAATACAATACTTGTACGTTGGTTTAGAGATGCCACCAGTAGGTTCTGACGTTACCATAACAGGATTTGGCCGAATTTTGAATGACCAACCAACATCGAAAGCGCATACAGGCGTAGTTACAGTAGTTGACGATAGCCAATGTCCTTTTAATGGATACGATCCGAATTCGTTTTTCTGTGTGGATAGTCCAACTACATACTCATGCAGTGGTGATTCGGGAACATCTGTTGTTGTGAAACCAAATGATGAATGGGAACGATGGATTATCGTTGGAATAGATAGTTATGGCAAAGTAGGCTGGTGTGGTTCTAGAGACCCAATCACAACAAACACAAAAATTGCAAATTTTGTCGATTGGATAAAGAAAAACACTCCACTAGCTCCCATTGTTACAGCTAGTATTTATGGCAGTGAACCATGGCGAAATGATGTTTTGACACCTGCACCGTTCAAAATACTCAGTAGAATGAATTCTGCGAGTAGTACGCTCCTTATCACAGTATCTTTGGCCTTTGTGTTGCTTGTAGGAGGGATACTGTTAGCAATGTAACTAATATACTGTCCTGTGAGGATTTTTTTGGGATAATTCGTATTGTTCTTGTTGTAGTGATTGTATCCTAAAACTTTGTAGACCAACTGAGAGTAACCCAAACGTGCATACTCCAATAGTAAATGGTACTGCCCATGCTGATATAGCCGACTGCATAGAAGCCGATACTATCATATGTACAAATAGATAGATCGTTAAAATACTTCCAAAGAGTACGAAGACGTAACTGTAGTAAATATCTGTGTCATGCCTTGTGTTGAGAGTAACAAGTAGAATTCCAAACGCTGAGAGCAACATCATTAGAGTTGTATGTACTGCAGATAGTACCAAAGTACAGTAGATACCTGTTTTCGTGCGTTGGTAATAAGTGTTTGACGCAGAAACGATGAACGGCAGTAGAACTAGAGTCGATACGAGTAACAACCCACATGAAATTGCAAACATGATGTCAATTCTTCTTCTATATGCCCATATCTTCTTAAACTTTGGCGACATTAGTTTGCTTGTTTGTTCTGCAGCTCCTGTCATTTGTCACTTTTGTTGTAACGTGAGAACAAAAGACAAATTCTCCGCAACTCCAACACCCACAATGAAGCTGCGGAGTAGACAAGGCATGTTATTGTGTATTTCAGTCAGTTTTATAATAGGAATACTGGTGTTTATAATATTTTTTATAACTGTACAGTTTTACGAAAACAAATTTTAACATAGTAGGTGTTTTTCGCAATCTATGGAGGCCTAGGCGTCTTCGGTTTCACTGAAATCTTCAAGGCTAACCCTAATGTTCAAGGTTCTGGATGCTACAATTTAAATCGAACTCGTTTTAATCCAACAAATATACCACAATTTGGAATACCCTGTGGCTACCCGTTAGCACCATCGCAAATATTTGCCAACTTGAGCGTACCGGCAGGAAATTGGTCGTATGTAACATTTCCATCGCGAAAGAATACAGACTCCGATGCCGTTGATTCAGTCATGAGTATCAAGGCGATAATGATGGTAACAGACACAGAAAAAGCTCCGTTTGTGATTGCTGTACACGGAATTCGCGGTTGTAAAGAGAGCAGTAATCCTATGATACCAGCAGCTATGCTATGGAAAGCTGGGTACAATGTTATATTGCCTGATCTCCGCAATCATGGAGAATCTCAGGTCAGTAGTAACTATCCATACGCTACATTCGGTTTACAAGAACATTGGGATGTTTTAGGAGCACTAGACTATCTGATAGCTACCTATCCAAAGCTAACAAACACTACAAACCGAATAGGTATCTTTGGCATCAGTATGGGTGGAGGTACAGCAGCACTAGCGTTTGCACGAGATTCACAATACATGAAAGCTGCGTTTTTAGATGTTCCAGCTCTGTATGTTTACGATACACTATACGCAAACATTCAAACTATGGGATATTCTGCAGATTATATTATTTCTGCTGTTAAAGCTAGAGCACCTCTTGTATGGAGTTGGGGGTTTCCACCATTCAAGTATGATCCTGTAGACTATCTCTCTAAAAATGTTGGAACTGGTCGTCATGTCTACTTGGTTAGCAAAACGGAAGATAAAATTGTACCAGTGTTCAACTCGGAAAGAGGTGCAGAACTGTTACGTAAGAATGGTGCAAATGTAACTACATTCTATGGTACAGATCCAAATTCACCAACGTATTGCAATCATCATGGAGATATGGTGTTCTTTCAACCAGAAAGTTATCAATCGCGATTAGTATCCTTTTTCAACGATCACCTTGTATTTCTATAAAAATATTTATTTGACGTTGCTGCTTGCGAATGAACTGGTTACTGCTGCACCAGAAATGTTTAGGATATGTGTCTTATCGAAAATGACATTCTTCTCAGCGTCAGTTCCGAATAGTGGTAGTAGTTTTTCTAACTTTTTTGGTGAAACACGCTCGTCTGCGTCTTCTTTTTCGTATCCCTCATAATCTACACGATCGCCAACTTTTGCGTTTTCTGGTATTTTTAACAATTCGACTTTACCAGTATCTTTATCGGTAGCGCAAAGAATCATCGCTTCTGATGTGATTCCTCTCATGTTACCTGGTTTTAAATTGCACATAACGAGAACGTATTTGTCTTGGATATCGTTTTGTTCGATTTTTCCAACGAGTCCACTGCATACAGTACGTGGTTTCTCTTCTCCAACGTCAATTTTTTCAACGAAAAGTGAATCTGCACCCTACAAGCAATGTGTTAAATCTAAACAGTTGTAACATACTGGATGTTTTTCTACAGTTAAGATCTTTCCAACTCTGATATCGAACGCGTATGGTGAACCTTCAGCGGCAGCCTTTTTCTTCACTGGTTGTTGCTGTTGTGGTTTCTTCTTTGGTTCTGCTTTTTTCTTCTCTTGTGGAGCAGTGGTTTGCTCTTGGCTAGCAATTAGCTTATCCAGCTTCTCTATTGTCTTTTCTAATACCATTGTTCTTGAACGTGTTGTTTGTGATTGCACTAGGTTGACCACGTTACAACAAGAAATTTTGGGCTCTATTCAGATTCGTCCCTCTATCCACGTTTGTACCTGTCCTCGTGATGCCCCGTCAAACATGTCATTCAAGACTTATCTTTTTGCATCATTAGAACTCGAATAACCGACCCACACCAGCATGTCTATCTTCAAGAAGCTCGCTGCGAGGGGTACCAGCGATAAAAAGCAGGAACAAGAATGGCAGAAGACTTTGCAAGAAAATAAGTCAAAGCGTTCTGCCGTTTCACTGCAAAATGGTGTATTAAATAATATCTCTCAAAATATTATGTTTGAGGATGACACAAACTCAAATAGCGGATCCAGCAGTAACCTGAAAAAAGACGACGGCAAAATGCCAAGTGCTGATGAAGTCAATGCAAAGTTCGAAAAACTACTTGTAAGAAAACTAATAGTCATAACTAATTTTTAATAGAAATATAGAGGTATTGCGGGTAATGATAGACGCAAGAAAGCCATGATGTCAAAACCTCTAGAAGAGAAGTGGAAACTCATTCTTATTCATCAAAAATCAATGTTCGAGCAAGAGAACTCGTTCAAGATTACCGGTGCACCTGAATACTATATTCACGTTCTTAAAGAGGCTCCAACTCGTGAGAGTCTTCAAGATCTCTGTAAAATGTTAAAGACAAAGCCAGAAGAATGGATCAAAAAGTTCCTAGACTTGGATGGCTTGACAACGATCTTTGCTGTACTTGTCGCAACT
>JAESGV010001382.1_pt1 | contig 10150 bp, 6 predicted proteins | sample 9269781 | NCBI WGS metagenome assembly JAESGV01 (sample SAMN15741586, study PRJNA653496) | algae metagenome | isolation source: Tildeniella torsiva UHER 1998/13D and co-occurring heterotrophs from... | place: Slovakia: Slovak Paradise National Park, Hrabusice, Kosice Region | collected 2000-01-01
ATCAGGAATTGGTAAATCTATTTGCGCCAAACTACTAGAAGAAGGCGCATTCGTCTTTGCTTGTGACATTAACACCGAATTATTACACGACGTATACAAAAACTACTCAAATGAAAAAGTTTTGACCTTGAAAATGGATATCACCAAACTAGAAGACATACAATCATCCTACAGCATCATAGAAGACACATTAAGAAAAGGTCAATCCGAAGGTTACATTATTGGCTCTTTGTTTGGGCTTGTGAACTGTGCAGGTGTAGCACCACTCACAAAGACTGCTCTAGTTGAGAAAACAGACGAAGAAATGATGAAAATGTACCAAATCAATGTATTTGGACTCGCCCGCACCACAACTACTTTTTACCCACTGTTGAAACACAAAGATAATGAATTCTCATCCTGTGTGGTCAACATTGCGAGTGTATGTGGTTTGATTGCTTTCCCATTCTTTTCACATTACTCTCCAACCAAGATGGCCGTTATTGCCTACTCTGACTCACTTCGTCGTGAGTTGATGAACGAAGGCCGCGTTCGTGTGACATGTATCTGTCCTGGGTTCACAAACACACCAATCATCGTATGCTATTTTCACATTTTCTAACTTTAAGACTTCTTGTGGAGATAAAGGTCTTGATAGTTCCAAATTCAAAAAAGAAATTGTTTGTTTGCAAACTCAACATTTAGATATGTTGTGGGGTCAGACTAAAATGCAACAACCTGTACGCGTAGCAAGTGTTATTGTGGATACAATTTTCTCCACAAACAATCCACCAAGAATTATTATTGATCATTTCAAGAATCGTATCCAGTGGTTCTTTATGCGCGTTATGGAACCATTCCTTTATAACACAATGGCTGCTTACGCATACAAGTACCATTTAAATTAAAAGTAAAATCAATTTTGTAAAATTAATAAAACGATACCGCAGTAGGGGGTCGAACCCTAGACCCTTGGATTCGAAGTCCAATGCTCTATCCACTGAGCTACAACGGCAGGATTATTTGTTGTTAAGTACACAAGACTAGACCTCAGAATGTTTTTTGACGAATATATATAATTATCTTTTTATTTTCAATAATCATGTATTTTATGTTGAATATTTTAGCCAAAGTGGCATTACAGCATCAATATAACACATGAATTTCCACAATCCAACACGATACTCAACGGTGCCATACCGATCTGTTTTTGATTCTGGAAATGCAATTCCAAATCCAAACAATCCAGGCCCAATGATACCACTATGCGTATTGTACTCCAGTTTTGGATATCCTTCCACTGCAATCTTTCTTGCATGAAAACCAGTTGCATAAATCGCTTTGTTGCAAGAAGCCAAATGCAATGCCAAGTTTTGTTCATTAGAATATAATCGAACAAGTTTTTCTGGAAGTACACCATCAATGTTCTCACGCGCCCATGTTGCTGTTTTACCTTTTAAACCAGTATCATCAAACAATATCCAATCATCGAAATCGATCGCGTAGCATAGTGCAGATCGATAAAAATTCAAAACTTTTTTAACATTGCATATTTCCAATAATGTTCGAATAATAATTATCGCAGAGTGAGAGGAACCAAATACTGCGATAGTGTCGTCTGGTCCGACTTTTTTCACCAATTTTTCTGGATCAAGTGCATCGACTATGGAAACAACTTTTAGATTATCATGAGTGAGCATGTTGGGCTCACTTCCTATTGCGAGAACGACTTGTTTTGCAGTAACTTGTTGGTTCTCACCAAACGCAATGTGCCATTGTCTATGTTCTAGTTTTAGTCGATCGACTCTTATGGGAACACTTTGCACTTGTTGTCGTAATTGTTGAGTGATATACTCGAGTGGTTCGTTTGCATATTTCAATAAACATGTTTCTTGTGGGTCCATATCTTCTATTGCATACGTTTGTGGTTTTTTATCCCAATGAAACGACTCTCGAGCTTTGTAGTATTTCAAGAAGCGGGATATCTTTGTGTTACTTGATACATTACGCCATTTCGTACCAAAATCGCCACCCGTAAATTCTGGATCGAACCAAACAATATCATGAGCAGGAATTTTGGAATCAATTAATTTACCAACTGCAGCGATACCTGCAGGTCCAGCACCAATGACTGCCCACTTGAACGTTGTCCTCAGTTGCAACATGTTTCAATCAAAATCGTAATATCACAGTTTGTAATAATGAGTCGCTTTCATGACTTGAACCTGTTGACTGATGAAATGTCGTACGAGATGTCTTTAATGTCTATTGGTATGCGAGAAAGCGAAGAGCCGCCAAAGAAAAAGCGTGGTCGTCCTAAGAAAGTCGATCCACATCCCATTTTACCCTTCATGGGCAGAACTAAAACTATTGTTGATAACACACCTACAACAGACCCTGTACACTCGCTTTTGTGCTATAACATGCTATGTCAAAAGTATGCACGTCAGCATTATTTTTCGCACACCGATAAACTCGTGTTAGCGTGGCCGTAAGTGATATCAAAACATTAAACTTACAACTAGCAAACGAAAAGAACGATTGGAAAAAGAGCTGGAGAGTTACGATGCAGATATCATGTGTATTCAAGAGTTGGACAGATACGCAGAGTATTGGAACGGTAGAATGACAAAACAAGGTTACTCCTCAGGTATGTGAATATATACCAAAACTCACATACAGTGTACAAACAACGAACGCGTTCAAAATCAGATGGTTGTGGAATCTTTTTCAGACATAACAAATACCAACTCGTAGCATCCAAACCAGTCGAATTTAACAATATTGCACGCGTTGGAGAGTTATATGACGAACTAGCACTAACTGATAACGTCGCAGTAATGATCATTCTAAAAGTACGAACACCTGGAGCACCAATCGCACGAAAAGAATCACCACCAAAGATTGACGTTCACGTAGATAACGTCCAAGAGCAATACTTGTGCATCGTTAACACGCACTTGTTTTGGAATCCTTCATTCCCAGATATCAAAGCAGCACAATGCCACTATTTACTCAGTGAAACGAAACAGTTTCTATCAACACAATTTGGAATGTCGTGTGAGAAATGTCCTATTTTGTTTTGTGGAGATTTTAATAGTATGCCAGATAGTGACGTATACAAATTGTTAACACAAGGACAAGTTTCGATCGTGCGAGTGAATCCATTGAAAAAGAAACTGAAAACGATAAACCAAGTTTCGTGGTATGCTACTCATAAAGTTGAAGATGATGAAGAAGATGGCGAGAATGAAGTTGTCGTGACGCCTATTGACGAAGAAACTGTTCACGAAAAAGAGTTTATCGAAGGTTATCACGAGATCGCAACATTTACAAATCCACTAGATCTCACTAGTGGCTACGCACTCGCATGTGGCCAAGAACCAGCTTTTACAAACTACACTGCTTCATTCAACGGAACATTGGATTACATTTTCCTAGGAAAAGTCAAATCAGAAACTCCTGCTCCATTACGCGTTCGTGAAGCGTTAAACGTAATCGATGAAACTGCTGCCAAAGAATTTAACGGGTTGCCATCACCAAAATTCCCAAGTGACCATTTGGCTCTTCTACTTTCTGTACAAATACTCCGCAACTGATTCACCGTAGTGCAAACATTACAAAAAAACATGCGGCGCATGCTAGTGTTGCTACTAGCGTTGCTTATCGTTGCTACTCGTGGTAGAGAACTTGTATGTGATACGGAGCAAGTGTATCGATACAAGTACATTTCTGTTGCCAAATCATTTGGTGGAGAAATCCAAGATGCAAATCAATTGATGGATTTATCAGCTGAAATAGAACTCAGTTGTAGTGCTGAAGTCGCAGCAGAAAATACAAGTTCACTACTCTTTATTGCAGAATTCAAAAATGTACTATTGAAACAATCTGTTGGACAAGATTGGGATGTAGTACGAGGTGACGCACCAGATACTGAAGAAATCAATTTGGACAAGTATTTTGCTCAACCTATGGCCATTAATGTATTGAGTTCTGGACGACTACAAGATTTATATGCTCACGAAACGGAAGAACCTTGGGTACGACAAATGAAAAAGGGAATTGTCGATTTGCTGAATAGTCGTATCGATATCGATGAACACGCTTCCCATGATGATCAAAGTGCAATGGGAAAACATACTTCTCGATTTTCAACTGTAAAAGATGAACATGATAACAAGATTGTCAGGAGAGAGTGGGACCACAACGATTTCAAAACGGAAGAAATGGATACCAGAGAGGTGTTAATTAGTGGAGAACATCAAGTTGTTGTAAGTCCAAGTGGTGCCATCATCAAAGCAGAAGCTGTACACAGTGTAAAAATTGGCGCCAATGACGAGAAAGAACATGAAATATTCCAAACGTTAAAAGAGGAAATTGGATACGCAGATAACGCTCACGCTGATGTGAAAGAAGCAGCAGGAAGTTCTGGATTATTTACCAATAGTGAAGCTGTATCCACATTGCAATTAATCGAGGTCGTACCACGAAAAGAGAAACATTTGGATTTGTACTTGCAAAACTTTTTGGTACAAGGAAGTAATCGCTTTGTGAAACTATCGGATTCGTTTGTACCAAAACGTCACATGATCAAGCATGGACTCATGTTCGATAAAGAAGCGATCGAACAAGCAAATCGACGTGCTGCCAAGTTATTACTCCGAGATGTAGATTTGGAAAAAACATTGAATGATTTTGAACTCTCATCAGACGCAAAAACACACGCAAAGATTTCAGAATTTATCGCATATCATCCAAAAGAATCTCTACGAGTATTGACGCTTCTATTTGATCGTGCTTTACTAGAGGACAAATCACACGAGTACTTGTCAGCGTTACAAAGTTTTATGATTTCTGCACAAACGGATGAAGGACAACTTGCTGCAATTTTAACAGCAACGACACCAAAACTCGTGAAAAGTTATATTTTATCATCGTATGCGATCGAATCACCAAGTAAAGCAACTGTGGAGCATATGCGAGCGTTATCGCTAGACAAGTCGTTCCACGAAACGTTGAGTGAAATCCCTCACATGGCCTATTTTGCGTTGGCTGATATGGCACATAAATGCCTTGGAAAAGACTATTGCAAGAGAATCGTTCCTACGATCATGAGCAACATCAAATCGGAACGGCATCAAAGGCATTTGGTTGGTCACGTACAAGCCTTATACAATACTCGACATGCAACACCATTATCAACTTGGATTGATGTTTTATCACGACCATTAGTCACATCAGAAATTCACACGATTGCTGCTCACGCGTTGAAACATCGATTATCAGATGAAGATTCTCAAGTGAATGAACTCGTACATAACATCATAACTACGGATCATTTACACTCTTCTGTGAAAGCAGCTGCAATTCGTTCCCAAACGCATCGCCATCACAATTCGAGAAAAGCAAGTTCTGTTGACTTTTTGGCGCAAAATTATCACGAGTTGGCTGACGATGGTAAAAAGGCAGTACATGAGTATTTGTATAGTGTAGGATCAAAACATGCTGGAAATACACTAAAAAGTCTACTCGATGGAGAGGTCATTCCAAAAGATATTGATGCACCAGGATTGGAACCATACATACCTGAAGAAGGTGATGATGAAGAAGATGATGAAGGTCCCGATCAAGGAAACGCCGTTTCGGACTACTTCAAAAAACTAGGAGAAATGTTTAGAAAAATACCTACACTTGTTGGAAATAAGACATGTATTATCATCTCAAAAGACAATAATCAAGTTTGTACGATTAACAGTTTACTCGCCACTCAAATACAAAATCTAGGAGATATTTCATCAGCCAAACATGCCATGTCGATTGACTATGAGAAACTTATCGGATCTGAGAATGCTCACATATACGTTGGAACGGTAAACTTTTTAGCGTACGATACCGATAAGAATGATTCTTGTACGGGTAAGTACCGCAAACTAGAAGCATTAGGTTATGCTCGTGGTGTAGTACAAGCGAAAATCCTCACAGCAAGATTCCCAGTCTTAGATCTACGAGGAGAGATAGGAGGTATGGGCTCTGTACAATCAGCAGATGTATCTACAGTTACTGTACACGATAAAGTTGTGTGGACGCAAAACTTTGTGGGAACACTGCAGTGGGACTATGATAAGAATTTCCAAAACTTGATCAAGAAAAAGATTAATGTAATGGTTGGACCATTCCCACTCGCCTTTGGAATTGCTGTCTCTATCAAGCTTGGTATTCATGGAGAAGCGAGTATTGAGCCAAGCAAAATGGAACTTGCATTAAAAGCAGCACCTTATGTCGATGTAGGTGTAGTAGGATCTGCTGCACTATCAATCGAGTTAGCAGAAGGTGGTGTAAAACTAGGCGTGCAAATGAGGTATACTGTTTTCCCAGCAGTCAAATATGAAAAATGTCAAGTATGTATTTATTTAGGCCACGAAATTGGATCATGTACCATTAGCGTGTCAGGATTTGCAAACGCAATGTCATGGGAACGAGAAAAAGAAATATATTCGTGGTCTTCACAACCCATTCACGATGAATTATACAAGCATTGCCTTAAATAAACGCCGGAAGTTACTCGATACACGTGTTCTGCAACGCTCTTGTGTCCTCTTCACAAGTGGAAGTTTGCACCTTGAAATCGCTAGATTCAATTCCTGAGAATTCCGATTGGATTTGAATTTCCCAGCTGTTTTTCAAGAGTCAACTGTTAATCAAATTTAACACAACGATCACACAAACAAAACGATGTCCATGTTAGCAAGATCGACCACTAGATACAGTAGAAGCCTCGCTTCATTGCTAAAGAGCAAGTCTCTTGGCAAGCGCGAAATGCTAGAACAACGCAACATGTACGCCACAGCATCAAAAAAGATTATTGGTATCGATTTGGGTACCACTAACTCTTGCGTTGCTGTTATGGAAGGCAAAGACGCACGTGTTATTGAAAATGCTGAAGGTAACAGAACTACACCATCAGTTGTCGCTTTCGATAAGGACGGAAATAGACTCGTTGGTATTTTGGCAAAGAGACAGGCAGTCACAAACCCTAAAAACACTATCTATGCATCAAAGCGTTTGATCGGACGTAGAAACGATGATCCTATGGTAGAAAAAGAGAAGAAACTCGCCTCTTATGAAATTGTAAACCACGGCGGAGACGCATGGGTCAAGGCTAACGGAAGAGAATACTCACCATCTGAGATTGGTGCCTTTGTATTGATGAAGATGAAAGAGACCGCAGAAAACCATTTGGGTATCAAGGTCAACGACGCAGTTATTACCGTACCTGCATACTTTAACGACAGTCAACGTCAAGCCACTAAAGATGCCGGAAAGATCGCCGGTTTGAACGTTGCTCGTATTATCAACGAACCAACTGCTGCCTCATTGGCTTACGGTATGGACAAGAACAAGACTGGAACTATTGTCGTATTCGATCTAGGAGGAGGAACGTTCGATGTTTCCGTACTTGAAATTCAAGAAGGTGTATTCGAAGTCAAGGCCACAAACGGAGATACATTCTTGGGAGGAGAAGATTTTGATGGTGTTTTGGTCAAATACATTATCGATGACTTTAAAGCCAAGGAAGGTATTGATTTGGCAAAGGACGCAATGGCTCTTCAACGTGTAAGAGAAGCCGCAGAAAAGGCCAAGATCGAATTATCATCCACCACAACTACTGAAATTAACTTGCCATTCATTGCTGCTGGTTCATCCGGTGCAAAGAATTTGTTGATGACTTTGACAAGAGCCAAATTCGAATCCTTGACTGCTGACTTGATCAACAGATGTTTGGATCCATGCAAGAAGTGCTTGAAGGATGCTGGTATCGGTATCAAGGACGTCAAGGAAGTCGTATTGGTCGGAGGTATGACCCGTATGCCAAAGGTCGTCTCCTTGGTCAAGGACTTTTTCGGAAAGGAGCCATCCAAGGGAGTCAACCCTGATGAAGTTGTCGCTTTGGGAGCTGCCATTCAAGGTGGTGTTTTGAACCAAGAAGTCAAGGACGTTTTGTTGTTGGACGTTACTCCATTGTCATTGGGTATTGAAACCCTTGGTGGTGTCATGACCAAATTGATTCCAAGAAACAGCACTATTCCAACCAAAAAGTCACAAGTCTTCTCCACTGCTGCTGATAACCAAACTCAAGTCGGTATCAAGGTCTACCAAGGAGAGCGTGAAATTGCATCTGGTAACAAGTTACTTGGTCAATTCGAACTCATTGGTATCCCAGCTGCACCACGTGGTGTTCCACAAATCGAAGTCACTTTCGATATTGACGCCAACGGTATTGTAAACGTATCCGCCAAGGACAAGGCAACTGGCAAGGAACAACAAATCACCATTCAATCTAGCGGTGGTTTGTCTGATGCTGATATTGAACGCATGGTTCAAGAAGGTGAACGCTTCAAGGAAGAAGACGCTAAGCGTAGAGAACTAGTTGACAAGAAGAACGAAGCTGATACAACAATTCATCTCACAGAAAGCGCCATCAAGGATCTCAACGAAGCCGGAACACTAAACGCTGAACAAAAGGAACAAGCCGAACAATTAATTCGTGACGTTCAAGGTGCTATCTCCAACGACAATTTGGAAGATTTGCAACAATCACTTGACAAGCTCAAGGATATTCAAGCCAAACTCTCAGAAGAAGTATACAAGAGCAAGATGAACCAAAGACAAAGTGGATCATCCTCACAACCAAACTCTGAAGATGCTGAAGCCAAAGAGAAGTAATTTTTTGTTTAATTAAATATTTAAATTTTTAAAAACGTTGTTGTCAACTTGCTATGAGCACAGCTGGTAAGAAGAATGTTTCGAAACCTGCTGTGGCAAAGCTTTCACTTGATGACCTCACGAAACTTGACTTGATGAAAGATAAACAGATAAATGACTACTTCCAGAGTATGAAATCGTATTAGCTAACGGTTAGCATTTGCGCCAAAGAATTGGGATAAAGTATTGCGGGCTACGTTGTTGTTGGGAATACAGGTTGTCGCAACAGAAATAGGCACTGATGTAGACCACATCACAATCGCAGAGTTGCAGAATCTACTGGAGAGTACGACTGAAACATATTTAACACGTTAGGGAAAAGAAAACCTGTTGGAAAGAAATTATCACCAAGACGTGGCGAGAGTGCTGCTCAACGTTCAATCGTGGAACCAAATATTGTCAACATAAAGTCAATCGCACGAAAAATCGAGAAACCAGTTGAAAAGACAACAAAGCCCGAAGTTCAACAACCAGTACAAAAGAAACCTAGTATTACAGAGACTAAATCGTTGATGAGATACTACTCAAAACCATCATCGGCTTGGAGAGACGGAACAGTTAGCAATGTGAAAGATGTAATGTACTCTGATGGTATGTGAATATTATTCACTAATTATAGCAGAAGATGATATGAGTGTAGTTACCCAACAAGAAGGAATAAACAAAGCGACAAGTACCCCGCAAAAAGCTCAGCAGAATGGGCATGGTTTATCGTATTATACACCACAACCGAAAGGAACTAGACCTTACATAGCTAAAAGACCACTCAGAGGTGGTGTAGCATGGAGCTATGTAAATGACGCTAAATCTCCACCAGCGCGAAAAGAATCTAATGCGAATAATTCATACCAGCGAAACACGAAAACTCCTCCAGCTCGCTTTGGTACCAAAAACAAAAAGTTTAAGAAACTAAAATTTGGACTTCCGTACGATGTTAGTGTTGTTGAAAGCAAGATTAAAGACCAAGTCGATTTTGACAAGAAATACCAAAAATTGTTACATGTAGACGGAGAGAGAATGGATGAAACAGATAGATACATTCGCACTATAGATATTGTCGAAAAATTAATCAACAATCCGCTCATGCAAGACTTTTTATGAACTTCATTTTCCAGCTTGACAAGCGGACCTATTTAAAGAAGATGGCATTCTTTTCTTGAGCATACAACAAGAAAATATCAATGGTGACAATACCCAAGGTAGTGAACACGTTCTGTAAGAGCTGCAAGCATCACTGCGAACATCGCGTTACCAAGTCGGTAAGAGCACCAACTCGTGATGAGTCTCAAGGACAACGAAGATACGACAGAAAAATGAAAGGGTACGGAGGCCAAAAGAAACCAATTCAAAGAAACCAAGCGAAAATCACAAAAGACATTCCTCTTAAAATGGAATGTTTGGAATGTGC
>JAESGV010001383.1_pt1 | contig 10136 bp, 4 predicted proteins | sample 9269781 | NCBI WGS metagenome assembly JAESGV01 (sample SAMN15741586, study PRJNA653496) | algae metagenome | isolation source: Tildeniella torsiva UHER 1998/13D and co-occurring heterotrophs from... | place: Slovakia: Slovak Paradise National Park, Hrabusice, Kosice Region | collected 2000-01-01
TCTTCCAAGTATGAAAGTGAGCGATTACGCTCATTACGATTCAAAGTTTATCGTTGCAAATCTGATTTTAAAACCATGAAAGAATTAGTTTTTTCTGATTTGAAACGCTTTGGTCGTGATGTCGATCCCACAACTGGTTGCTTTAACGCACAATTAGGCGCTCATTTACGATATTTTTACTATTTGGGTCACTACAAAGATTTCAAAGCGTAGGTATTGTTTTAAATTGTTAATAGTTAGCATACTCGCACATTTTCTAATGTTTCGAGATTTATTTATGAACGTGGCTGCGTGGTGGGAATTTTGTGATGAGTTTTTCAAAAATGTTTCCCAAGTGCAATTACTAAATCCTACGATCATCGAATTTTATCACTTGTACAGTTTAACGCAATTATTACGAATCGAGTACAACGAACAAACATTTTCACAATTTTATAAAGTGTTAAAATGTACAAAAACACCACACGTACAGAAGCTATTCAAGTCAGTTGCCGATTTTTATAAAATCACAACACGAGAACAAGTCGATGGAATTATTCAAGATATCAAACTCGCAAAAGAAATGGCCATACACGCAAACGATTCTCTATTGGAAGATTTTCTACTCGCCTCTCGTCAAATCAAATTCATGTTGATTCAATGTCGTTACGGATTCTCCATGCTCAAAGTAAGAAAAGTAATTCGTGATGAGATTCTCCAAGACGAACAAATGACAAAAAGTCGTTCCATTTGGGACATCATACAATATTTCGATTACATCCTACTTCCTCAACGATTTAATTCTCATGGAGAGTACATGATCAAAGAGTTGACTGAAAATGAAGAAACGTTAGGAGATCAAGTATGGAAGTTTGTAAATCGACATCCATTTTTTGATCGATTTTCAACATTACATGTAGGAAATAACAAGATTGTGTATCCAATGAGTGAAATTAGTGTACAAGAGTTTATCGTGTACATTACGGAACGTGTACATTGGAGTAGGAGTCAAAACTTGAATATGACATGGAAGAGACCAACGCAGCGATACACGCAAGTAGAAATCAATTGGTTTTGGTTGTGGGTGTGGAGAACAATTGCACAGAATCAAAGTTCGTATGAAACATCTGGGTTACACGCCAAGGAAGTTAATAAACTTTTTGCAGATGCGTACAAGATGTATCACGAAGAAAATAGAGAAAAAGTTCAGAAACTAACGTTTACTGAAGATTTGAACGTGTTGTACGATTTGGTGTTATTGTTCTATAGAGATATTGCTATCTGGAGAGCAGAACGTTTAACGTTAATGACGTATGAAGAGATTATCAGTGAAGGAGCGGTATCTGTACCTGGTAAAAAATCAGAAATGTTTGGTATGCGTGCGATCGCACGATTAGAGAATCTTTGTTCCGATGTTGAAGATTCAGAGCAATTGACCATTGTACAAAACAATTTGAAACTATTACAAGCGCATGATGCCATGGAAAGGATAAAAGATGAACAACAAGCGTTAATGTTGTACGATCAAGTTAATTCTGCACAAGGATACTATCACTTTGCACATACGTACAAACAAGTCAACATGTTCAAACTAAATCAATGGCCAATGATTTCTGTGAACGAGTACAGAAATGTACAAACTATTTTACAAAATTTACACGATTATTACCAAAAGATTGGTGATTCTACTAGTTTGCTAACCAAGTATGATGAACTGATCATGTTCTTTGAATCGAAAATTTTACCAAGAACGCGATACGCTAGTGAGCTATTATTAGCATTTTTACAAGGAAACAAAACAAGAAGAAACATTTCCATTACAAGTCATGACAAAATGCAAAAAATCACCACGTTACAAGCGTTAGTACGACGACAAGTCACACAAATCAAACATAAACAAGCACTAGCATACGTAGAGGAGTTACAAAGTACATTACGAGGGAAATCATCTCGAACGAAACACAAGAGAAGTAATAGTCATTTATCTACGATACAAAGTCTTGCGAGAGGAAAACTTGCTCAGAGAATGCATGAACGAGAGTTGATCAAAGTTGAATTGTCGACACTTGTACAAGCGTTATATCGCGCACGGAGAGCGAGAAGAGAACTTGGTGAGATGCAGATTGAGAAAGAGCGCGTGACGAATGTAACTGTGATAGAATCGTTAGTAAGAAGGTATCTAGCGCAAAATCAAGTACAAAGAATGAAAGAAGAGCGTATGAAGATAGAGACGGCAGCAGTACGATTACAAACGCTATTCCGATCGCGACAAGCACGAAAGCAAGTAGTAGAGTTACGAAACATACAACAAGCGAAACTCAAGAGCGTCGTAACGCTACAATCTTTGTTCCGTGTAAGAAAAGCCAAACAACAAGTCGAGCAGCTGCGTAACGCTCGAAATCTCGCATTATCACTACAAAGTTTATATCACGCACGAAATACACGACTCCAAACGCATCAATTACGTGAGGAAACAACTACCAACGCAACCATGATACAATCACTCGTTCGATCACTCCAAGTCAACCAAGATACCAATCGTATGCGTGAAAACAAAAGAAATGCAATTGTAGCCATACAATCAGCATATCGAGCAATGAGAGCACGACAAGAATACGAAGTATTATTTTTAGAAACAAAAATGTTTGAATTTGTACAAGAGAAGCAACATAGGAGAACATGTAAATTATTTTTTACCAATTTGCGGAATCGGTATCAACGATTGGTAACGCAACGAAACGAAGTGATTGAGCGATTGGCCATTCAACGCAGAAAAGAGGAAGAATATAATTTCATTCAACAATTATCACCATTGGTTTCGTATCCTGTTGAATTGCCAGAAAATGTTCCCATACCATTCGAAGAGTTGCAAATTCCACATGGTGTGTTGGACACTTCCCAATTGGATTTTGATGATACCAGCAGCAGTACAAGTAGTACTAGTGGTACAACGACGCCAAATACAAGACGAAAAAGAAAACCAGAAAAGTTTAGAGATAATCAAGCATGTGTAGTTGTTTCACACGATATCCATCCAGAACCAAAAATCAAAAAGAAACAATTGCAATATGACACAAATGGAAGAATAACAATCAATTTGGAACAAAACAAGATTGAATTTACAAGTAGAAAAACAGAAACACAAACGTTTAATATTTCTGAGCATTTGATTGATATTTATGTTTCAATGACTTCAAAATCAAGAAGAAATAGTGTAGATTTTAAATTATCACCTGTTGTTGATCCATCTCCAAAGAATGGGAATCGATCAAAGAGAGGAAGTTTAGTACTAGAATCGCCAGTATTTGTGGACTCACCTACAATGCGACAAAAGCGTTCTAGTTTGCATGCAGAATCGCCAGTTAATTTAGAAGCTTCGCCGAAAGGGACACGATCCAAGAGAAGTAGCGTACAGTACGAAACATCGCCGTTTGATGAAGCAACTCCATCTGAAAATACAGTAGAATACACTATTCGATTTAAATTCAAAAGACCACCAAAAGGAAAAGCAACGATAACTCATGTGGAACATACCATAGAAGTTATCATGAGAGGATCAGCATCATTGGCACATGTAATCGAAGAATGTAGAGAAAAGATTGCCAATAACCCATTGGCAAATGAACAACCTCCTACATAAATAAATATTTTAATCTTGAACGCGTAAATCAACAGCGTCCAACATTTCGAATTCTGGTTGTACCTTGAGTGGTGCCTTTTGTTTTCTCTTTCTTACAACACATACTATAATGATAATAGTTACTATCAATGCAATAACGGCTACAATAGCAGCAGAACCAACAGCAACTGGTACTGCAATAATAAGAGCCAAGTTCATAGTTGTTTCAGGTGCGTTTGTAGTTGGTGCGTATTGCAGGGACATGGAGACAGTTGGACTGATCGCTACAGCTGCATCTGGAGTTACAGCAGTCAACCCAAATGACACTTGTTGACCATTCACTACCACTTGTCGTAATGAACGTTTAGCAGCGATCAACAATGATGTAACATCAGCTTGGAAAGTTCCAGTAGCAGAAACAGTTACAATCTTGTTTGCTATTTCTTTTCCTGAAGCATCAAACATGGTTACACGTATTTGCACACTAGTAGAAATTTGAGTAATGGAGAAACTCAAATAGGCTTGTTGTACACCTGAACCTGTTGGTATCTCTGTTTTTTGTGGTGTTACTGATACAGTGGTAGATGCACCACTAGTAGTGAAAATCATTGCTGATCCAGGTGTTGTTGGTGTTGGAATTTTTGATGAATCTCCTGTTACTTGGGTGGAAATAACTGCTGCTACGTTTATGACAACAGTACCACTTGATGTAGGTGCTGCAGTGGTTGTTGTTGTTGCAGGTGCTTGTGTTGGGGATTCTGTTGTCGTTTGAGCACTAGTTGATGGACTAGTTGGTGTTGCTGTAGTAGGTGATGCAGTCGTTGTTGGTGCACCTGTAGTAGGTGATAGAGTTGTTACTGGTCCTGACGTTGTACCTGGAGTAGATGTAGTTGGTGAACTAGTTGTTGGAGTGGTGGTAGGAGAGGTTGTGGGTGAACTAGTTGTTGGCGTGGATGTTGGAGACTGAGTTGTGGAAGGTGATTGTGTAGTTGGTGCGGAGGTAGTGCCTGGAGAACTTGTTGTAGTTGGTGCCTTTGTGGTTGTAGCTGCAATGGTTGTCGTTGGCGATGCTGTAGTAGTTATTGGTGATGATGTAGAGGTTGGCGACTTTGTAGTTGTCATAGGAGTGGTAGTAGGTGTTGCTGTCGTGGGTGCAGTGGTTGTAGTTGCAGCAGCAGTAGTAGTGGGTCCTTTTGTAGTGGTAGCTGCAATAGTGGTAGTAGGTGTAACTGTAGTAGTAGGAGTAGCAGTAGCTGTGGGAGCTACTGTGGTGGTTGGTGCTACTGTCGTAGTGGTTGGTGCAGGAGTTGGTGTCGCAGTAGTAGTAACAGGAGTTGCCGTGGTAGTTGGTGGCAAAGTCGTTTGTGGAGTGAACGAAACATTTCCTGTAGTCATCATAGAATCTGATTGACCACCCAAAGCAAAGGTGATACCTGGTAATCCATTGAAAAGACCATTAGGATCTATCATTGGTGTAGGTACGTTACTTGCTAAACCTGTTCCATCACCCATACTAGTACTGTAACCACAAGAGAAAACTTTGAAGTCGTCTCGCACGAGGAAACTGTTGTATGCAGAAGTTGCAACCTTGATAATCTTTTTACCTCCAGCGAAAATACCCTTTGTGTCATTGATAGCGTATGGTAAGTTGTATTTTGTACTGCTGTCAGTGCCTAGACAACCTGCGAAACCTGATTGACCAAACGTGTAGACGTTTCCATCTGTAGTTAGCAACATGGCGTGTCGTGAACCTGTAGCGATTTGAGTGACGTTTGGTACACCAACTGTGTTGATTGTATAATGGTAAGTGTTATCTGGAGTCATGCCAATACCGAGGTTACCATACGAGTTGCTGCCGACAGTAGCTACAGTACCATCAGACGTTAACAACAATGTTGTATAGTCCATAGAAGCAATAGAAACAACTGTCTTGTTTACCAATACGTTACCTTGATCTAAGAACTTGACTGGAGCCGTTCTAAATGAACTACTGCTAGTTTGTGCGAGTTGTCCAAACCCATCATAGCCGAAACCTACTACAGTTCCATCATCGCACAGTAACACAGTAGTAGAAGCCGATGGAGCTGCCATTATAACTTTTCTTGTACCAATAACGTTACCAGAATCAACAACCATTACTGGAGTGTATTTATCTGATCCAGTACCTGTACCGAGTTGGAAGTAATCGTTGTGACCGAATGTAGCAACTTTACCATCTGATAGCACGAGTACACTGTGATAGTAACCTGCATAGACTCCACTAACTGTTCTTCCAGTCAATACACCAAGTGTATCATTGATCGCAATAGGTGTACTCTGGTAGACAGATGTTGCTGGAATTCCTAATTGACCAAATGTATTTGCACCAGTGCTGAAAACGTTTCCTTCACTCGTCAAGAACAATGCGTGTTGACTTCCAAGTGCAATTTGTGAGATGATCTTTCCATATAGCAAGTTGTTTCTATCTACGAGTGGACCTGGTGTGTACTTGGAAAGAGATGTGTAACTTGGTGTAGAAGTGTATAGCTTTCCATCGGCGCATAGCATTAGTGCCCACGAGCTACGCACCATTTTGACAACAGGGTTGTAGAATAAATAGTTGGCAGAATCTTGTATTGGACTTGGGTAACCAACATCGTTGTTACCTTGCGCGCTACTACCATAACAGTATACGTCACCAGTGTTCACAAGTAGACACGTTGAAGTGTACCCTGCTTGTACTGACGTTATAGTTTTGCCAACTAGTACTTTGGCAGTATCAGTAACACCATGAGGAGTGTAACTATTAGATGCGTATGAATCTCCCGTTCCTTGTTGTCCGTTTGATCCACTTCCCCACGTGAGTAGGCCTTGATTTTGTAAAACGGCAACACCATGAGAACCACCAGCAACGTACAACAAAACTGGATCTACAAGACCGTTGAATAGTCTTGTTGGTGTGTAAACGAAACTAGTACCTGAACCCATTCCACATTGTCCTTGTAAACATAAACCACACATGTAGAGTGACGTATCAGTAGTTTGAAGTAGCGTGAAGCTTGATGAGGCGGAAACGGAAGTAAAGTTTAAACTTGTGGAGATTTGTGTTGGTGACTTGTACGTGGTAGCACTTGATCCCATGCAAATGTTTCCATTGTTATTGCTACCGATGACGTACACAGTTCCGTCAGTTGCGAGTAAAATGGAGTATCGATCGGCTGCTTGTATTTGTTTAATAACTTTGCCAGTAGAGATAACAGCTGTCGCGACGTACTTTGCTACCAGAGTATTGTCTCCCAACTGACCGTACGTGTTGTCTCCGAACGCGAAAACTTGTCCATCAGATGAAAGTAACAGGGAATGAGCCGCGCCGCATGCTGCATCAACAATGGTCTTGTTTGAGATGTCAGCAGAAATAGTGATCGGTTTGGGTGTCGTATGAACTATGGTACTGTTCACTCCCAACTGACCTTTGTTGTTATTGTCTGCATTTCCTGTATTTCCGAGTGTATAAACGCCAGTGGTTGTGACGATAATACTGTGCACACGGTTCGAACAGAACGAAACAATTGTCTTGTTGGTTAATACACCATCTGGGTCGACTAATGGAGCCGCATTGCTACCTAGTGGAGTACCATCTGATAGTTGCAGTCTATCGTTGTATCCCCACACTGCGATGGCGTTCACGCAGGCAAGAATAGCCAGTAGTGAAAGAAAGCCTTTTAGAGTGCCCATTGTTTTTTCGTGCGAATGTTGGGATTCGTTTGAAAAAGCATGACATTTGATAGATACACCATACAGGGATTGGATAATGAATTAAGTGCGCTACATGGCGTATGCGCGACCTGCATAAAATTTGACTACGTGAAATTGACCAATAACCAAGAAAAGCTTTTACAAATCAAACAAACACGTGTTCATAGTATGACATAAGACATGAAAAGCAAACAAACAATGCTGTTACGAATCGTAGCAGTCATAGTTATTTCTGCATTCGTCTGTGCTCGTTGGTATACAATCAATTCTATAACGACACGAGTAAATATTACAGACTGCAGTGCCAAAGTAGTAGAAGAATATGATTTATTTTTCGAAGGATCTTACTCGAATTTCTATCGTTCAATTCAAAACTATGCTACAAGAGATGGGTACGCAGCAGACATTCAAAATTTCTCCGCCCAAGCGCTTACAGATAACGTTCAAGTAGTATCATCCTCCATCTACAAACCTAATAGCAAAGCAATCAGATTGAACGTTCTGTTTAGTCCTCTAAAATCAAACATTGGAGCAACAAAGTTTCGATTCGGGTATACAATAGTGAACTTTTTATCAACAAACGATAAAACAAATGGATTGACTTGGAATACAAAATGGAAAGTTCCTGTGCCATTAGCTAATACGACAATACATTTCGAAAAGCCAGTCGCACCAGAGGACATACAAATCGAACCATCGAATTATATTTTTCATAAATCACAATCAACTGTAAGATCAATCAATTATACTCACCTTTTAGATCACAGTAGAGCAGAAAAATCTCTACTCTGGAAGTGATTATGATTTTAAGGTATCCATACCCATACAAACAAAATGCGTCACTAAATCATCGACAAAGTCTCTGGTTATACAAGTACTCGTGATTCTCGGAATCTGGGGTATACTGCACTTGTTTTGTAGAGGTGATGTCAAGCAACGTGAAGAACGAAACCAAGTGGTCGAATCAGGTGACTCTGCTGCCTATTCAGATGATGATTGGAGCGCAGGATCAGCAGACAGTGGATACAGTGACAGTGGTGGAGATGCAGATTAAACGTTTAATTTTGCTATATATTTTTGGAATGGAGCAGTATAGTAGAATCGACTATACGAATCTAGTAAATTATCAGTTATTGCAATCTCTAAATCTAATAACGCGTTCTCATCGATTTTCTCTTGTGCTTGAATCTCTTTGATCACTTGTTCTGTCTTTTTTAGAACAGTGGTAGCCAAATTGACCTGCAACGTGCCATCTTTTAGATATAATTGTCCAATCTTTTCTGCCATTTTCTTTCTGGCGCTAGTCTTTTCCAATTTTTTGAATTTTTGTACATCCAAGTACAATAATAAATTTTCAACACTGTATTCTCGAACTGTGAATTGTTTGAACAAATTTCTTGTTGTTTTGTTTTCTATTAAGCGACGCAACACGGCTGCGTTTCGTTTGTAGTTGGCAAAGAAACCATAATCTGTACTGGTTGGTGATTCCAAATCAATCTCGTCCAACTCTTTATCTTTGTTATTGTGAGTCCAGTAAATTGTCTTCACGAGTGGAATAAATGGACTTATGAATAGGGAAATAATGTCCAACGTGACAATGTGAGTAATGGTTCCGACATAAACTGGTAATCCGTTCTTGGTAGCGAGGGCTGGAACGAGGCGTGCTATCCAAAAAGCAATATGCATGAGAACATACAGGTAGAATTCCAATCGAAACACGAGAGGATCCGAAACGATGAATATGTGCTTCAAACGCAAACGAATGAAATGTTTAAAATTAATTATCACGTCCACGATAATGAGTAATATTGCAAATGTCAGTACCACGAGGATCGCGCCTACAAACCAGTACAACAAATCATTTTGTAGTGCTATACACGTAACTTTTGCTGGGTTATTCAAATTGGCTCTATTCTCGACTAAGAACGTTATCAACAAAATGATGCCAATGATTGTGCAATACACGATCGAGAAACCAATGCTGAACGGTAACGAGATTATCGCGGCAAGTACTTTTCTAGTTGATTCGGAAAGTTTTCGTCCTGTTGACGAATCTTCTGTTGCTAAAGTGTCTACGTTTGCGACTTCTGTGCCTGGATTTGTTTCATCTTCGAGTTGTAAGGATGTGTCAGTTGTTACGTCGTTGCGAAAAGCCACCTTGTTTCTTGACAACCTATTCATGACAAGAAATCTTAGGAACTGGTACGAGCAAATTATCACTGCTGCTAGTTCAACTGGTGTGGTAAACACAATTTGCCTAGATGTTGTTAGATTGGTGTGAAATAGTACCTGTAGCATGTGGCCTCAATGTAGACTGGATAATTGAGTAAAATGAAACTGACCACAGCTAAACTTGACATATAGTAAATATTTCCTAGTGTAACGATGTACGGTATGACGCTTCTTGATCTTATAGGGTTGTGTTTACGGTACACAAAGCATAGAATAAACAATATCAAGTGCCCTAATATAACCGGTGGGCGAGTGGTTTCACTGAGTACCAGCTCGGCTATGATGTCACCATAGGGTGGGGGCGTAGTAGTGTTAGTGCTATTGCTCATGTATGCCTGTTGGGCGTAAAATAGTTATCACATTTCCAAAACAAAAACAGTACTTGTAAGTTGATATTGATGCGCAAAGTGAAAGGTTCAGTTACTCTGTTTGGTAATTTTAACTAACCATTTGATTTAACGATAACACCACTAACAGAAGTACACCACGCAATTATTAGGACTTTATTGTTAGATCAAAGTATGCAAGGGTAGTCACTAAGGTGTTCATGAATCTTTGCTCTTCTTTTGTG
>JAESGV010001384.1_pt1 | contig 10134 bp, 16 predicted proteins | sample 9269781 | NCBI WGS metagenome assembly JAESGV01 (sample SAMN15741586, study PRJNA653496) | algae metagenome | isolation source: Tildeniella torsiva UHER 1998/13D and co-occurring heterotrophs from... | place: Slovakia: Slovak Paradise National Park, Hrabusice, Kosice Region | collected 2000-01-01
TCCAAAGAGTACAATCGCCAAAAACACAACCATATCGATGACACCAGTCGCAATCATCATAGATTTTAGTGCGAATATCTGACAGTTGCCTTGCGTCATAACGTAGTTTTGACTACCAATAACAAAAGCCCAAATGGCGAATGCTAGTCCACAGATAGCGCTAAAAAGGTAGAGTGGATATCTAATTAGGTTGGGCCTAAAGGTTAGTGTTGTATTAATAAACGTACACGTTCTTCAACGTGAAGACTTCTTTGATGCTCTGTGTTGGCATAGTGTCACTGTCGTTTGTCAAAGTTTACAAACGATTCAACCAACGGCTCAATTATCCCACAGAACTTATGAAGAAGGCCGCCTCACCTAAACAACCCAAGCAACAGCCTGAAAAACTTGTTGAAAAAGTTGCAGAAGAAGATGCTCCAGTTGGACTCCTACAACGCCCTTTTGATATGGCGATTATCGCATTTTATGTAGCCTTCACCTGGACAACAGCGTTGATCGATTATCACAACGTTTTGGCTCCTGCTCTAGGTCAAACAATTCGTGAATTATGCGCGGGTAACACATGGCGCCCCTTAAACTGGCCGCCACAGTTCGTGACAGAAATATACATGATGTGGGGAGAACTAGTTGATCCTATGATGATTGAGAACCCGATATTTTGGCAAATAATGGAGTGGATTAACGTTGTTTTCCTCGCTCCGGGCAATATTATCATGGTTTTTGCTTTCCTATTCGCAAAGAACAGTTTCCGCTCATTTGGACTGATTCACGCCTCTGCGTTGTTGTATAGTATGTTTATATGTTTGGGAGTTGGACTGTATGGAGAAATACCTGCAAGTGACAAGACTCAATTCGTCATAGTGTACAGCATTTATGCCTCATTCCCACTAGTATGCTGTTCTTTACTTACTAACAACTGTAGGCTATTATTGCACGATTATGGCCAGAAGTGAAAAACATATTCTCGAAGAAGGCAGTAGATGGCAAGAATACATACCACAGATACTTACAGTGGTTAGTTGGTGTTCATGCCATCTTCTTTGTATTATTCTGTTACCATTGGTTAACGGTAAACTGGACTCCCATGAAAGATTTACCAACGTGGATGCCTTACGCGCAATTAGCGTTAGGGAAATCAAACCAATTCTTAAGGGATACTATTGTACCTCTGCTAGCCTAAATAAGGTTTTGTTAATAAACCGGTTGATCACTAAAGTTGATCAGTAACCAACACTATACCATAATTATGTTAACATTTAACAGCCTACGCAGTTTAAGAGAACAAGTACGTAATATAGCAGAAGTAAGGTGTCAAGAATGCGGACGAAATACGTTGTCCCCTGCGGTCACTGCAATTCGAAAATGCAGGCACTCAAAGGTGTGTCGGAACGTCTAATTACTCTGCTCTTGGCATAAGACCGCTACATCTTTTTACTTTTTGTTCAGTTTGTAACTGCAAAATAACTTTGCGATGCAGATAGGTCACAAACCTCGTGTTGTCTCTTTACCAGATTATAATGGACGATTTGTGGATATAGGAAAGCAGATTCATAGAGGCAGCCTTGACATGGAAGATATGATGGCCCTGGGAAAAATTGTACCAAATTCTACGTATAACGTAAAGATGCAAGGCGCGAGAGAATTTCTAAGCGATACGAACCGTCACGACACGATAGATTGTGAGGGTTATTTAGTTCGTGATGTGGTTGATGCAGAAAAAGAGATTGTTATCCACGCAGGATCAAATGTAACAGTTGTAGACCAAGATTGTTATGGATATGTACAAGTAGAATGCAATATGGATACTGTATGGACTACATCGAACGCCGTGGCACGCAAAGTAAGCAAAACAGAATTTACTAACATCAGATGTCATCGTACAACACTGATAGTTTCCACTACGTTATATTTGATACACTGATTTATTCTGGAAACAAAACCGTCATATGGAATGGCTTTCTACTTGACGATGACCGAAAAATACCTATCTGTATCAAATCGCCGAAGAAACAGGAACGATGGGAGTTTGATGTGAACAACGAACTTGACGTGTACAAAAGAATCGGTCATCACGAAAACATTGTCAACTTGTATTGCGTCGTCAAGGATGAATATGGGATTTACTTGTGTTATGAACTCGGCCGGCCGTTTGACCACATTAATGAGTATGCATGGTTCTTCCGCGACTAACAATTAGACGTGTTTATTCTGAAGATGAGATTGTTGCAGTTCTGATTCAGGTTGTTAAGGGACTAATACACCTGAATAGTTGCGGAATAGTACATGGAGATGTAAAATTGTGCAATCTCGTATACTGTGGTAGCTGTATCAAAATAATTGATCTATGCGGTGCAACTCTCGTTGGTAAGAAGATTGCGTATCAAACGGATGCGTATGCTCCACCAGGTTGATTTTGTATACATACTTCTAATACTATAGAGAGTCTATTAGGTTTTGATGCACATTTCTCGTTTGATATTTGGTCGTTAGGAGTGATGGCTGCATCTATGCATAAGGGACAGGAGTTACGGTGGGATGTTAGCGATGCATTGACGACGGAGAAGAAACACAAGTATTTTATGAATGGAGAGCACTTGCGTGTAGTATCAGAAACCTTGGAGAAACGGTTGTGCAATGAGTATCAACAACATACACCGTTTAACGATGTAGAGATGTCGTACAAATTGCGGCAGTTAATACATGCTTGTTTAAACTAGTAAGTGCTACTCATACAACTAACCACTAGTTCTACAAGTAAAAGACCCACTGCACAAAACCTATTAGATGACTTACAAGATCTAGGTGCCACACCTGTTCTGCCAGTACCAATAGTTGAACACAAGTATGAGCAAAAGAGTATTGAAACATTGTACGCTTTCAACGTTAAGGATCTAGAAATAATCTATAACGGTTTCTTGCTGGGAAAGACGAATATTATTTATATGTCTCTATCGCTGTCAAACCTGTAAGTTTTTCAACTGTATTTACAATCTAGAGATCAAATAACAACATCAATACCATACACGCCGATGAGACTGTTTGAGAGACTGTATACCAAGTGTTTGTACTTGCCCACATCTAACCAGACGTTTTGTATCACACTTTGGGGTACTTTATTTGACGGTCCTGCGACTTTTATCAACATATTGTGTGCAATATCTAGCACACTTGACGTCAACGCTATTTTAGAGTACTGACATACTTTAACTAACAATAATAGATTTTTAAATCGACTCAAGGCAACGTATGTTGTGGTAGATAGAGGTATTCCGTTGTTTGCATGGTTGCTTGCAGGTCGCAAGAACGCATCCAAGAACTCACCTTCGCTACTGAGTCCTCTTTCAACATGCTTCAAAAGGTACACTTACAGTAGATATACTAACTGGTAGGGTAATAGATATACAAGTTTTACGACAAATGGTTTGCCCCTTGATACATACTAAATTGAATACTATTATGAGATTTCTAGGTATCAAGTTCATAGGACCAACGGAGAGCTTCCCTCATTCATTTACTATAGCCATGGAGTTTGTTGTTTTCTTAAAGTTGTTTCCCTTATCATTGATGAGGAGAGTTGACAACTTTATTGGAGGCCACCCAGACGTTGGTATACAGTTTTTGAATATAAAAACTCGCCAAGGTAGTGATCTCAACTTTCTAACCTGAGTAGAGATATGCAGTAACTTTGTGGTGGTGGTGTTGCAACGTAATTTTGATTGGCAGCGGTGTTTTGGATCAACGAGTGTACATGTAGAGTAAGTTATAGAGAATACTAACATTCAAAAGATTTGTCGCTATGCATAGAGGAAAAGTTTATTTGAGGTACGAAAAGGCTCAAGAAGAGATTGTCTCTATGATGTTGCAGAGAACACCAGCAATTAGGAGACTGCAAAGTATGGATCATTTGATACACAAACCTAGAAAAGCAGTAAAGAGGGAAACAGAAAACCCAGACGGTGAAGTCGCAAAGAAAAGATTCAAGCAAGTAAATGACCAAACGATTACATAAATAAAGCTTCATTTTTACATTGTTCACATGCTTTTAAAATCCAAGTTGGCATTCATCAGGATCTCTTTCCCTAGCTTTTTGTTCGAATTTATCTAATCACATTGGTCGCCATCTTTGGCCCAGCTTTAGGTACGTACGAAATATTTCAGCACTGATATTCTTACAACCATCCAAAAATTGACTCTGGCAAACATCAGCGCTCAGAACATGGACGAAGAACCTAATGCCATCTCTTTCAGTGAAGAATTCTCGTTCGAGGCTGGTTCTGACAGTTTCTACAGTGCAACTACACCATCGTTTACAGAAGAGGGCAAACCTCTGATGAATAATCAATATGAACAAATAAGACAAATCGGACAAGGGAGTTTCGGTACGGTATATCTTGTGTTAGACCAAAAGGATAAAGAGAATCGCCAATATGCGCTAAAAGAAGTGATATGTCACGATGAACAAGATTTGAACAAGTATTTACGTTATGAACTCACTCACACTTAGAAACATGAAAGAAGTATGGCCACTTCGAAACATAAAACACGAGAATCTTGTAGAAATTAAGAACGTATTCATACAACGCAAAAGTAGTGGAAATACTGAGCCTATCATGACTATTTGTAAGTTTTTAACTTCATTTCTAACGTAAGGCTTCTTGATGCACTTTTTCAAGAACGGTGACTTGGACGGTGCGGTCGCCCGACGAAGAAAAGACTTGATGTTTTACGACGAGTTAGAACTATGCAATGCTATGCTCCAACTTACCAATGGAGTTGCCTACTTACATAGTAGACACCTTATTCATCGTGATTTGAAGGTATGTTAAATATGCACCGCTAACAATGTAGCCACAAAACATGTACAAACTTTGAAAACACTAACAACTTAGATTCGTGGGAGATGATCACAAAAATATACAAATAGGAGATTTTGGTCTTGTTAGGGAGATGGATTCAACATTTGCAAACACAGTCGCTGGTGTAAGTACGAAATGGCTACTTTACTCACACAATCAGACTTTGAAATACATTGCACCAGAAATTGTACTCAAGAGAATGTATGGTTATGGATGTGATATTTGGAGTTTGGGTTGTATCTTTTACGAACTTGCCATGTTGTCACTAGAGAAGAATTTTTACATGGAAATGTAAGTTTGTCGCACCGTTCTCACCATCTAGTTTTGCGAAAAAAGATGGGTTCCACAAGGACCTCAAATCTGAAATTACCGATCGATACACCGAAGCATTGGCTGATATTATAATTTCAATGCTTCATCCAGATCCCGAATACCGACCATCAGCACGAGATGCAAATGAACAAATCCAAAAGCACATAAACTATTTGGAAAAGTGCCCACCGTTATCGTCAAAAGAACTCGCCGCATTTGATCGACAATTCGCAAGTGGTGTTGTTGGTTTTTCAAGTGAAGAAGAAAATCATTTGGCACTGAATATTATTGGTCCACCGTCAACGTATCCACTGAACGAATCTTCGGAAAAATCATGGCGACCGAACTGTCACACGAAGAGTGCAAGTTTTATACAAGTCTCGTTTGATCAAATCATGTGTATGCGTCGTATCGCTGTATATGAAAACTGCAATCCTGGTACAGTAGTAGGTATCAAACTACTAAACGAGGCCAATGGAGAGTGGGAAACAGTGTACAAGGGAGACCCTGATGGCTTCATGGATAGATCTCGTTTATTCTCACCACAGTATCCGTACAAACCTGATCTTTTGTCAAGTGTGGTACTAGTCGAATTTGATTCTTGTTTGAATGGTCACTCGGGAGGACAAATTGATGCTATCGAGGCACTTGGTAACTCCATTGGAAGAAAGAAACAAAAAGTTGGAAACAACGTTATGCCGATGATGACCGAATTGCACAAAGAGAAGGGTGACGTAGAACTCAAATCTTCCAGTCGTTCCTTTTTTGTTCATTCATCAATTCTCAAAGCGCGATGTAAGAAACTATATGAAAAGAGAATGGACAAAATTCCATACAAACGATACATTATGGAAGTTCTTTTGGAATATTTGTACTTGGATACGATACGACTAGAAGATTTATCAATTGCACCCAAGTTGGTCAAGATTGGTAAAGAGTTGGAGCTAGATGTACTCTTAGAAGTTGCAGAAAATGTTTGTAAGATTTCTGATCACCAATCAGCGTTCTTGTATGCAAGTGTTCTTGCAAAGAACTTTTCAAGCACTATGAAACAAGATATTTTATCGTTACTTGATGACAAAGAGACAGCAGATATCACGTTCCACGTATCTAATAACGGTGGCAAGAGAACTTTCTATGGTCACTCGGCAATACTCAAGCGATATAAATTGTTCAACTCGAACGAGGAAACAGTTGATTCGACATCTCCAGATACGTTTGCAAAAATGCTACGAGTACTGTATGGCGATTGGGACGTTGAAGCCGATTTGGAGTTTTTACATTTGTTAATCAAAATTGGATACAAAGATTGTCCATTTGTAAATCTTCCACAAGTCACAGAGGAGAACATTGAAGGTATGATTGCCATTTGTTCAAGTTTTGAGAGAATTATACCATTGGTTTGTTCATTCATACAGTCATGGTTCCATAACCACTGTGAACAAGAGCAAGAACAACGAGACAAGTTTTATACCTTTTTAGAAAAGTTGGTTGATATCATACCACATGATGTGAAAGAGAAAATACTCGAATCGTTACCATGGCTTGATTTTGCTAGCAAAGCCAGGAACATGAAATTTGTCGGACAATGGATGAACAATGTTATATCATGTACGAGTTTCTACGATGGTTGGCACCCACATAACATGTGTGGCGTTTCTAACGTGTACCCAGAATACGGAGATAACAGAAAAGCATGGGCACCAAAGAGTTCCAAAGGAACTATCGAAACGTTCGAGTTGCAGTTCCAAGAACCAATTTATTTGGCGAGAATCGATATCTATGAGACGTACAATCCAGGTGCCGTTACAAACATTTCAGTATTCGATAGTGAAACAAAAGAGATGCTTCCGATTTATGAAGGTCAACCTATGCAACCAACTTTGCCACTAAAAAGTAGAATTTTCTCGCCTAGCGTTACCGTACATCAAGTACTCGTTGATTGTATACAAGTTATCATGGATACAAATCAAAGCGCTAGTTGGAGTGAAATCGATGCAATCAAAGTGTTCGGGTGGACTGACATAGAACACAAAGTCGCAAAAAAAGTTGAAAAGGTAGTAGAAATACCTCGAGGAATCGCACAAGGAGCTCCAGAAATCGATATATTCACGAACGTTCCAAAAGCAATCCAAGAAAAATATCGATCAAGTGAGATTATTGGTTTATGGGCAGATAGTATCATCAGTTGTTCAAGTCACTACTCTAACAACCCACCAGAGAACATTTTAGGAGAAAATAGAGTGTACCCAAGATATGGAGATTTTGTACTTGTACGTCATTATTATTTGGTTAACAATTAGGCATGGGCACCAAAGAGTTCTAACGGAACGATAGAAGAGATCACTATTCGATTTTTAAAACCAATAGTGGTAGCACAAGTGGAGGTGTTTGAGACGTTCAACCCAGGAGCGTTAGTTTTGTTAGAAATGCAAAATAGCGCCAATCACAAGTCGTATCAGTGGCGTAAGCTTTATGAAGGACGACCAGAACAGTTAAACCAAGAGAGTAGGATAAATAGACCTAAAATCCAAGTTTTTGATGAACCATTTGATACGCTAAGGATAATAATGGATACTGGATTGAGGTACGTGTTTTGTATAATTGCTAATATGTAGTCTTTCGTGGTATGAACTTGATGCAATACGTATTTGGGGATGGAAACATAAAATAGATAGTCCATTACTGGAACAGGAGGGTGCAAGAGATATAGTAGAAGAGGTTGCAGTACAAGCTGTAGAGTCAAAGATTGTTATGATAGATGTTGGTACACAAGTAGAGATATTACAGGATGACAAAATACTATCACGTGAGCCAGAACGAAGCAATAGATGTTGTTTCCAGTAGGCTGGATTATATCACTTGTTACATTTTGATGTTTTAACAATTGTTAGTTTTGTTATGCAAAGAGGATTTAGATCATGGAGCAGCATGGCTGACCAACTTGTTGAACCATCAGCTAGTATGTTACGGAAAAAGTTAGAAATCAAATTAAAAGAAGATTAAACAACATGGACGCATAGGTTTCTCACCTTTTGTTGATGTTTAGAAGAAACCTGCATAAATTTCCTTCTCCACAGAAGTAATTTGAATCCATTACAAGTTACAGGTGCATCCAATGGCAACCTCTTCGACGCCAACAATGTTTCTTGTTTGCACGCTGTCGCATTACGGTCAAGGCATTGCATAATCATAAAAAGTGCTGTTTAGACAAACTAGTGTTATATCCATGGTAAAGTGTTTGATCAAAATTGGCGCGTTGAGCCTTCAAATTGTTTTGAAAATGTTTGAACTACATGAATCTTTGAGCGTCGTTATTTATGCGGTGCGTGAACGTTGGGGAGTTTTGAACGACGACGGAACGATCACGTTATTTAAGCAACATGGAAATAGGTTTCAAGCATACAGAGGAGTAAAAGAACTGACGTCAAAAAGATTCGTGGCGACTTTTGGAGATTATGTCTGCACAAATGATGCGATATACATGTTCACAGCCGGTCACACTATCAACTCGGATGTAATGGTATCTGGAGCTTCTTTAACGAAAACGTAGACTTCGAGTTTGGAGAGGCTGACCAAAAGTGTTGTGTGGAACCAATCAAGACAGATTTTTCTTACAAGAAGTATGGTGATGACGATAGAGATGTAGTAATGTTAACATTTGATCCAAATGATCTTAATGTGGCACCCACAAACGTGATGCGCTGCAGTGATTTAATGATAGAGCAGCTATATCAAAACAAAGTTCACCTACATCCCAATGGTCACCGAGTGACAGCCTCAAGTGGCCTAATTATCAGTACCTGTGGTATCAATGTAAAACGAGACGCTGATGATAAGAACATTGGATTGAGAACGAATAGAATCTTGATGCGCGTCAAATCCGGTTTAGAACATGGCGACTCTAGAAGCGGCATGGTTTACTCTGGCACTATCCCAGTCTGTCTCATTGGACTATTGGATGGAATTGTACCTGAACAAACAAAGACAGACGACATCGGTAGAAAAATTGATCTTGCGGTTGTTACGCCCATTTCACGCTTTATGCAGGAATATCAACACGTTTTCGAAAAGGTGAAACATGAAAAAGAACAAGATGAGAAGGCTCGTTATTATGTTCAGGAAAAGGAAGACGATAGTTGCTGTATTCAATAGATTACATCATGATAAACGAAATATTTAAGTGCAGCTTTCTCTGTGGGTCTTTGCGTTCATAGTAACCTCTCCAACTCAACTACGCGATCAAGCAACTGATATTGGAATCCAACTCTGGAGTAAAATATTCAGAGCGCGAATATCGTAATGCTTTTTGATTGTCCTACAACAGCTACAAATGTTCCATCATCGCTTGATCCATGCCAGTGGGTAGGGTACTCCTATTTTATAATAGCAGTAGCTGTTTCAGTACTAGTATTGTTCGTAGTTATGGTCACTACACCAATTATTTCCAGATGTATTGCATCTCGGAAAAAGTATGATCCGATAATCAATTCACATGTGAAAGTGTTCACAGCGTTTTACTCGCTGTTCTCTTTGGCATCAGCGTTTATTGCATTCGCAGGATTATTTGCTGCGATAGTGGGAGTTGTCACAATGAGTAGGATTTCGAGCACTTTAACAAGCGCGGCTTTGGAAACAGCTACACAATTTCACAGAAACTCTATCGAGCTCAGCAAACCCGTACCATACATTGCGCCAATGTACGCTGCGTATGTAGAGTTTGATGATGGAATACAAAACGGAATACCAGTAGTAAATAGCACGATAGAAGCAGTGAATATCGTCGCATCACACGTTGGTTCTATACAAGATGCATTGTCTGTTCTAGAAGAGGAAATAGATGCAATCAAACAAAGTCAAAAAGTTCTCATCGATACCTATGATCATACACCATTGAACTTGTCACGCGTACTTAATCCGTACCCGTTTGTTCCTGCTCGAATAGTTCCGTTCGATGTAGACTTTA
>JAESGV010001385.1_pt1 | contig 10129 bp, 10 predicted proteins | sample 9269781 | NCBI WGS metagenome assembly JAESGV01 (sample SAMN15741586, study PRJNA653496) | algae metagenome | isolation source: Tildeniella torsiva UHER 1998/13D and co-occurring heterotrophs from... | place: Slovakia: Slovak Paradise National Park, Hrabusice, Kosice Region | collected 2000-01-01
TCCTAATAGCCCATTGTGAAATCGTACTCCACTTTCCAAGTTCAATGACAGAATTATTCCCTCAATGTTTCTAATAATTCCAATTAATAGCGTAGCGGGAACTGAGTTTCGTCCATATTGTTGTAAGCGATAAGATCCCGCCAAAACGGCATAAACAGGAGGAGGTAGTTGCAAAAATACTGTTCATTTAGACCATCTTAGTTTTTTCTTTTCTTCTTGTTCCAATTTCACGCCATTTGTTGTTCTTCTTCGTTGTTTTGAACTTCTTTCTATCTTGAATCGTTTCTTTTCTTTCTTTCATCATTTGTTTACCAGCTTCAACACTTCCTGATGATTTGATAGCTTCAGAAAGTAGTTGCTTGTTCTTGTTCTCTCTCTCCTTTTGCAAACGAATGTTTTCTTCTTTCTTGGCCTTCTTCTCTTCAACTTCACGTTGTTTGGCTTTCTCTACCTTTTTCGCAGTGATTTTATCATCTTCTCTTGGACCGTTCTTGATTTTTTGTAGTTTGCAGACAAAGAAACCATCCATGTTATGTACGTGTGGATAGAATCTCTTCGCGTGCTTCATATCAGCATTAAATCTCTTTTGCGCGATGTGTGTGAACGCATCTTTTCCGAATGGTAAACCAGTGCTTACAATCTTGACGTGTCTCTTCTTGAGTGCATACTCGACAACTTCTTCGTTCTCTTCTACACTCACACTACATGTTGAATAGATGATATATCCACCAGTAGTACTAGCAGCATCAACACAGTCAATAGCTGCTAGAATCAACTGCTTTTGTAACTTGGAGCATTCTGTGACATCTTCAACGCCTTTGCTGACCTTGATACTAGGATCACGAGAAATGACACCAAGACCAGAGCATGGAGCATCTAAAAGTACACGATCCAAAGGAGCCAATACGCTTGGTAAGTCACGACCATCGTAATTGCATACGACTGCGTTTCTTACACCCATACGATGAATGTTGGCGACTAAGGCCTTTGAACGAGCAGGAGAAACATCATTTGCGAATAATACACCAGTATTTTTCATCAATGATGCAATGTATGTTGTTTTTCCTCCTGGTGCGGCGGACATGTCCAAAATCTTTTCATTTGGTTTGGGAGCAAGTGCCATTACTGGTAATAGTGAGGATGCTCCTTGAATAATGTAGTGACCAGCCAAGTACTCTGGAGTGGCACCAACAGGTACATTGGCGTCGTAGATCTTGAGACCAGTTTTGGACCACGAGTCCATGGGATCTAAATTGATACCACGGTTGATTAAACTTTGAGCCAACTCCCTTCTGCGAGTTTTGAGTGCATTGGCACGAATAGTTAATGGACGAGGAGCTTCATTCGCTTCCAAAAACTCCAAGAGTTCTGGAACAGAGAACATGGCGATGAATAGTTCAATGAGTTCTGGAATGTATCCATAGTAGGTGCTCAAGTCTTTCTTCAATAAATCCAAATAATCTTGTCGTGTGTATCCTTCTTCACGTAACTCTTTAAAGTTTCCTAGAACGCGCAAACTTTCCATGATACGTTGATGAACTTTTGTGATATCTTCACCAACACCCATAACGTCCAAATTATCTTCATCGACTTGTTGTTCTTCGAGTTCTGCCATAACGCGTGGCATTTCTTGTTGTTTTTTCGAGTCCATTAATTCTTCTTGAGCTTCACGTTCGACGCGTGCCTTCTCTTCATCGAGTTCTGCTGCTTCTCTTTCGATTTCTGTCATTTCGTCTTCAGAGTCATCTTCATCAGAATCGTCACCCTTGAACTTTTTGCGGTCGTGCATCTCTTCATCGCTATCTTCATCAGAGTCTGATTCAACTGGACGTTTTTTACCACGCTTTACAAAAAAGTCGTCATCATCTTCTTGATGAATATCCCTCTTTGCAAGTTTCTTTTGTCGTTCTGTGTTTTGTTGAATCAATTTTTCAAACTTTGTGTCTTCTACAAACTCGTCGTCCATCATGCCATCAGAATCATTATCTGAGAAATCATCGTCATCGCTATCTAGATTGTCGATATCATCAATGCCTAATAGTTCTTCATTTTCGATATCATCTTGTTTAGGAGCGACAACTTTTTTCTTTGGTGCAACTACTGGTTTCTTTAAGAGTGCTGCCTTAGGTACAGCAACAGCTTTGAGTTTTGCTTTCAAAAGAGCCTTCTTGTTGGTCACGGGCATATCTTCAAACTCGTTTTTCACACAAGGTTAAAGCAAAATATTGAGTAGGCGTTTACAACTGTTGTAAGTTATACATGAGCGCTGAGAAGAGATTAAAAGCGGAAACATTGGCGGTTAGCACGCTACTGAACGATAATTTATTCCATATTTTTGGGTTTTTGGGTGCTTCAGAGCTCCATTATTCAGTACCACTTGTTTGCAAACAATTTCGAAACTGTTTGAAAGAAAAATGGACAGAGGACACATCTGGAAGTTCATTCTTTGACAACCACTCGTGCGTACGTGAGAACGTTCTTTGGAAAAATTTATATCGCAAATCTGCACCAGAGATAGACAGGTTTACCAAAGACCATTATTATTGTTACCGAAAAATGTTCCTTAATCGCTTCCAACCTCCAAAGCTTCTATTTTGCTTCGTCGAAAGCATTACAGATTTGTTAAGCGACGCAGAGAAGATGGCTTCATCGCTAAAAGAGGCAATTGGAGCTGCCAAAGCCAACAAATCGTTCGCTGACGTTTTTAAAATGTTGTCTTCAATATCTAACAACCTTGAATCGATGCACGAACAAAGTGTTGATGTACGTAGTAAACTTGGTAGTGCCCAACAACAAAAGAAGAAAACTAAACCTGATACACCTGTGTCACTCGATGATTTTTATGGTTTGGACAAGTTCTTTGCAGATACTGCGTACGCGTCTTACAAAATGGACGCCGATAGTAAGAACGAAAACATTGATTTTGATGGTTATATAAGAATCTTTTCGCCATTCAACTCGCGATCAGCACGAGTTCGCATTACATCAAACCAAGAAGGATATGAGAGTTTACGTGATGATGGTTTATGCGTAGATAACCCATCGTACACGATTTCATTTTCACTGTATGACACGCCACGCAAAGGCACACATTATGACTTTCATGTAAGTGGAAGACGAGAGAAGATTTCAGTTCAAGATATCTGGAGAGTCATCAAACATTTAGAAATCGAAAAGGTAGTTACTGAGCCATCACAAGACGCATTTGAGAATTTACTAGAGCAATTCTTTGAAATTATTAATTCGGCGATTCACTATTGGAAGCGAGGAAAGGCTTCTTGTATGGAACCTACGCTTGATACAATAGAAATGGAATATGTAACCAAAGTAACAGACTGGAGTTTTTTAACTGAATTGGGAAATAGAGATGGTTCAATTACAGAGTTTGATAATGATACGGAAGAATCCGATGACAAGAACACAATTGGAAGTGAGGAGTGTACCACGGAAGACACAAGTGAATAGTTGCAAAAAGAAGTTGCAGAAAATGCATTTTATGTAACCAATGTTTCTGCTTTGTCTCCCAATCTATTCAAGTGCAAATACGCATCAGTTCCATACCCTTCCATGCTCTTTTCAAGTTAGTCTCTAACAAACACAAACTTACCATAACATTTAAATCACCTTTCCAATACTGAGCATATATTCTCGATAATGGTAATCCATATCCTAACCCAGCCATTGGTGCATCTTGAGAAAGATCTGGGAAAGAGTTTGTGTCTTGCATAACTTCCGCTGTCGTGTACAAGTATGACCAAATCTTTTGCATATCGGAACGAGAAATTCCTCCTCCCTCGTCTGAGACTTTTATCGCGATATCTTCCTCTCCATCAGCAATTATTACTCTGATCGGTGGATATGAAGGAGAATCTTTGTGGAATTCGATCACTGCTCGCATAGAGTTCTATGTTGTTAGAATCGTTTCGAATAGATCATACTTTAAGTAGTTCGAAGAGCATATAGTATAGATGACTTGGTACGTATGGGAACGTTAGATCTTTAGCACCATGTATCGTTACTTCAGGAGCGTCACCATGGTGTCGCATGCACATGTACTTTGCGTCCTCTATTGCGTCTGATGCAACTTGACTTGGTGATGTCGTTTTGCAAATAAGTCCAACATAAGTATCAGAAGGTTTTAGAATTTGTTTGTGTAGTTCCAAGTGTTGCCCTATTAGCATTCTCATTCCAATGCGATACTATAACAGTGAGAAAGAATCGCGTTGCGTACCTGATAAAACATGTCCAAGTTTTCGTGTATGGCAATATAACCAGATAAATCAAAGTTATTGGACTTATAGACCTTCTTTCGAAGCTCTTGTTTCAACTCGAAAACACCTTTTGCTACTGACACTGGTGTTGGAGCATGTCGATCATATATGCGTTGTATGACGTCTGTTAACTCTTGTTCTTCTTGCGAATTTGTTGGTTCTTTTACTGCTGTTAAGTCTTTGTACGAATCGAGGTACCAGTCACGAACTATTCGAACACTTTTTTCGTTAGAAGAGATCTCAATATACAAACCTTGGCATAAGATTCAAACCATGTGGAAAGCTATCCATCAAGCACACTTGTCTGATAACTGTATTAGAAAGAGTTGGAATGACATACCTGGCTAATCGAATGCGGAGCTCTTTGTACATAAACTGCGACGCCATTAACATCTTTGCTGGTGTTGGATCTTTTCCAAATGCAACTAATTCTCGTAACGATATTCCAGTTTGCGGTCTATTTGCATCTTCATTTAATTTGTTGAGCAAATCAAACAGTTGTCTATCTTCTCGCACTGGTGTGCTGAATAAACGAAGAGTACTCGCGTTAGACCTCTTGCATATACTCCGTGTCACTGTTCTTCTGATGCCTGACAACATGGTTTGTCGATTTTTTCGCTTGTTTTATTTTTTAAAAATATCTATTTATTGTAATGCGGACTATCCAAAACTGTAGTATGCGTGAAATTCCAGTGTGGTTAGTCCCTCGATGCTAAGACAAGCGATCTCGAGCACTTAGTTCGCTTTTTTGATTTCAGACTTAACGTTTACGAAAATTAATTGTAATTAACCAAGCAAACACAAAACGATGACCACTAACGAGCGTTCTATGCAAAGTGGCATTAATCGCAAACTAGAGGAGATTTTTCGGTTTCCACTGTCGTATAACACACAGCAGAGTCAGCAAAACAGAGATAACAAACTGCACATGAAGTACGAATCAACAATGGACATAGTAGAACCTGCACGTCTCGCTACTGTGCTACGAAACTGTTACGAAGTAGCAGACAACAACAAAGAGATACAAAAAAAGGTCTTTGTGACCATGACCAAGTGTTTGATCATCTGCATAGAGCTGTACACCGATTTTCAAATGCGAAGTTTGAAGTGGAGAGGAGGCAGAAACAAAAACAACTTCCATCAAAAGAACAAATCACTTGCTAAGGAAGACGAGTACAATAATGTGAAAAATATAATGACAAACGTTATCAACATTTGCGAACGAGAAGTTAGACGCGTGTTTGATAACGGAGATGCAGAAACGAGGCAGAATATAGTTGATGTGAGTTTATTTTTGATGTTTTAACATGTCAGCTTGTCATACAATCTGCTAGTGATATATTTGATGAAAGAATACGAGGATTGAATAGCAATGCTCAAAATCAACCTACTAAGAAACAAAAGACTGGAAATGAAGACTTCACAAGTACAATGGATTACTTGGAATTGATCGACAAAGCAGAAAAGATACCGTTACTAGCCATGTATCTAAGAATTCTAAAAGATATACTAAAACCTGAAGAAGAGATTGTCGTTCCGTTAACACTAAGGTATGATAGTAAGCGAAAACTAACCATTAGTTCCGATCGCCCTGTAACTGTTGAAAATATAGTCGATTTGGAGGCTCTCACGAAGACTGCGCCCAGGATCTTTACTATTTATGATGTATGTGTTACATTTAACTGTACTAAACACTATAGAACGATGAACGAGGATGGCTTCGTGTATTTCTAGCAGACGCTTTTCCCAAAGTTTTAGCACCATACATTCTCGCGCATACCATACAACAAGTTCATCATAGTTACATGCAAGTACCATCCTATGTTTCATTCGTTGCGTCGTACGTTAGTCGATATCCTCAAATCATTTCGGACCTATTATCCAACATTTTCGAACAGTACGTGATCAATTCCGTAACAAGCGAGACAATTACACCTGTACATTCAACTGTTTGGAGATTGTTCATAATGTTAATTAAGAACTGTAAGGGTCTGCTTTCAATATGTAGAAAGGAGTGGATTATGAACATGCTAAGAGCCACCGCCGATGATGGCATGGATCACTTGCTAAATTTGTCGGAAAAGCATACAGATTTTGATGATATCATGAGCAACTTGAACGAAAGTATTTTGGAGCGATTAGAAGAGTGGGAAGAAGATTCATTTGAAATGATGTGTTTAATGGAATCCATTGCAAACAAGAATACTGGAATCGCAGGCAAATGGGCCCTGACATACATGGAACAAATTGTTGATCGACTACAACACGACATCATGACACCAGCCTTCTCACCACGATTGAGACAATTTTGTACACTACTGCAACCTCACACTGCAAACATTATTGATATTATTCACCAACGCACGCCACTAGAGTATGTTTGGCATTACACGCTCGAGTGTTTAAGCATTGCAGGAGGTGTAACGGCAGCAACACGAACAGCCGAGTTACTTTTCACACGAGACAATTTTAATGATCAAACGTTTGAAGTGTTTGAATCATCCATGTCCTCGTTTGCTGTACATTTAGAAAATTTTGAAACGTATGTGAACATTTTTTTAAGTTTTAACCGTATAGTGTATTCGTAGAAAGAGTGTTTTGGAAATTGGCGACAACACTACAAACGGGAGAAGAATTCCCTTCGAAAATTGTTCACAATTTGCATTATTGGATTCATCATACGCAACAACATACTATACATCGACTAATTATGGGTAATTGGAAATTACTCTATCCTTACTTATTCCTCTGCTCTCCCAACGATCGTATGCAAATTTTAGATATCTATCACGCGACTCTAAAAGGCAAGCGAGATCATGCGCCATCAATAGCCTGCGCCAAAGCGTTAACCTCGTTGTACTTTTTCCTACTCGAAACCATTCACACAACTGGTGACAACGCAAAAGAAGAGCTCAAAAACAACTTTTTGGAAACTCCAGAGAATGATCGTACAAGTTCTCTTTTCAGAGCTCACTTTGTCGATAACAAGTCAATCGAAGAGTTTCGAAACAAGTTGGGAGCGATCGTTGCAGGACTAAGTCAAGACAAACGAGTAGCAGAACTCGTACTACGACACTCGTTAGATATCATACTTTCGTCACATATGGACACTCGACTACGCATACCACAAAACCTAGTATTCTCCTCTTTACAAATTCAAGCACAAATCAATTTTCCATTGTACGAGTACAATAATTTTGTTGATCTGCTTAACGAGTACATGCCAAATCGAGGAACAGCCAAGTTTTATGAAATCAAACACGTTGCGATATCAAGAACACGTCGCGAGGAACTCATCAAAACAATCGATCCAGAATGGAAACCTGTACCAGTTGAACCATCAATCAACAAATCAAAAGCAACTTTGCTTTCGAGTTTGTTAAAAGAACGTAAACAAATCGTAGAAGATCAACGAGTTTCTGAAATGAAATCTCGTGGAGTTGTCGTAGTGAACCCACACAAAGTACAATTACGCTTACGATCCAAGAAAGAGAAAGTTAACAAGGTAGACGTTTCTCCACAAGTGATCGAAAAGAATGAGATTCTAGCACTCGAATTTATCACGCAAGTTGGTCATACTGATGTACTTGCGCATCTTTTGTCGAAAAGACTCAAGATCGTGTTTTCATCGATGGCGAGTTATGAGCAGTATTGTGCGACGTTACCAAAGAAACCAATGTACGAAAGTGATGTCTTTTTCGACAAACTGTTTTATAACTATACTATATTTTATCACTTGGTAGGGTATATCGCTCAAAAAGAACCTATCAAGTTGTTAGATTTTAGACACGTGATCAAGAGTCTTGTTGTGAACTGTATCGGAGATTGGAATAGTACTGCACCTACTTTGCTCAGTGGAAATGAAGATCAGAAACTTACAGAACGTACATTACGTATTCTCAAGTATTTGCAAGATGCACAGTGGCTTGTACCTCCACTGTCATATGTTATTGAAATTATACCATACCTCAAGTCTGCAGAAATTGTACAAATTATGATGAGCGTTTTCCACTTTATTAATAATTATGCACCCAAGTTTGAAGAATATAATTCGACAGAAGCTGGAGTGAAGAGAACTTTACCGATTGAATGTGATGTACAGTTGTATATGCAAAGCACAAAGGATGCTTTACGTGAGCACGTAACAGAATTGAGTCACATCTACTGGCATTTTTTTACTGCTACTGATTAAACAATATTGGCTGCATTACGACTACTGTAAGAAACAGATACTGACAAGAATTGGAGAGTACCTGTTATCATGTCAAGAAATCCAACTTGTAATTTAATGTTTTGCATTAAACTTTTGCATCATCCATCCAATAAAATGGTCTTAACTCTGTACTACTGGACACTATTTTGCGATGGAAATAGGTCAAGCCAACGTCAGCATCGTTTTTGGCTTGTAAACCACGCTAAGAAACAACATCAGGTGTTCATCGTATGAGCACTTCGAGAAGGTCGTTCAACGCGCCTTTTACAGGCGCGTTAGGTCCAAACAGGTGCGTACCTACTTTACCGTGTTTCTTATCATCTTAGGACCAGAATGATACAATCTATTGTTGCTCAATGTGTTGCGGGTGTAACGTCGATGGAACTAACCAGTGATACAAACACAAATACAGAAGCGTGCGTACTACAACGTCAGAACCTAAAAACATTGGAAAAATACTTTTTGAATCCAGAAACAACCGATATTGTTTTTGTACAACTCGTATCACGCGCAGAACAACACAAAACAAATCCTGTCGTACTTTTAAAGTGTGCGCAACTGATCAAAGACAATTTAACTCTGGTACGTTGTTCTTTTTACTCTAATATTCAGTATGCTCTGAGTACGCCTGTTTTGATACGTATCCACCAATTTTGTACAGTCATGCTCACACGACAAGATTCTAGACTGCAACATTCGCTTTTGAACAATTTATTATCTTTTATATCATCAACTATCGTACAACAAGCCCGTTCGATAACATCAGCAGTGGATAAATCAGATTGGGAAGTTCACTACAAGAATAGTATTCGTCGTTCGACATTCTCCGTACTATCGTCACTTTCTATGGACGAAGACCCTATTCCTCGTGACCTACTGATGCGTCGCATACGAAACATGAAACAAAACATGATACAACCGTCTCCTACAGAACTTTACAGACCTGCACCAAAAGAAGAACCAAGAACAGGTCCCATAAAAACAGTATTGGATTCTGTATTCTTTGGCGGACAGTTCCGCAAGTTTACTCGATTCGAAGACAAACAACCAGAAATAGATCTATCGAGTGGCGTGATATTAACAAATATTCACAAAACAAAAGAACAAATACGATCTATTGCTGCGTTGCGACGAAAAAATCAAAACTTGCTCCGTCAAGAGAGTCAATGGGAAAAATTTTTACCAGCCAAGTTTGATCAAGAAGATGATGAATTCACACCACTGGATTTGAAAACTGCAGAAGAAGGAATGCAACGCGTACTTGATCACGTAATGGATCCAAACGACTCTGATGTACAAATGGACGCGACAAGGATTTTAATACGCATGTTGGCTCAAATATACATCAAAGAGGAAGAGCAAGCACCTAACGCTGTGAAACAAGCAATTTCGATTTTCATGGAAATGGTCGACTCACGTTACTCTGAAGTACGCGCTCACACGTTTGCGTTACTTTACAATTTGCAATTACATTTGGAACGAGCAACCATGATGCGTATGCAAAGTGAACTTTCCGACACGTTCATTCAACAAGAAACTAGAATGAATCGTTACAAGGAAGATTTGTACGACAAACTATGTACGTTATCACTAAGGTTGTACCTTAATGATGAACAAGATGACGAGGTATGGTTAGCATGTCACA
>JAESGV010001386.1_pt1 | contig 10122 bp, 6 predicted proteins | sample 9269781 | NCBI WGS metagenome assembly JAESGV01 (sample SAMN15741586, study PRJNA653496) | algae metagenome | isolation source: Tildeniella torsiva UHER 1998/13D and co-occurring heterotrophs from... | place: Slovakia: Slovak Paradise National Park, Hrabusice, Kosice Region | collected 2000-01-01
TCAACTGAGTCAAATCTTGATTTTCTTTCTTGGCGTTACTTGATATCAAACGTAGTTTGTTGAGGAGATAAATTCGAAGAGCGTCTTTTTGGTTCTTACTGTGGAACATGATCGCGACATCTTCGAACATTTTTGTAGTTTTTGCGTAGATATCTGCCGCTTCGTTGTATCGACCGTCTTTGACGTAGAAATCTGCTTTTGCTGTTAAAACAATGTCACGAGTTTTTGCATCGTGTTTACAGAGTCGAAACGCCATGTCGAAATATTCTTCTCGAGAGCCAGTTGGATCTAATGCTTGTTCCAAGTACAATCGCCAAACATCGCGTTCTTCATCGTCGACGAGAATTTTGAATACACTTGTATCGGTGTAGACGTAGATCACATCAGTGGAAATGTCCTTGAACAGTCCGATTAAATTACCTTTTGACTGTTTGTGTGAGTATTAGGTATGGTGAACGTACTGGTGCAAATAGTTCTTGGTAGACAGTTTTTAACGATGATACTGGTACTTGAGCTAAATCTGATTGTGCATCTGCTGGTTTTCCAGAACATAAACCTGGTGGTTGCATGATAATTGCGATACGTTCTGGATACACGATGAACGTGTGGAATTCTGTCACAGCTATTGACAATACAACTGATTTGCTATCGAATTGTATGATTTCACTGTTTTTGAGTGCGGAGGCGCCTGTATTACGATTTTTGAACGTCAAAGATCCATGATAAATACCAGCATCTAAAACATTGAGTATGGAAAAACTAACGTACTGCTTAGCCATGCGAACGATTCTGCTGGTTTGTCTCCCTTTTTAAAAAAGTGTAGTTCACTATTTTGTCCTGATCGTTTTGCTGTAATTTGTTAGTCTACATGAACGCTCACATACCATATGGTAGTTCTTTTCCTATCAGTATATTAGCTGATTTATAGTTTTCGAAAAGTTCTTCAAAGTTAGGTCCTCCAATAAACTCGAATAGTCGGAACGGTGTTGTGACCATGACCAAAAAGTGCGCAATCATGTTACTTTTCGTTTGTGGGAAGTATTCGATTTCTATTCCAGTTATTTTACCAGCAGAGATAAGCATCTCGTTATCCTTGAAATCATAAACTGCTTTGAAGTGTCTCACGTTCAATTTATCGCCAGAGATGTCCTTTACATTGATTTTTGTTTCGAACAAACACGAGTCGGAGCCTATCAAGATATTCCCAGTTGTATCTTTGTCCGCCATTTTTTTATCCCAACCTACACTTTCTATAATAGTGTCCTGATATGTTAGGTTGTGAATAACTCGTCATACTCGCATAATAGGAATCTTTTTTGGTTTCTTTTTACTATTCGCGTTAAAGTAGTAATTGTCACCATTCGTCATGGAAATCAAGACGTGAGTGCCTGTAGGATCGATATACGCCTTATAGATAGTTTCATCAGCTTTCGTGTCTGGTTCAAACTCTTACTGTTGTCAGTTTTCGATTTTTACAACTCACCGCAGTAGGATTCGTCATCATACTGTATCACAACAGTATTAGAATCTGTTACAAGCATTAGCGTTCCGTTTACAGCAGCTCCCTGAATAAACGTTCGATCAAAATCAAATACTACTTCCTCCAACATGAATTGAGCGTTATCATCGATTATGTTGTCTTCGATTCGTTCAGGTATAATCTCTTCGTTTTCACTTTCGTTATCGCTATCGTCATCAGAACCCTATGCTTTTAGTATTTAGCTAGATCGGTGTACATGTTGCTGTTCGATATGAGTATCCCTAGTCGTTGAAAATGTAGTTAATTTAGGTTTTGTGAAGGCTGTATCCCAGCCATCCATATCTAGTTCGTCGCCATCCATTTTGCAGGTAGCTATTTTATTTACAAAGGTCAACTTAACAAAAGAGTACTAGCTAAATATTTTTTATAGCATATAGTCAGAGTTATCATCCGAAACATTCTTGGCTGTACGTTTTCTCTTGCACCTGTAAATGATAATACCAGTTATTACCAAACACACAGCAAGCACAGCAACAATAATAGCAGCACCACCGGCAGATGGAGCAGCTATCATTACTACATATATCCAATCTGTAGTTGGCGCAGGTACTGGTGCAGTAACTCCTGAAGATGGAGCTAGTTGTAGCGACATGGATACAATAGGACTTATCGCTACTGCAGCATTAGCTGTGACAGCAGTAACGCTAAAGCTCAACTGTTGACCATTCACAACTACTTGACGAATTTCACTTAATGATCTCTTGATAGTCGATATCAACGATGTAACGTCTGCTTTAAATTCTCCTACTGCCGAAACAGTAACAGTTTTGCTAGCTAATTCTTTACCCGTTGTATCAAACAAGGTCACAAGTAGTTGTGCAGATGTAGAAAGCTGCGTCACAGAGAAGCTCAGTACTGCTTGTTGAATACCAATTCCTGTTGACACCTCTGTTTTAGCTGGAGTAACAATAATGGCAGTTGACGCACCATCTGTTGAGAAGACCATCATTGATCCTGCTGTCGATGGAGTGGGAATCTTTGTTGCGTTTCCAATCACACGAATAGAAACTGTTGTAGCTATGCTAACGAGGGTACTGCCTGATGTTGAAATTGGGACTGATGGTATAATAGTAGCACGAGTGCTAGTTGGAGCAGATGTTGTTGGGGCAGCTTGTGTAGGAGCTAGTGTAGTGGAAGAGTCTGAGTTAGTTACAGGTACAGTAGTTGTAGTCGATGTTACGTCTGTGGTAGCAGTTGGTGTAACTGAAGAATGACTTGGCGTAGTGCTAGTTACCATCGTAGACATTAGAGTGGAAGTTGGAGCCAATGTAGTTGTTGTAATCTGTTGTGTAGCTGTTGTTGTAGGTGAGCTTGTAGTAGTTGGCGCGACTGTTGTTGTTGGAGCTGCGGTGGTCGTTGGTGTATCAGTAGTGGTATTTGTTGGTACAGTTGTGGTAGTTGGTGCAGAAGTTGTGGGTGCAACTGTTGTTGTTGGAGCTGGTGTAGTAGTTGGAGCAACTGTGGTTGGTGCTTTGGTTGTTGCAGTTGTTGGAGCAACTGTGGTTGGTGTTGGCGTTGCAGTTGTTGGAGCTAGTGTAGTGGTTGGAGCAACTGTTGTTACAGGCGCAGCAGTTGTCGTAATCGGTACAGCAGCGCTTGTAGTTGGTTTGGCAGTTGAAGTTGGCGTAGGCGTAGGACTTGCTGTAGTTGTAGGAAGCACAGGTTGCTGTACAATATATAATTGCTTGTCAAAAGTACTAAAGTATTCAGCTTGTAAGCCTAACAGCGTGAACCGTTGATTTAGCGTAACAGGTACGCTATTTGGAATTCGAATGAAAAGCGTTTGCGTTTTGAAACCTTGTTGCGTAGCAAAGATTCTAGAGGTGTAACTTGTACCATTCTTCACTTCATCTAACTTGTTTGCGATTAACTGTTGCGTAAAGGTCCAGTTTGACATGGATAAATCTTCATTCAATAAACGCAAGTTGCGTAACATGGTAATAGAGGTGGTGTTTTCTGCTCTCGTACCAAGTGCCTGATTCCAACTATACTCTGTTCTACTTATTTCTAATTGTATCGCATATTTGGCATCTATACCGTTGATAAACACTGTTGTGATGTTTACACCTGCAGCAGGCAACGTTGCCACGTTTAGCATTACGTTTAGTGTTTCTGATGAGAAAAACCGTAACACAAACGATTCTGCAGAGTAATACTGAGCTAAAATCGTTGCTTGTAATATTGTTCTTTCTGGAGTAGTGTCATACAATCTCTTTTCAATAGCATTGAATTGATTGCTTGAGAAACGTCCAACGTCTACAGAAAGTGATGTATTGTGATTGAGAGTTGATATAGCTACACCTGCTTGGTAACCATTTGTCATGTATGCTACAAGACCGAAACTTGCTCGTATGAACGTTGCTTGTTGAGAAGCAACGGGAATGTTCATTTCTAACGCAACCCAGTCGATCACACCATTGTAAGTTACTTGTAAACTAGTAACATTTGGCACTGAAACGGAGACAGAAAGGTAACATTCTTTGTCGTAATAACTTTGCAATACTGTTCGATCAACTTCGAAACTAATTGTTGCGTTATTTGCTACGTAGACCTGTGTTACTGATGTTCGACTTGAAACGCTACCAATTTCACCGCATGAAACGAATGCTGTCGAGTTTCGTGCTCTTACTTGGAACACTAGTGTTTCATAGCTTGTAAAGTTTGCTAATTTTATCAACGCTTGTTTGTTGACAAACGGAATCGTCAAACTATCACCAGAGTTGATGTTTGTGGCATACGATGTCTTTACCAACTTGATGTTAGAGCCGACTAGCATAAAGTATCTATTCTTGATAGATGACGCTGGAACACTAACGTCAAACGATGTTACGGTATCAGTGTTATAGATACAAGTTGGTGTAGTGAGTTGTGCCAATGTTATCAGTAGATTACCAGAGTACCAGCAGATGGCAGTCATAGCGCTTGGTATCGCCTTTTCTACTGTTACTGTAATTGTCTTGAGTGAGGTAGCATCAATAGTATTTGGTACAATCACTTGAATGAGTTGATTGTCTACTTGTACTAATTGTCGATCATATATCGACATTGTATTGAAACCTGTAACGTATCCTTGTACAGTGGTATCATTATACGCCCAAATAGTTGCTCTCACATGATTCTGTGCAGTTGTGTTTCTACTTCCGACTCTAGTAATTGCTGCCTCCATATAGTTATCTGATCCAGACAGCGGTGAGAGATTGGTGTAGTCTAACTCATCAGGCATTACATACACAGACACTTCAACATCTTTTCCAATAAAACCAACTGCCCAGTAATCATACATTACTTCTTGCAAGGGTCTAAAATCAATCTCAACATAAGTTGCGTTTGCTACTTTTGTTTCAGGTAATATAGTATCCATCCTCCAGGTACCAACTTCACGCACCATTTGTATTTGATAGGTAGACGGATTGGTACTCCTTGAACATACTGCAAACAGTGCATTGTTGGATGTGGGCACTACAAGCTGCATTGTTTGCCCTTTTTGTACTGCTAGGGTTGCACTGTCATCTGGATTCAAAGCACGAAGTGGTCCAGTGGTATATGGTACCAACAACGGCGTGTTGTCACCATTACCGAATCTTTTCATTGTGACGTGAATTTCAATACTTTCAAAGCTAAATTCAACTACTCTAGCAACTTTGTAATAGTTGCAATTCATGTTTTGCACAGCATGAACTTGAGTGATATTGTAACCAGAGCGGAGCTGTAGACTTGGTATGTCGTTAAGTAACTCTAACGAATATCCAAAGTTGTTTGAAAAGCCACTACAAGTGCCTTGTAAACAGTTTGTAACTCCAATATAGCCAGACGATGCTACAAGAGCTCCTCCTGCGTTGTAAACTTTGGCTTGTATTGAATGTCTCCATGGCTGCATACTAACACTGCACGTTGCAGTGAGCGAAGTTGGACATGAAGTTGTCGATGGAGTTGTTGGTGGAGATGTACTTGATGGTAATGCAGTGGTAGAGACTCGTGGAGTTGGTGTCGCTGTATTAGGTGCACTAGTGGTTGGTGTTCTTGTGGTAGTGGTTGGTGTCTTTGTAGTTGTAAGTGCCATAGTTGTTGGAACCTTTGTGGTTGATGTCAAACTTGGTGTGGGAGTAGGTGAGCAATTTATAATTGTCGACTGTCCAGTGGAGTTGTCGTACCTCACAAATTCAACTCTGTTACATCCAAATGGATAGCTGAACGAAACTTGGACTGTACTCTCGGCTGAAACGGCACCCAACTCTTGTTGGTTATTTCTGTTTCTTACTAAGCCTGTAACAGCACTATACAAGTTGTTCAAAAGCGATAACGCATCTATGACCGTGAAACAACCTGAACAATACTTGCATCGAAGAGGTTCATAGTCTATGAACGTTTTAGGAACAATCTCCTTGGGCGATGGTAGTACACCACCAAATGTAAGTTCACTAGAGCCAACGAGTACTTCAAGAATACCGGATAATTGCGCTGCCTGTACTTGATATGCATAAAAGAGCGCCCATTCGGTGTTCCATTGCACTCCCAAAGGACACCGCTCTGCGGTAGCACCAACATGTGCACTTACTTTAAGAGTGGGTTGAATATCAAAATAAAATGGGAAAGTGTCCCATAGCATAATAGTAGTAAACGGTATGAGCTTGAACGTACTGACAAGCGACGCATATGAGTCATCTTGAACAGTTGGAGGTAAAAACTCCATATTGTAACCTGCATGAGTAAAGATGGGTCGTATGTTGCCATCGCGTCTGTCGTATAAGAACCCAAGAGAGCAACTATCAGTCAACCTTGCAAGTGCTTTCATATGGAGTAGACCTTCAACTTCTACTAGTATGGATGCTTTTAGTCCGACTGTTGGTGTGATCGAGATAGGGATTGGACCTGCGTTGTTAGTAATGTAATGATAGACTTACCGATGGTGAACGTCAACGTGCCAAGAGTACGTGAAAAAATCTCCACTTCTTTCTCCCAGGTTCCTTTAAACTTGAATTGGAAATCAATACCGACGCTGACTACAAGTCGTCCGTTAGTGATTATACTCAATCTAAACTTGTTAATGAGACGTGTTACGACTTACTTTTTGAACCCATACCAATCAATTTCAAATTCAACTGTGATTGTAGGTCGAAGCACTGCGTAACACGAGTAGCAGGTTATGTTGACTTCTTTTTGTAACCAAGACTCTGTATCGTTCGATTTCCAACTTATGAGTGGTATGTCTCTGATTGATGTATCGTTTTCAGCATCATAGTTGTAACCCCAAATTTGTGAGTTGGAGAGTCGACCTCCAATACTGAAAAAGCGTTTTCTCGTATTTGGTACCAACTCTTCTTGTTCATTGTACACTATCTCTACACTCATTTTAGCGTCAAGAATTAGATCAAATGGTTTAAGAACAGTTGTATCGTACTCCATGACAACATGAGTATCTGTTTCAGAAATAACTTGTCTACTATGCATCATACGAAAAACTGCTGTCATGTTTTGTTCGATGCAGGTAGACCACTTTTTTCCAATAATCATACGAGTACCAGGAATCCACAACTTGTAATCTCCACTGTTTTTGATTTTCACTGTGACTTTGTCATGACGACATGTGACTTCTGTAACACTATGCTCAGTATCCAACGAAAGTGTTCCGTCAATGATGCGCGAGCGATACTTTTGTTTGACTATATTGCCGCTCACTGGGTGAACTCCAATAATATCTTTTTCAACAATAGTGTGTGACGGTAAATCTTTTCTTGTTCTACTGTTTCTCATGCGTGTGTATTGCTGTAAATCTCCTGCGTATGATTCAGCAGTTAGTCCAAAAGGATCTTTGTCAAACTCTGTGAATGGATGGTACTGTGGTGGCTTGTACGGAAGGTGTTCTGGAGTGAACATTTCTGTATCATCGTGCGAGAACTGACTAAAACTCACAACAATCAAACACAGTAAACAGAACGTTGTCTTCATGGTGTGTTTTGTGTGATCGTTTCAACTGTCGTAGGAACCTGTTTAGTGCTGTCACTAAACGTTACTCAAAAACGTAGAAAATCTGGGAGGAAAATCCAAATAAGCACACACCACCAAATTAATCGTAGTGTAAAATCTTATCGTTTGAAGTGTGCTCATCTGCAGCCTAATGCATGAACGTTATGCAGTACGATTTCGTACACTACTACGTACATTATTGAACTCAGCCGTCACGATGTTTTGCGCGTTGCTACCCTAGTATTTTGTATGTATTGAAAAATTATTTTTGCGAAACTTCATTCGTGACTGTTATTACTGTGTCACGCTACTTATTGCACTTCAGTTTTTTCGTTTGCTGAACTTCCAAACTCTAAATAAGCGCACACTGTTTCATCTCTAAATTTGTTTGCCAAAACGAAGCGCGTTAGTCAACTTAACAATTACAATTCTGAATAATACAGGAGAACAGAATGGAAACTAAAAATTATCTTATTATTCATATTGTTTCATACAATCAGCGATCTGTGAGCTAATAGGCGTTTTCAAACCAGCGGCTCTAATATAATTCAAATAAGTAGGTGGTAAGTTCTTATAATACCGAGGATTCTGTTCACGATGCAACATTGGATCATACTTTTGATACTGATCGCTACTATAATATGCTCTTGAATGACCTTCATTTGTACCTATACCCTCTCCTGACCTTTCAGAGAATTGATGGCCACCATACAACGCAGGGTCATACGAATCACCAACAAAGGATGGATACGGAGCATGAGGTAATCCTGCTCCCTCTTCGTAATTAGCAGGATCATAACGAGCAGGTGGATATGAAGGATATTGTGGTGGATATTGTACATTATAAAAGCGAGGATCTCGCTCTTGCTCGATTTCTCTTTCAAACTCTCGTTCCGGTAAATCTCTTGTAAAGTTTACATTTGGAGGAGCGATACCTGCAGCGACATTTGTTGGTTGCCGAGGAGTAGAGTTTGCCGATGATTCCTTCTTTGTTTGAGGAATATTAATATGCAAATCTCGCTCATCTATTGGTGTTTTAGCTACACGTCTACTGCTCGCGTTACTACGATTCGAAGGTAGTGGCTCTTCTTGCGATTGTATGACTTGCACTTTACTCTCTTTTGGTAATTCAACACTCTGCGACAACTTTTTCTTTCCTTTTCCTGTCCTTGGTGATTTTGGCGATTTTGGAGATTTCGGTGACTTTGGTGATTTTGCATGATTTAATGCTTCTACCATACCAGTAGAACTTCTATTGGTTCTTGCACGACCGGCAGATCTTGGTCTCGTGTTACTCGTAAACGAAAACTCTTTGTTAAAGTACGTTTTGGGTCGGTACATCTTGTATCCAATAGTTCCTTCCAAATACTTTTTCCAACCTTCATAACCATGCGTTCTTTCTCGTCTACCAATAGTATTCGAGTGAACTTCGTAAACATCTCTAGGGTTAATATTAAACGTTTTCATGCGTTCTGCTTCAGACGCAGGATGTTGATTTGCCCATCCATAATTATGAAATGGTGGTCTACTGTCTTTCGGCATGTACCGATTTAAATCTTTTTGATCTTTACGTAAAGAACGATTCAACATTTCTTGATCAGTAATGTAATAATCATCATGCTTGTTTTGTTCTTGTTGATCTTGCTTGAGTTGCAAATTTTTAATCTTGTTACGCGTTTTTCTAAACTTGTCCGCATTTTGCGCAATTTTGGATGTTCCTCGCTCTTCTTCGTCGTCACTACTTTCGGCAACATTTTCAGGTTCCTTCTCACGACGTGGTGCAGATGCCGCTCGTCGAGAAGAAACAACACTTCTTGGAGTAGCTTCTTCCTCTACCGGTCGCGATGGACCACCTTTCCTTGGTGTAACATTTCTAGAATTATTCGAACTAGGTTTCTTTTTTTGTCTCTCAGATTGTGCTGACTTTGGTCTTGCTGGAGTGTTCGGCATTACTTGCTCCTCTTTATCTGTACTCAAACGATTAACACTTGGTTGTGGTCTTACTGCTCCCGGTGTATACACACTTTTGTCTTGTTCTTGAAAAGGAGGATACGAGTACCCTCTATCCCAGTAATAATCTCTTGGAGGAGGTGGTGCTTGTTGTTGCATAAAAGGTTGGTGCGCTTCACTAGGAAGATTTTCTCCTCCATAGTAGACGTAACTATCTCGTTGTTCAGTTACCCATCGATCTCGCAAATGCCGACGATTTGGTAAGGATTGAGCGTTTGATTCATCCAACATGCGAGAATAATTTCTTCGATGGAATCGACCAAAATCGGAACTTGTAGAAAGTGGTCTTCTACGCTCTGGTGATGAAAAAATGGGAATATCATGAACTCCTCGGCCGACATCTCGAACTGGACCTGCATCTCTTGGTACTGTGGGACGTATATCTGGCGCGTACGTAGGTCCACATCCACAATTATTTTTTGCATCAAAAGATTGTGTTGGAGCTGGTCGGAAATTGGGTGGCACTCCTGGTTGCGCGTTATAGTAGTCTTGTGGAGGTGGTGCGTATTGTTGATTTGGTGGTGGTACCGGAGCGCTTGATGGGTGGTACGGTGGAGGACACGCTGAATTCGAGTACGACATATTTAGTGCATTAATTTGTTGATTGA
>JAESGV010001387.1_pt1 | contig 10120 bp, 9 predicted proteins | sample 9269781 | NCBI WGS metagenome assembly JAESGV01 (sample SAMN15741586, study PRJNA653496) | algae metagenome | isolation source: Tildeniella torsiva UHER 1998/13D and co-occurring heterotrophs from... | place: Slovakia: Slovak Paradise National Park, Hrabusice, Kosice Region | collected 2000-01-01
CCCGTAATTTTTATCCTGAATACAGAGTAACTTTGTCTACAATCGATTGGAAATGTATGTGTTTGTGCGTTATGGTCAAATGACGTGTCGTTGACATGATCTTTGACAACTTCGAAATCGGTTCCATTATTGCTCCCCAAGAGTTGCCATTTGCGCAAATAAAAACCACTTCCTCCTTGGTAGTAACTCATTGTGTAATGCTTTGGTTGTATACCAATGTTCGACGGTCTAAAATCTATAGTGACTTGACTATTTGGGTTTGTTGTCGGGTACCATTGTCCTTGTTCATGCGTCACCACATCCTCCAGTCTACCCATTTCTGTAGCTGGATAGCACGTGAGAGCGATTTTTTGCGTCTCATAAGGATTTTCCCACGCAGTTCTTTTGTTATTTGTCGCGAGCATGTAAAGAATTCCTTGTCCGTCATAAGGAGTTCCACTGTAAAAATACTCAGTGCCACCGAAAGTATTTCCAGAAAGCATTTCGAATAAATCTGCTTCGTCTATTATTTTTGCTGTCGAGATAAACTCGATGTCTGTCATTCGCATATAAGTTTGTCTATCGTGCACCTGCAGTGTCTGCTTCTTGGTTGTCATTCTTCTATTTCGTTATTGTTACAAGAAAGTAAATCTAGTGCATGGAATGCTTGTGATTTATTTACAAGTCTCATTGGTTAAAGTATTGCCAGAGTGAGCGTAACCATCCTTGATTCTTCATCTTATCTTCTTTATCATATGGTCTCCTAAACTCCTCAGTATTTGGATATGATTTAATGCCCTCTTCGTGAGAACTGTATTGAGAAAACTAGAATTGTTAATCATGCAATGATGCTACATACCTGAACTGGTTTCGGACCGAGTGGTTGTGTTTGAATGTTTGTGTTCATCGATCGCTTTGGAACCGAGCTATTTAAAATTGATTCGAGCCTTGCGTAGTCACTGAAATGCATGCTTTGGAACATCCTGAGCGAGATCTCTGCAACAATAAAAGCGTTACAACAAGACATCTCCAAAACATGGTGCTTCCCAAACATTACAGATGTGAGCCTGGTCTCTTTGAGTCTGATGAAATTCTGGTAATAATAGATGGCGTTGAACAGCAAGATAGAGGCGTAATACAGGTACAATTTACTTCAATCTAAAACGTAGATAAAATATACTCTAAAAAAATCGTGCACTGCTCAGCATGCATGGTTTGGTGCGTTCCCACATGGATCTGCAATAGATGAAGTCAACGAGGAGTGCCAGGACATATATAAGATTTTATTAGAACAGGAAATGTCGACGTACTTGACTTTTAATGCGTATGGTATAAGTGGAAAGTGGCAACTTTGTTTCTTTAGAGATGGTAACTATTGGTTCGTAACTAATATCTTTAGATTATGAACTGTTCGCGTTTGTCGATTTCAACGTTACTTGTGCAACAACACTAGACGTACAAATGTCAATCGATAAACATCACTACAATACAGGTGATACGATCGTGATACAAACAACATTTGAGGACAGTCTACTAGATACTGCTTGGATAGGAATATTTCAAAAGAGTTGCTCGTCAGCACACTATCGAGACGGACTTTGGATTGGAATTGGAAAGAATGCTCAAAAACATGCAGTCGGATATTCTGAAATATTTCGTCTAGCACTCAATAACAATAATGCCACCGGTCCACACGAAGTTCGATTTTTTCCAACACAAGCTTTTCAACCATCACTCGTTGTTCCATTTTATGTCCAGTCCGAAAATGGCATACGATTATTATGCGATTATCGCGTACTTGATGGTAGAGAGATTTTCATCAACTATGATGCAAGGAAAATTTTTTCATCTCACGCCGAGTGGGAAATTGGACAATTATATGCACTTTGTTTTACTGCTGTTCCCAGGAACCAAAAGTGTTCTCCCAAAGATGAGCAACACCAAGTGCAGAGTTATTACGGCTGTACCAGTTTTGTTGTCAATTCAGGAACATTTCCAACTGGGGAGTGGGAAATTCGCGTTTCCTTGAATGAATACCCAGAAATGCCACTCGCAGTTTGTGAATTTATTCTTGTAGGTGTGGATGAAATGTTCTTTGAAAAGTTGAGAAAAGATCCAAAAACTGATCTCGATATAATTTGTTTTTAATGAAACTCTCTGTACCTTGCGTTCAACGCTTCATAATCAAATTTTCTTTTTTCTTCATTGTCCCAATCTTGTGGTAATAGACAATCCGCTATTTGTATCGTTCGTTTTGCATCTTCCAAAGTACAGTTCGAGACACTTACGCCTGGATATATTGGTTCTGATAAATGCTCAAACATTGGTCCTATTAGTTTTCCATTATGCGTGAAAAAGATTATACCATTTTCCTTGTTTCGGAAATCGATAAATATTCCAACACTATCGCCTGGTTTTAGTTCTACGTGATTGAATTCACCTGCAGCATGTAGTTTCTTATCGTATAAACTTCGAGAAGAGAGCATCAACCCTTTTCCTGTTCGATTAGAACCTCCTAAATAAAAATCGTGTACATATTCGTTGGAGCCGCATATTGCTCCTATCATTGATGAATTAATTTTATCTCCAAATAAAACTTCGAAATGACCCATGTGGCCAACTGTTATTGGTTCGTTCATGAGTACAGTGTGCCATGAAACAGGATGATTTTGTTTTTGAAAGGGCGTCCCTGGTATATCAAAGTTTGGAGTAAAATGTTGTATAAGAATTGCAGAACTGTGAAGCTTTTCGCTGAGACCGGTAGATAACGTTTGAATATCGAACTTAAAGTCTGTAAATACTATGTCGCCGTCGTATGTTTGTTCTAGAGGTTTCGTTGGAGGTTTTCTGGTTATTTGTAGTATTTCTTTCGACTGACTTCGTGGTACTTCCTCTATCGTAGGTTGGTGCGTTTGCCTGTTCCCCATCTTGCGTTTGCAACGGAGAACTAGGAAAACAAAAGATCTCTGAGGATGTGAGGCTGAAAATTAGTAAACATGATTGCCTGTAGAGCTCCTAGGTTCAAAATCTACAATTTATTACCAAAGACCACCTTCGCTCATGATGTCTGTCAATTGTTTCTTATCCTTCTTTCTGAAATCTTGTTCGACTTGATTGAAGTTAGCTCTTGGATTTTGTTGAATGTATTGGTCAGCTCCACCACCTGGTTTCAAGTAGGTCTTCTTCACAGCTTTTTCTCTTCTGCGACCTCCTTGTTGTTGTTGTTGCTGTTGCAAGGCTTGTTGTTGCAAAGCTTGTTGCTGTTGATGATATCTGGTACGGGTGCTTGGGAAGTTGTTATTTTGTCCACCTCCGTTTAATTGACCATTGTGCCAAATTGCATTGACGCTTGCGAGTAGGGCGAAGACGAGCACTGCTAGTACGATTTGTTTCATTGTGTTTTCTTGTTAAGATGCGTCTTATGGTGATGTTTTATCGCAACAATAGATTTCTCTGATCTTGATTGTTTTGGTGAACGTGTGAGCTAATATTAACTTGTCGTTACCCGTAATCTTCTGCAGGTGGCATGTACTTGTACGGCTAGTACGAAATTTGAAGAAGCCCGCAGTGGTTTGCTGGTGAAACTTTTGCTGGCAGTCTCTTCCAAAAGCTACAGAATGAAATCACAAAATTCTGGGCGATTGATGATGCGATGAGCATTGGTCTTTATTGTCTTCGTACGAGCATGTTAACTATTCATTCAAACATATTATCTCAAATGTATGTAGAATTATGCCTCCTCGTCGTTCCATGATTTTTCTACCATTTCTTTTACTTTTCTTTCGTACAATTTTCTGTTATCAGTGTACAATCTCGCAGCCTCACTATTTGCGGGAGAGTTTGGATTTGGATCCGTTAATAAACTTTGGATAGATGTTAAGATAGCGCTGACATCGTATATAGGAGACCACTGGTTCTGTAAAATATCTAAACAAATTTGTCCGTCATTATAAACTAGAAAATTAATTTTTGTGATAGATAAACGCTACTATTGGGGTGAAACATTTTCGTGACAAACTTGACCTTTGGAGGTTTGTTCGGATACTCCTCTGTAAATGAAATTGTAAGTTTAAACGTTCCTCCCTCCCATGGTGTATCTTCTGGCCTACATTGTTAGAAACAAAATCGATCATACCCAAATATAACCGCGTTCCAAAGCATGATGTTATCGCTATGAGGGGCACCGCTTATCCCTTGTGGAGGATCATTTTTCATCTTTTTAAAGTCACGTAGTAAGCGTCTCTTGCATGGTGTAGACATGTTTTCAAGTTGTGTAGATGCAAAATCAAGTTGACAGCTGATAAGGCGATCTACCTTACAATTTGAAGTCAAGGTCTCAGTAACTCGTTCAGAGGAAGAGTTCGAAGGCTGTGGCCGCTTAGTGCACCCCTTTGAATAGTTTTGAAATATTGCGCGTCTTGACTGTCTGTTCGTACGCCAACTATGAACAAGTCCTCACATGATGTCAAATACCGCTATTCCATAACTACATTTCATTTTAACGGTGGTTTTACATATTCACACCTACGAGAACACGACCTTGCTGCATTTCTTACAAAGAAGTTAATGAATACTGCAAATGCGTGGAAAGATGTTGTATTACAAATCGATAACGAATTGTTCATCTACAATTTATTTAACAAACAAAAAATCAAACTAGACGCTATTGACGATAAAATATCTTATGTTTCTGGCGTATGGGTACTAAGAGGCGGAAACATTCTCGTTTTTCGGAGTAGGTTACAAAAACTAATCGAATACGATGGTGAAACAGGTAAGCCAATACGTACCGTGCCAACGCCAAATGATATGGACAAAGATGCAACAGGTTTACAACTATCAAACGGGAAAGTAGCCATAGCTTGTTGTGGTTCGAATATATACCTCTACTGCCCTGCAAATGGTGATTTATCAGAGCTCGGTATCTATTCCCGTTCGCGTTATGCAACAATTGTAGAAATTTCCGATTCTCACGTAATGATATGCAACGGAAACATGTTTAAATCGTCCAAGTATGAAGTGTTCCATACGTTCATGACAGATCTTAGGTGTGTAGCAGAAGTAGAACCAGGAATCGTTCTGTGCCATACACAAAATATTTTTTATAAAATTGAACTTCGAACTCAGGAAATAAAGTGGATTCATCACTTTATGGGTCAGAAGAGGCATATTGTATCAGTGACTAGTGAAATAGATGCAGTGTTGGTGTTAAGCAAGACACGAGGGTTTGTCTACTATGGAAGTAACTCTAGAGGTGGAGGTCTTTGTATATGTGAAGACGAAAAGAGACACTATATAATTTACTGCAATAAAGGTATCAAGAAATGTGCAACATTGGTGGAACTAGCGCCTAATTTGATTGCATTTGGGAATGGACTTGATGTGAAGATCATTGACTTGCAGAGAAGAAAGATAATACGTACATACAAAGCACCAGTAGGGTCTAACATCATCAAAGTCATACCAAACGTTTGAATATTGTAACCAAGGTCAACTGCGCAACCAAACAATGCAAAAACATGATGTAAAATACTGCAGCATTGTCACGTTTCATTTTTCCGATATAAAAAAATCAGAGCAGATTAGTATTCTTGACCATGCAGCTGCCCTTCGCAACAAGCTTTCGAACCATGTACGACGGTGGACAGGGGTTGTACTCCTACGATCTCGTAAAAAATTATTCGCATTCGGCATTTTTACTAAAACGAAGGTCAGATTACAATTAGAACTAGGTAAAGACGATATGCCCGAGACATGGATTTTAAAAAACGAAAACGTACTCATCCACTCTAAAAAATTAAACAAAATAATCCAATGTGACTGTAAAACCGGAAATGTTGTACAATCGATAGACACAGCTGATATATTCGTCACAGAAGTGTCAGGTGTGAAATTACGAAACGGGAACATTCTGTTTCTCGCACGAAACGGCGGAGTATTCGTATACGACTCAGAAACGCAACCAGCTCTTCAGTTTTTAGTTCACATTCCAATCCTTTATGGTTCGATCCTCGTAGCGACACAACTACACGATTCCCGGATACTATTTGTTGCAGGTGCAGAATTTTTCATAGTTGAAGCAAAACAAGTAAAAGAGACGTTTACTATGCCTGTACGTACTGCTATATCGATCTGCGAAGTTGAACCAGGTGTCATTATTTATCACTCTCTTCGTTCAGTAGAAAAGATAAACGTAAACAATAAAAGTGTTATCAGCACGCACCAATTTATGAACAAATCTCGTGAAGATGTAACATTTAGAAGTGTAATACGGCATGTGATTGTTTTGAAAAATGGAGGTGTTGCTTATTATGGAACAGATGAGCGCGGTGGGTATATTTGTGTTTGGAACACTAACTGTACGTTTTTTGCGCTACCGTTTCCAAGAGGTATGGATGAGTGTCAAACTCTAGTAGAAGTGGAGCCAAATGTTATTGGATTTATAAATGGAACAAACCTTTGTACTGTTGATGTAGAGAAGAAGCGAATAAGAGACAACAGAAAAGCTCCAACAGAGAAAGAGATAATAAACTTTGTATTTTAGTGATCTATGGACGTATTTACAATTTATTTACAACGTTACTCTTAAATACAATACTACAGGTGCGTTTTGGAATCATCAAGACTTCGAAGCTGTAAAATCTGAAGATTCTAGCAGACCAAGAGAGTATAGGTTCAATCATCAACACCATTAGAATATAATAGTTCACATTCTGAGCTTGTTGAAATCCAACTAGTAGACATCGAATAGTATGCTTCAAAGTACTAGGAGATTTTCTTACCAGCATATCAAACGCAGTTAGAGAGAATCCACTATTCATCCCAACTCCATTCAACGAACCATCCAAGAATGTCGACCAGATATACACGCTAATTAATACTAGTTGCTGAAGCGATAAGAAAATCACGAATCCTCTGAAACATAACAAACGATTGCAGTGACAGTGAGCGATGCGTAGAAGCAGTCCGAAAATGCCAATGGTGAGAACATCCAATACGATGTGTGGCTCGTAAAGGTGCTCCCAAAATCGAATTCTTTTCGAGTAGAAACGTTTCATGCGAATCAGGATGACATCCTTCCAAATAGCGAATAATTGGCCTTGTTCGATATTCTCCCACGATTCATGAAAATGGTATAAGAGTTGAGCATCAGCAGTACATTCCATGACACTAGAGCCTTTGTACGAAACGATCGAGGTGCTTGATCGTGAATAGTCGATTTTCAATGCGTTAAATACGACAATGGTACATGCCTTGCTTCCAAAGTACATGATAGGTGCTACAATGAACGCTCCGATAATGATTAACAGAATAGGAACAGTAACCAACGTAAGTACGAGTGACCATAGAAATTTGAAACTGTGCACTGGAGGACCGTGATTGACTTCAAATTGGATATTCGAGTTACATTGATCGCAGTAAAAATGCTTCTTTGCTACTAACTCTTCATAGTTTTCTTTTCTAGAATAATATTCTTGCAAACAATGTTCGTGTGCATGAGCATGCGTGCCAGAACAGTTGCATGGACTAATTAACTCGCCAGCAACTTGAGAACAGTACTTGCAACGCTTGGGACGTACAATAGATGTCGAGCGAAACACTCTTGATTTCATTTGTGTGATTAGTGAACCAAGAAAGCACCAAAATAGTACTTTTCTGGAACTGTGGGGCTGTCCTCAAAAGAATTTACTGACGAGGACTCTGGAACGTGCTTAAGATGTTTTGTATGTATGTCTCTGTGCTACAACCTTTTAACGAGAGCTAAACGACAACCTAAATTTAGCTAGCGATTTGTTTCAAACCAAGCAAGTATTTATTCTTCATCATCTTCCTCGTCGTCTTCGAAATCTTCCTCTTCATATCCCAAGATTTGTGCAACATCAGCATTGGGTAGTCTAATATCGTACACAGATTGCCTAACACCGCCAACTACTCTTTGTACCGAATCAGCAACTTCAGCTCTTAGAGAATTATTAATCGAAGCACGAACTGCTTTTACAGCGTCATTCGAAATTTGGTCAGGCGACAGCCTAGTAGGATCTTTTACAGCATACGATTTGTTTAAAGTTACTAGTCGCTTCAAGTTGTCTACATTATTAAATTGAGCAGCTTGCGATACATATCCAGGATTCGCGTTTAATTTGGAAGTGATTTCTGCAAGTTTGTTTGGATCAAAGTTGCTGTTTTGAATGTTATTCGCTTTCATCCACTGATAATTCAATGCAGATGGCTGTTTTAACACATTCAAGCTGCTTCTGTCACCATACTCATCTTGCGATAACGCTAGCGCTATTAGCATCAAAACGCATACGAGTTTCAGCATTGTTTTGTTCTCTATTTGGGCATAGGAACAAATAAAAATAGGATTTGTAAGATCTCTACAGTCTTAACTTTGTGGAAGTAGTAGGTGTGTGAGTGTAACGACTAGAACGGGAAGGTTAGATTATTGTACGACAGCTCACTCTTTTGGTTATTTATTCGGTAGCGCAGTATGTACTACAGATTCAACATCCCAATCTTCGTGACACATTGGACATTTCGAAGCATTTGATCTACGATATTGTATGCAGTGAGAATGAAATGTGTGTCCACATGTACCTTTGCTAATACTACAACTCCCGATAACTATACTGGGCTCGCCAAGACAATGAAAGCAAAGTTCGTATAACTTTTGTCTGCAAATAGGACAAGGATCTTCCCACTTTCTTTTAAACTCTGCCTCTTCCTCTTCTTTTTGTTTTATCAAATTCATTCTTTTCTGTTCTTTTTTCTCCAAATACTCTTCTGCTTTACCTTGCGATTTTTCTGTTATCTCTTTGGCCTTTTGTTTAGCCCTATGTATGCGTTCTTTCTTCTCTTCTTCGCTCTCTGGTTGCCGTTCCATGATTGTTTGGGTTGTTACAATCTTTGCACTGATGTTTTGACAAAGAGAATGGTGGCGCCTATAATCGACATACCTAAACCGCAACCTAATGTGAACTCAAAGATAGAACTTAAAAACTCGGAGCAGACCAAAGAATTATGGTTATATTCGCTTTTCAATGGCGACGTGCACTTTGTTGGCTTTACATTGGACATACAACCACTATCAAACCAATTTGGCAAGTGTCTAGAGGGTTTTAAAACTATTTCCGAGTTCACATTGAATTATGCTCAATCATTTACGCTACAGAGAGGTTTGATTATGTCTAATTGGACAACAGTAGTAACACACCAAGATGTACCTCCAAACCACGTCGCACACTTTGAAGTAGCTTTCAACAATAACAAAACATCAATAATTGGCGTAGTAGGAAATACTGTACATACTGATGGCCCAATAGGAGACCTCGGTAACGAAAGTGGAGTGGGAATAATGTTGGAACATTTATCAATTATAGAGAATGAAAGATCTCACGGAAGAGAGTTTGCAAACACACCGATTAAAAACGGACAAAGAGTAGGAATCTTTATCGATATGAGAGAACCAGAGAATGGACGTATATTTTTAACTCACAAAGGTGTGGTAGTTGGTCAGATTAGAGAAAATGTTCGAACACCGATCCGACCAGCAGTGAGTTTGCTCAAAATGACACATGAGAGAGCAAAGGCTTCCGTAAAAGTATACAATGATTGTCCATATCCAATAGGCTGGAATGATCCCAAATTTAGGATAAGAAAAGGAGAACCTGATATTTCAACACGCACAATACCAACATTAACCGCAACACCTTCCACATTCCCAAATCATTACCAGTAAACGTTTTTAACTTACCAAACATCAATCAAGTTAAACAGCGAGTTAGAGGTGCACAGACGCACGAGACTTCTCAGTCACGTTTCATGTATTGTGATCAAAAGCTTTTGTTCGCACCGTTCGTGAGATTTTGAATTTCCATTTTTAGTAACTCTTGCGTAAGATTGACACCGATTTGCTAACTTTAACTTTTTGTACAAAACTAGTATTCTTAATGCATTTTTACTGTTGGCAGTGAGTTTAAAAAGCTGGCAGTGCTTTGAATTCATAAAACAACAAACAAAACAACAACACAATGAGAACTATTGCCTTAACTTTATTCGTCGCCATCGCACTCTTCGCATCTTTTGCATTTGCACAAGAACAAAAGTGTACCGACACATTTTCATGCTGGGGAGGTGAGAC
>JAESGV010001388.1_pt1 | contig 10120 bp, 8 predicted proteins | sample 9269781 | NCBI WGS metagenome assembly JAESGV01 (sample SAMN15741586, study PRJNA653496) | algae metagenome | isolation source: Tildeniella torsiva UHER 1998/13D and co-occurring heterotrophs from... | place: Slovakia: Slovak Paradise National Park, Hrabusice, Kosice Region | collected 2000-01-01
TCATTTCACTACTTGCAGTGAACACTACACGTGGTATCTTTATTACGTTTATGGCAGCAGATTTAATCGCCCTCATCATTTTTATTATTTATTTACATGGATGGCAACTACCTGCTCTAAACAAACAGTTCTTGGAACTAACAGCGAAGAAGAATGTCGCAAAAGAAGAAGATGAGAACAGTGCCAATGAACGTGGAAGTAACACTGGTACACTAGAAGATGATGAATCAGATGTTGGAGATGACGAACCACTGCTGTCGCAAGAGGAAAACTTGAACAGACGAGCGTCTCGACGATTCTAGTTGTAAAATAAACAGTTTTGCGCGCAGTTTACAGATGCCTAAACTTACACCACAATGGCAACAAGGCCCAGTCACGGATCGTATCATTGACGCTCATCCACGTCCGGTACGATTGTTTCATTTCTAACATTTAGATTAATGCCATCTGTGTACGAGGCGATGAGCTAGTAACAGCTAGCCAAGACCATGGACTAAAAGTATTCAAACTAAGTAGTGGGGAACAAAAAAGAGAATTATTTACTAAAAACTATGGCCATCAAGAATGGGTAACTACTGTAGACTATGTTCAGGATGGAAGAATATTGTCTGGTGGAATGGACTCGAAACTATGTTTGTGGAACGCTACTGGTGTAAAATGTATCGATCTACTAGGGCATCGAGGATCAATAAGCAAAGTACAATGCGGACCAGATAACATTGCATTATCGGCGTCATACGACAAAACGGTAAAAGTTTGGGACTTGGATTCTTCACAATGTATATCTACGCTGAGTGATCCGCGAGGACATCACAAAGGCATACAAAATTTACTTTGGAGAAACTCGCTAGTATGTAGCGGCGGACGAGATGGAATAGGCTGCCTATGGGATATAAATACTGGAAAACTAATCGTAGTTCTAGAAGAGCATCAAGCTCCAATGTCATGTATTCGTGCACTTACTGATGACGATGGAACAGATGATAGAAGAGGGGCTCGAACGCCTACAGATGGAACAAATGTTTTAATTACAGGTGGACTGGATGGGGCTGTATGTGTTTGGGATTTACGGACAAGTGGTCTAGTGCATAAAATAGAAGCTGTTAGAGGATCTGTTAATGATATAAAGATCACAAATCCAGCAGATACACCGAAAGAACCATCTCCTCAGATAATAGTAGCCGGTAGCGATAAGTCAATACGAGTATTAGATCCTCGAGGTGGATTCAAAGTTAGTAGAGAAATGAAAGAACACAAGGACATCGTTTGTACATTAGCTGTTTGTGATAACTTGGTGCTGAGCGGTGGTGGAAATGGATGGGTTCTAGTACATGATTTTATAACAGGGAAGTGTGTTTACGGTGTTAGTGCTACAGAACAAGGTTGTTGTACATGTCTTGAAGTGGTTGCTCCAAAACACTTTGTAGCCAGTGGAGATGATGGTAAAGTAATCATATTTGATTACTAATAAATTTGCATTCATTGATGTCAATAATTTGCTTTATTAAACGAGGTTAACAGCTACAGTTTCGTATGTGTTATCGTCAAAGATTGCAACAAATGTCCACTTGCCCTTGGTGAATGTGACTCTCTTGCCATCAGGGTTAGTGAAAGTGTTTCTCGTTGATAACGAGTATTGGTAAAAGCTTGAATAAGCAGTGAATCTTGGATCACGAAGTGTCATTGTTGGAATTACGCTTGGATCAAACTTGCTTGTTTCTACAGCCATTAATCTTGCGTTAACATCATCAATGTAATTTGTTCCTTGGTTTCTACCGCGACTGCATCTCATAGAGAACTTGAATGTAATTGAGTTGCTTAGTCGTATGTTATCATTTGCTGATGGTGTTATGAATCCACTGAAAGCTTCTTCATAACGTACATAGTACGTGTACACTTCTGAAATAGAGTTACCAGCTCTATCCGTGGCTGATACAAAGAACTTGTATACACCAACACCAGAGTTAGTTGTTGGTCTCTGCAATCTTGATGATTTGGTTGCAATTCCACTCAATCGGTCAGTTGGATTAAATGTTGGAGTGAATTCACAATCTCTGTTGCAGTCAAAGGTGCGGTAACGACTTGATGAGTAGTCGCAAATTTCACAAACACTAAATGTTGTTCCATTTGGATAATTGACATTCAATACTGGTGGCGTTTTGTCTACGTTTACACCTCTAACAGTAGTTGATGCAGTGTTACCAGCGTTATCAGTTGCAGTACCAGTGATGACTTGATTGTATCCATCTTCTAATTGTACTGTTCCTGGACATGATTTAATACCTGACAATGAGTCAGAGCATGTGAATGTAACATCAGTGTTCTTGGTACACCATCCACCAGAGTTTGTTGATCCAGTAATTTTTGGTGGTGTCAAATCAACGTTAACTGTTACACTTGTTGAGGCGCTATTTCCTGCGTTATCATAGCATGTACCACTGATGACTTGTCCCTTTCCTTCATTGACAATTACAGATGGTGGGCATGATTTAATTCCACTCAAAGCATCAGAGCAAATGAATGTGACATTTGTTGCCTTATTGTTCCAGCCATTAGCGTTTGGTACTGGTGTAACAATAGCTACAATAGTTGGTGCAGTCTTATCCAAATTGATAGTAGTGTTTGATGATGCAGTGTTACCTGCCAAATCACTAATAACAACATCGTAGTGTTTACCCTTGCAATCTTGATCAATGACAACAGTGGATGGACATGGTCCATTTAGTCCTGACAAGTTGTCACTGCATACGTAAGAGATGGTTACATCCTTGTTACACCATCCTTGTGCGTTTGGTTGTGGGTATACTGTAGTGATAATTGTTGGAGCAGTAACATCAATGTTGAGATCAACAGAAATGGTATCATTGTTATCTGCATAGTCGATAACTGTACCAGTGCATTTTTGTCCATTTCCTTCCTTGAATTCACGAGTTCCTGGGCATACACGTACACCAGACAAGTTATCACGACAAACGCATGAAACAGAAACGTATTGATTATACCATCCATAAGAGTTTGGTTGTGACGAGAATACAAACTCGATAGTTGGTTTGATCAAGTCAATGCTGATTTCTCTTGTGATGATTGTTGCCTGGTTACCTGCCTTATCGTTAATTGATCTTGTGATGACTTGTTTTTCAATTTCATAATCAATTAGTACGAGTGGTGGACATGAACCTTCTGGAATTCCTGATAATGCATCAAAGCATCTGAATAGAACAGATACAGCAGCGTTACACCATCCATAGACATTTGGTTGGAATGACAACTCGTATGTGAATGTAGGAGCAGTCAAATCAATGTTGATGTCAATAGATACAGTATCTTCGTTATCTGCATAATCGATCACTGTTCCAGAGCATGATTGGTGAGCACCTTCATAGTAGAAAACTTGACTTGGTGGGCATACACGTACGCCTGACAAGTTGTCAGTGCAGTTACATCCAACTGTGACAATTTGATTGTACCATCCATATTCATTAACAGTACGATCAATATCAAAGACAAGAACAGGTTTGGTCTTATCAATACTGATAGCAGTGGTGCTAACACTAGCATTGTTTCCTGCTTTGTCACTAATACCACGAGTAATTACATATTCTTTGATTTCATAGTCGATCAATACAAGTGATGGACATTCTCCGGCAATTCCAGATAATACATCAGTGCATGTGAATTCTATGGATACATCAACGTTGCACCATCCATAACTGTTTGGTTGGAAGGATAGAACATAGACGATTGTTGGTGCAGTTAAATCAATGTTGATGTCAACACTAATCGAGTTGGAGTTATCTGCGTAATCGATAGCAGTACCAGAGCATGGTTGATGTGCACCTTCATGATCGAAAACGATTGCAGTTGGGCATACTCGCACTCCTGATAACAAATCATGACAGTGGAATCCAATGGTTACGATTTGGTTATACCATCCGTACGAGTTGACTTGTACAGAGTAGTCAAACTCAATAGTTGGTAGAGTCTTATCAATATTGATTACACTTGTACTGATACTTGCATTGTTACCTGCACAGTCAGAAACTGATTTTGTAATGATTTGATTGGCTGCTTCTACATCAACGATGAATACACCTGGACATGATCCATTAGCAACACCTGATAGAGCATCAGAGCAAGTATATGTCAAACTAATATCAGTGTTGTACCATCCATGTACGTTTGGTTGACGATCGCATACATAGTTGATGACTGGGATAGTCTTATCGATACGTACAATGATATTGTTATGAATTTCAATGTTTTCTGCGATATCGATAGCGTAGTATGTTACTGGATAAATACCTTCAATGTTGATAGAGGTAGTAATGTGTTGATGAATATCAACAGCGAGTACACTAGTCTTTGGTCCATTTCCGATCCAGTAGATAAAGCTATGAATTCCGGATAGGATATCAGCAGGAGCAAAGAACAAATCAATGTTAATATTGTTCCATCCGTAAATGTTTGGTAGTACGTTTCTTGTTAATACAGTGACTGGTGATGTGATATCAATATTGATGTCGACAATTTCTACTGATCCAACATTTCCAGCAAGATCAGTTACTGAACCAACAGCTACTTGGTGAGCACCTTCATGCATGATAATTGGTGATGCACATGCTGGGTAACCTGAGCCGTATGGTCCATCATCACATTGGAAGAAAACAGTGACGAATCTGTTAGCCCATCCTACTACGTTTGGTAACAAATCACGTGATCCTAAGATCAATGGTCTACGAGTGTCGATTCTAACAATAACAGTTTGATTAGATTCAATATTTCCTGCTACGTCAATCGAGTAATAATTGATGTTGTAAACACCATCAATCTCAATGATGAATGACGCAGTGTATCGAACATATACTCTAGAGTTGATGCTGTACCATGTACCAGCAACACCTGATAGTGAATCAGTTGCATTCAATGAAATAGTGACTGTTCCGTTATGCCATTGATTTTCGTTTGGTTCTGGATAGAGTACACAGGTTGTGATTGGTGTAGTGTGATCGATTCTAATGATTTCCAAATCAATGCTTACTAGTATTGGTCTACCAGTAGCAGTATCAATACGATATACAACGGAATCATTTGTACCGACTCTGATAGCAAATAGATAAGTATCCCATGCACCAGTAACGTTGTTAAATACAAATGAAGCACGAGCAGTTGGTAAAATCACTGCATCAATGCAATAGTGAGCAGATAATAGTACTGGTACGTTTCCACGTCCGATTCTATAGATTTCCAAATTATTGGATACTCCTGCAACATAGACGTAAACCAATGATACCCATGAATCACTCATGACATTGTATACACTCACTGGATGAGCATCGTTGAATGAGAACGACACAGTGAATAGGATAGAACTAAAGTATCCAAATGGAATTGATTTTGGAATGATCAATGTACCATTTGGTGATGTACAAACGAAACGATCATAAAGTTCAATCATGGAAGATACAAGTACTCTTGCATCAATATCAATAATAGTACGTTGTAAGATAATCTCACCAGTGATTGGGTTGACAGTGTAGATCTCTAGATGGTTTGTGATAGAGACTACCAAATAGATTTGATATGAACTTCCATCAGTGTCATAGATAACGAGTGGTTGAGAGGTAGAGAATGCAATACCAAAGGTTGCAACAATAGAGTTGATACCTGCAAAGCTCTTTGGAATGACAATGGTGACATTGTTGTTGTTTGTCAATACCATCTTATCTACTGATACTACTGCTGTTCCGATCAAAGTCAATGCGTCAACACCAGTAATTGCACGTTGGAATACTGGATAGGTAGTGATTGGATCTACAAAGTAGATTAATAAATCAGAGCCAGAGTCCGAAGCTATGAACAACAATGTTACCCATGTGTGAGTGATAGAGTTGTAAGCATAGAAACTAATCTTGTTAATGATAGTTGTCTTGACAATGACGTTGATAGTAGCGTTTCCGTTAGTGATCTTCGGAATGATAACACTTGAGCCTACTCCAGTGAATACATAGGAACCATCGATTTCAACCATGTTGTTAATGACAGCAGCTGCGTTTGGTACAGTTGCGTTGCGTGTGAGTACATATGTACCAGTAGCTTCATCTAGTGTGTAGATCAATAAAGTGTCAAACTCGTCTGCAATAACAACCATAATCTCCCAACTCATAGTAACATTATTGAATACAGAGATAGTACGTGAGTGATTCGAGCGGCATGCACATAGTGTTGGGATGTTCAGCTCTGCTATAATAGTGACAGTACCATTGATTACTCTGATAATGTTGGTGACTGATGGGTTTGATTTATCAACAACAATGCCAACAAACACGTCAATGTGAGTGATAGAATCATAGTAATAGTTGAATGTTACTGGATTGAATATGTATGTATCAAAGATGGTGAGTTGAGTGATAATATTGTTATAAATAACATTCAACGATACACTACCATTGTTTTGTACAAATACATATTGTGTGGTAGAGTTGATGTTGGTAAAGTATTGGATAATATTTCCTGGATAGTATCCAACAATCGATTCTGTTACATTTGTAGCACCACTGCCACCAATATAAATCTTTGTTACTATAGATACACCAAGGTTGATGTCAAAGTAGACCTTGATGATAGTATCACCAACAATGACGACTTGTACATCATCACCATAGTAGGCACCTGAACCAATGTTGTGCGATGCGATTTGAATACCACATGAAATGTCAACTACAACAACATATGAACCAAAGTTTTGTAGAATAGTTGGTCCAACGCAGTTGTCTCTTGTAGTAGTATTACCACCAATTACAATTGGTGTTGGTGCTGGAGTTGTTACTGGAGCACATGTTTCTGGAGCAGAAGTAGTGGTAGTACCGCAGATTGGATCAAGTGTAGTTGATACTTCACTAGTTGTTGATGGTACGCCGGATGGTGAATCAGTGGTGGATTGTTCTGATGTTGAACTTGGTGTTGAGGAACTAATTGGTTCCATTGTTGTTGAATAAGCAACAGTAGAAGTTGGTTCTACACTGGTTGAACTTGGGTCTGAAGTAGTGTCTGGTGCAGCAGAGCTATTTGGTTCTGCTGTTGAGCTTGGTGCAGCTGTTCCACTTGGGTTTACAGTAGTACTAATTGGTTCAGTAGTTGAAGCTGCGCTTGTTGTAGTTGGTTCAACTGTGGTACCTGAAACAATTGTTGAAGATGGTTCATCAGTTGTAGTTGGTGATCCACTTGAGTTTACTGTAGTACTGATTGGTTCAGTAGTAGTTGAAGCTGCGTTTGTTGGTTCTACTGTGGTTCCTGTAACAGTTGTTGAAGATTGTTCAGCAGTTGTAGTTGGTGATCCACTTGGACCTACTGTTGTACTAGTTGTTGATTCCGTAGTTGCTGGGTCTACTGATACAGGTGAACTTGATGTTGTTGGTGACTCAGTAGATTCTGGTTCGCTGCTAGCTGCTCTTGTTGTAGTTGGTTCTATACTTGTTGGAGTATAAGTACCTGGCGCGGCAGTAGTCATGTTCAACGAGTATGTAGTTGATGTAGATGGTTCTACAGTTGTTGCGTTGGATACTGAAGTTGGTACAACAGTTGTGCTGTTTGACGCTGGTGGTAGAGTCAAGGTAGTAGTTGGAGCAATTGTGTCATTAGATGGAATTGTTGACTCAGGTGCAGTTGTAGTAGTAATAGCTGGTGGCATTGGTGGGTATGTTGGTGCAGGTGATGTTGGTTGTGAAGTGGATGTTGTTGGAGCACCTGTTGTGGTAGTTGGTGCAGCACTTGTTGGTGCAATAGTAGTTGTACCAGCAACAAATTCACAAACAGTACCAGAATATCCTGGTCGGCAACTACATTGGTTGTTGGCAGTGCATTCTCCTCTTCCAGAACATTCTAAAGCGTTTGAAACAGCACCATTGTTACATTGTCTGAACTCACATGATTGACCATAGAATCCAGTAGAACATTGACAGTAATCAGATACTGCGCAAATACCATGACCTGAGCAAACAGTTGGTGAAATAGAAGTTACTCTATTACAGTAGTAGAGTTCACAGTTTAGACCAAAGTAGCCAGAAGCACAGGAGCATGTATCTGGTGCTGTGCAGGAACCATGACCACTACATTGTGATGTAGCGTTGAAGAGTTGACTGTTACAGTTGTATAGTGAGCAATCTTTTCCATAGTATCCTGCCTTGCATGAACAAGTGTTTGGACCAGTACAGGTACCATGTGAAGAGCATACTGTTGGGTCTGAGGCTGCTTTGCCGTTGCATTGAACTGTGCTGCATGTTGGACCACTGTAGCCACTCTTGCAAGCGCAATTGTTTGGTGCAATACATGAACCTGTTCCTGAGCATACGCTTGGATCAGTGTTAGAAACACCATTGCAAGTCCATGAGCTACATTGAGATCCTGTGTAGCCACTTCTGCAAGTGCATGTGTCTAGTGGCCAACAAGTACCGTTTCCGCTGCAAGCAGGTGGAACAGTAGTGTTGGTATAAATACCGTAGCAGCTAGTGTATTGGCAATTCTTACCGAAATATCCTGGTTTGCAAACACATTGGTCTGGTGCTACACAACGACCTGTGCGACTACATACAGATTGATCGGTGCTCAAAACACCATTACAGTTATAATTTTGGCATTGTGATCCATAGTAACCTGGTTTACACTTGCAGTTATCTGGAGCGATACAGCTACCGTTTGTAGAACAAACAGTAGTATCGTTCCACATTGTAGAACCACAGGACCAAGCCTCGCATTGTTGGCCATAGAAGCCTGACTTGCAAGAGCAAGTGTTGAGTGGCCAACATGTACCGTTTCCAGAACATGGAGTAGCCCCAAATGTTGTTGTGTTGATACCAAAGCATGTAGTTTCTTGACAGAATTTTCCATAATAATTTGCTTTGCAAGCGCATGTGTCTGGAGCGACACATGAACCAACACCACCACAAGTGCTTGCACTAGTGGCAGGAATGCCATTACAAGTCCAAGTTTCACAGTTTGTTCCAGAGAATCCAGGTTTGCATGAGCAGGTATTAGGTGCTACGCAAGTACCATTGGTAGAACATACATTTGTTGCGTTTTTGGCAATATTATTGCAATTCCAGGAGCTACATTGTGTTCCAATGTATCCGGTCTTACATGTGCATTTATCAACTGGCCAACATGTTCCATTACCACTACATGGTTTTGGATCAGTACTAGTTGTGTTAATGCCAAAGCAAGTAGTGTGTTGGCATAGTGAACCAAAGTAGGTAGAATTTCTACAAACGCATTGTTCAGGAGCAACACATTGTCCTACTCCGTTACAAGTGGAAGCCAAGTTGGCTGCTACACCACCGCAACTCCATGTTTGACAGTTAGCACCTGAAAATCCTGGTTTACAAGCGCAGGTATTTGGAGCAATGCAGGAACCATTTGTTGAACAAACATTTGGATTTGAGTACAATAGTGTGGAGCAGTTATAGTTCTCACAGTTCAAACCATAATATCCACTCTTGCATGTACATTTCTCAAGTGGCCAACAGGTACCGTTACCAGAACATGCTGGTGGATTTGTTGAAGTGGTATTGACTCCGTTGCAAGTAGTGTATTGGCAATTGTTTCCGAAATAGCCAGGCTTGCAAATACATTGCTCTGGTGCGTTACAAGTACCAACACCTGAACAGACGCTAGCACTTGTTGAAACAACGTTGTTACAGTTCCATGATTGGCAATCTGCGCCGTAGAATCCACTCTTGCATTTACATGTATCGGGAGCAACACATGTACCGTTAGTTGAGCACACATTAGATGTGTTGAACATTCTAGTGTTGCAGTTCCAAGCTTCACAATTTGCACCGTAGAATCCAGCCTTACAGTTGCAGGTATCTAGTGGCCAACAGGTACCATTTCCACTACAAGCAGGTGGAACAGTAGTGTTGGTATAAATACCGTTACAGCTGGTGTATTGACAGTTATTTCCGAAATAACCTGGTTTGCATTGACACTTCTCTGGTGCAACACATGATCCAGCCTTGGAGCATACAGAAGTACTTTGTGAGTTGACATTGTTGCAGTTCCATGATTCACATTGTGGTCCATAGAAACCATTCTTGCATGAGCAAGTATTGGCAGCTGTGCATGTACC
>JAESGV010001389.1_pt1 | contig 10119 bp, 9 predicted proteins | sample 9269781 | NCBI WGS metagenome assembly JAESGV01 (sample SAMN15741586, study PRJNA653496) | algae metagenome | isolation source: Tildeniella torsiva UHER 1998/13D and co-occurring heterotrophs from... | place: Slovakia: Slovak Paradise National Park, Hrabusice, Kosice Region | collected 2000-01-01
CAAACGATGGTGGTCAACAAGTCGTCACTTTTAGAGGTTTCTTGTCAAGATTAGATGCCAACACTGGTGCTGTTGTTTGGAAGAGTTACATGGCACCTCAAGGTTACACAGGAGTAGGTGTGTGGGGTAGTTCTCCGGCGATAGATTACGGAAGAAACACTGTTTACTGCACTACAGGAAACAACTACGAACTTCCACAATCAGTGATCACCTGTATCAACAATGGTGGTGGAAAAGCATGTATGGATCCAACAAATTACGTAGATAGTATCGTAGCCATCAACATCGACACTGGTGCTGTTCGTTGGGCGACAAATTTCAATGGCGTCGACTACTGGAACACCAAGCTTTGTCCAAAGCATGATAGCTGTGGACCAAACTACAAAGATTTTGATTTTGGACAAGGACCAATGTTATTCACTGTCAATGGTGTAGACGCTGTTGGAGCTGGTCAAAAAGGTGGTCTAGTTCATGCAGTCAACCGTGACAATGGTCAACCAATCTGGACAACTCGCACTGGAGAAGGCACAGCAGGTGGTGGAATGTTGCACGGAAGTACTGTTGATGACAAACACATCTACGTCGGAGATACAAACAATTGGGGTGAGCCAAAGACTCTCAAAGATGGAAGCGTTTGCGCAGGATTCCAAGGTTACTGGTCTGCTCTAGATAAGAATACTGGTGCTATCGTTTGGCAAAGATGCAATCCTACTGGCTACAAAGCATTCGGACCATTAACCTCTGTACCAGGAGGCCTAATGTTTGCAGGTTCCATCGATCCAGCTGGAAAGGCATATGCTTTCCGTGCAGCTGATGGTGCAATTGTATGGCAAACCGAACTCGGTGGTGCTGTAGGTTCCGGTGCAGCGTTGACTGGAGATTACTTAATCTGGGGCGCAGGTTACAGTAAATGGGGAATTGGTAGCGCAGGAAGAAGAATCACCGCATTCAAGGTAGGTGGAAGTAACACACCAACCACTACGTTACCTGGTACACCAAGTACAGTCTCTCCAACAAGTTATGATACCAGAAATTGCTGGACTTGCCCTGCTGACCAAATCCATTGGTTCCAAGCCGGTCTAGCTACCGCGCCAGGTGGAGATCGTTGTGCATGTGTCCCATATTCTGGAACTCCAACAACTAGCACTACTGCACCAGGACCATCCACTACTGCATCACCAACAAGCTATGATACTCGAGGATGTTGGACATGTCCTGCCGGCCAAATCCATTGGTTCCAAGCTGGTCTAGCCACTGCACCAGGAGGTGATCGTTGTGCTTGTGTTCCATATTCTGGTTCTCCAACTACTACTACAAGAGCACCAGGATCATCTACAACAGCAGCACCAAGCCCATGTTGGACATGTCCAGCAGGCCAAATCCATTGGTTCGATGCTGGTATGGCATCTGCACCAGGAGGTGATAGATGCGCTTGTGTACAAGGTGGCGCAGCTCCAAGTCCAAATACACCATCTACGACCAGCTCATGTTGGACCTGTCCTAGTGGTTGGAAACATTGGTACGAACTCGGAATGAGCGCACCAGGAAACGGAGATAGATGTCAATGCATTAAAGTGTAAAAATAAATTTTTAAAATTGAGAGTAGCTACCAGAGTTTCTTCTTCGAACGAGTACAACCACTACAATGATTGTGACAACAACTGCAAGTAAGAAAGCACCGCCTAGACCTAGCATGATTGAAAGAATGGCTTCTACGCCAACACCAGAGTCACTTCCACCTCCTGATTTTGTCACTATCATTGGTACGTACGGAATTTGATAATCTTGTCCATTCTTTGTGAACTTTGCAACTACATTGTACACGTATTTACCTTCTGTTGGCTTTTCGTACAAGTCTAGCGTATACACGTTTGGTTTTTCTGGACTCGCTGCAGACGCCAAAGTAGCGCCACAAGAAGCTCCCATGTTGTAGTTGGTTTTTCCATTTGCCTGAACAAAGACTTGATAGGTAGCATCGGTGATTTCACTTGGTGTATCACACTTTTCGTCATCGCACCAGACAACATGTTTAAACGCAACTTTTCCACCATCATCGACATTGATTTTGTTCGAAGGTAAGCCGTACCCGTAATCGCCTCCTTGATTATCAACGAAGCTGCTAATGGCCGCTTTGACTTGTGTATTTGCCTCGGCAGCGACCAATGCAATGTAGTAAACAATATTGTTTCTGCATTTGCCTGAGGTGTCGAGACACATTAGTGTAAACCAGCTGCCAGTGTTTGTTGAATAGAAATCATATTTGTTTGGACTTGGTACGTATTTTGAGTCATCACAATTCGCTTCCCAACAGTATCTTATGTATACACTAATCGCACCAGTACACGCTTGGAATAACGGTTTTAGATACTTGATATTAGCTGACGATTTTAAGTCGGCTTTCAAATAGAATGCAGAGCCTGTAGACGACAGCGTTGTTGCTTGTACAGTACCAGGAACCAGATTAACAAACTGTTGTGAGTGCACTACAGCAATAAGAAGCGCCAGTAGTAGGTACTGTACGGTATTCATGTGAATGTTTGCTTCTAGTTTGGCAGTATCAAAATCAAAAACGAGACGGAAAGATATATTGGCGGGTTCTATTGGAACAAAACTTAGTTAAAATGAGACAAAATTTATCATAGCTTTCTGAGTTGTTCCATAATATCGTTCTTGCTAATAGGTTTGTTCAGGTATGCTGACATACCAGAGTCTATTCCTTGTTTATGATACTCTTGCTGAACATTGCAACTCAGTCCAATAATAGGAACAACTTTCAATCCCTTTTCAACTTCCCACTCTCTAATTCTCTGCAAATATTCATACCCATCTATATTGGGCATATTCATATATAAATACAATATTTAGTTGATTATTTTTATACTACTTTAAACCATTTAAACCATTTACACCATAATTAACAGTGATATGCTTACAGCCAGTATGTTTTATTATTTGTTGCAATATATATTGGTTAATCTTATTATCTTTTATAACAAGTACATGTAACACACAATTACTTAAATTATTAGTTGCTACTTCCTCCTCTTGTTTTATTTTTATTGTTACACTTTCATCATACTTATATTCAACATGAAATGTAAAAGTTAATCTTTATCCTCATAAATTAACAGCTGATATCACTATCAATTTGATAAGATTTTTACTAATGCAACAAATTAAGATCTGATTTGTTATGTGATCTATTTAAACAAGTTTTTGATGTACCATTAAAATAAAATTATATCTGTATGTTATTAAAAAAGATTATTATTTTTTTAAATTCTATAAATATACTTACAAAATTTTTAAATACCATATTAAATAAATTTTTTGCTTTTTGTCTTTCAAGTTTAAATATAAATGGTTATATTCCTATTAATAACTTTAATTTAGAAATGATATTTACAATAATCTTTTCATTGTTTTATAACACTTTTAAAAGTTTTTTTAAATATAGTAATTCAATTTTTCCTTTCAGCTAATAATTGTTTAATTAAAAACTAAAATGTTAAAACAAATACTTATATGCTACAGTTATCAACTAATTAAATTTTTCAGTAATGTAATAGCTTTGTTATATTGTAATTAGTTGTTAAATTTTATTGAAGCGTTTTGAAAAATTTATTTGTACAATAAAAAAATTAACTATACTTCAATAGTTATTAACTTGAATTAATATACTTGAGCATAGTTTTAAATCATGTAATAACTTTTGATATGTCAATGCAATATTAATCTGTTGTTATTAATAGATAAATAAAATGTATTTTAACAGTTTTAAAATAATGTTTTGTATAACATTTAATATATAATTTGGCAATGATAGTGGCTCACATGCAACATGTTGATGAAATAATTCCATTAAATTATTGTTTAAAAATAGAGTATAATTATATTTTAACTTATAAAAAATTATTCTAAGCAAGTAAAAATCTGTTTTATAATTTATAAAACAGTTTACTCTTCCTGTTTACTCTAAAAACATGTATTATAAACTGTGTTAAATATAATTTTTTAAATATATTATCTGCAATATGCAATATAATTTGTAAGAATTTGTTAATACTTGCTTTATATCTTCACACAAGTAAGATATACATTCAAAATCAACATAATAAAGCATGTTAGTTAATTTATCTACTTATTTGTTAATTGTTCATTCAAACAGTATGTATAAAAACTATAAGACATTTATAAAATTAATGTTACTTATAGAGATATAAAACTAACAAACTTTATATAATATTGATAAAATAAGAAAATGGTTTAAAGCAAATCCACTTTGTAGAATCTGCTTTTTCAAGTTGCTTTCAAAGTTGTTCATTATAACTATCATATGAAATCATCCTTCTTTGTCAACTTGCTTAATGAGCTTTAAGTAAAAAATAACATTAACTTAAAAAATAATTCAGATAGTAAAGCGCTTGCTTAACATGCAAGAAGTTTTATAATCAATGCTCAGTTTCTTCAAATGTAGTTTAATAACATTTTTTATTGTCTAAATAGTTAATTGCTTTCAATTTATATAAGATGCATAGCTTTTATCTATAAGACCTGGTTTTTTAAAATACTTAATAAAAGGTTTTAAAATTTTTAAAATATAAAATTAATTTAAAAACCAAGGTTTGTAAAACCTTATATACAAAAAATATAAATATTAAATTAGAAATTTTTAAATTTTTTTAATAAAGAAATATTATATACAAATAAATTTTTTAAATTTTTTATTTTAATAATTTTTATTTTTAAAATAATGGCACTAACACAAAGTTTATTAAACTATTGTAGTAAAGACTTTATTGTCTTATCTTATTATGTTATTGCATTAATTATAATTCATTTTGCATAAAATATTAGTATTTTGATATTAAGTCTTAACTTTACTATAAAAAAGAAAAACAAGGTTTAAAAACAAATCTTTATTAACTTATTAACTTAGTTCAAATATATTGAATTAAAGCTATTTGATAACTAGTCTTATTAATTTTATTGTTTAAAGATATGAGATAAATCATTTATTATAAAGAAAGATTCAAGGTTTTTACCAGATATTAAAGTTTTTTTAATCAATAAAACTTATTGTAATACTATGTGTCATTAATAAAAGATTTAAAATATTTAAGACAGTATTGAATTTACAGCTCAATATTCATAAAAAAAGAAAATAATAATTCTTATATAATTTATTATCAAAATTACAAAACTAAATTATAAGAAAAAATAACTACCTATCATATTGTTTATTATGTCAACACTAATGGTTAAGTAATTATTAGTAATAATGATTATAGCCATCTTTATCATAAATATATGTATTATTAACATTTTACAAACCAGTTTTAAAAAGATATTATATTAAAGCTTTATAGTTATATTATTAATAGAAATAAATGCAAGGTTAATAGAATTTTTATTCTATTAGATGCTTTAATGATTAAATATATTTGTATTTACAAGTTTATCTATTATATTCCTTATTTCAACCAATATTCCCAGTTTTCAAGCTTTATATATTTCAAACAGCCTTTTAATACTTAATAACTAAACTAAACATAGATTTCATTGTTATTGAATCTTATAATTCACCAAGGCAGCTTTAAACTTGTAAAACAATAACAAAAAAGGATATATCTATTTATATTATAAAACTAGATTACAAGTTAATTGTTATTGTTACATTTTCTGTTTTAAAATTTTTAAGAGATATTAAGCAACATTTTCTATTTAATAAGCCTAACTTTGTCACTTTTGACAACTATAACTGGATTAAATCTATAAATTATGTTTAACTAAATCTTAAATTAGAAATATACATGAAATATTATATTATTAAAGAATTAAAGGAACAAAAGTTAGTAATAGCTATATATAAGAAAGATATATCTCTTTAAATGTCTAAGTTTCATAATTTTATTCACTTAGATATTTCAACTCCTAGATTTAAAAAACTTAAATCAGAAGTATTATTAAATGAGGATATATTTTTTAATTAATTCTAAATTAAGTCTAAAAAGACAATAATTAGTTAGAATTTTAGAAATAAAAAAGTTGTAATTCACAAAAACAATAACAATTTCAAAATGGTGTTGAATCTTTATTATATGTATAAGACAGATCAAATGAAAGATAATATAACACATACTGTATTGAAGAAGTATATTATGAATTCAAATTAAAGAGAGGAAGCAAAATTAAAGTTTTTAAAATATATGAAAAACAATATTAACTCTTTTAACAATAATTTAAATGAAAGAATAAAAGCTATTTGAAGCTTTACTAAGTAAATATACTTAATATCAAAGAAGACCAAGGTTTATGAACTTATGTCTTGTATTTAGCAATTTCATTATATTTTACTAATAAAATTTATATATTTTTTTTATATGCTTTATATTTTTTAAATATATAATTTTTTATAGTTTATATAATAATGTACAATATTTGTTTTTAAATTAAATTAATTTGTTTTTTCAAAATATTGTAATATATCTCTTATTAAAGTTAGTATTAAATATAACAACTAAGGTTTATAAATAACTTCAAGTTTATTTTCAAAAATTTTTAAATATTTATATTTATATATAAAAATTACTTGTATAAAATCTGATGTATTTTGAGTGATTGGTAAGAAAGACAAGTATATTGCTAATGGCTATAATGCCATTATTTGACTAAGTCATATAAAAGTTTGAAAAATGCTATGTTAAAGTTGTTTTTGCATAGCCAATTCAAAACTTCCAAAGGTAGCATATCCTTAAAGATAAAACAAGAGTAATAGTATTATCATCATATTTAAAAACAATAACAAAGCTGACAAGCGAGTAAATAAAGCTATTAACTATAATATGTTTCTAAAAATCAATATCAGAACTAATAACAAATAAGTAATCAAATATAATGAAAACACACCTATTGAAAGCATCAGATCATTTGTATTTGACATACTATACAATAAAAGTATTTTAAAGTATTTACAAAATACAACATCTTCAAACATACATACTCATGCACAGATATTAGTATACCCAGTTACTTCCATCAAAAGTTCATTTTTAGAGTACATTTAAACTAACTTACCACTAATAGCAAAATAAATAAATAGAGTAAAAATGAGAAGGTAACTTATACCACTGATGCAATGCTTTAGACAAAGACCAACTACACATACTGTTTAAATGTCTATCAAACAACAAACACCACAAAACTGTTGCCAACAAGATGTACTAAATACTTTCAAATAATGGTAGATCATATCTATATATTATCAGAATGGTACAACTGAAAAAAACTCAAATATTGAACAAATCAAAGAAATTTACAAGGAAAGAATTGGACTTATTACAAACAACAGGTATAACAAGCTACTTTCAGTTATCACCAAAGCTAAAGTTAAAATCATTAACACCATGAAATCCATCATTGACAACTTATATCAAATCTGGATAGAAAGATAGCTAACGCAATAGTCACAAAGGACAAGCATAACCCTGGATGCAAGGAGCTACCTTAGCTCCAATAAGTCTAATTATAACTAGGATAACCAATAAATACAATCTTCTCACCTTCAAGAAACGACATTAATTGATTCAGATAAATTTTTTCCAATCTCATATTCTTTTCTAAGAAAATGCAAATTGCTTCACGCCCAATTAACTTTGTTTGCGTTTTTAAGACAAGATTGTTCCCTTCATTATCTCAAACACTAAAATTGTTACTCTTTTTCCACGATAAATACATTTGGCGTCTGCAAAGTGTTCAAGAACAATGCTTGTCATTGTTGTTATTTGAAGAGACAGCTTTTAGCCTGCATCACCCAACTAATAGAGAAGAGCTCTTTGCTGATGGGCCCGCGTTACAAAGCAAAAATAGCTTAAAAATAAATTATAAAATTAGATGAACGATCAAGTTGTTCTTATCGACAAGCACACAGTAGAAGGCATCTTTAGCAATAACCAGGTGAAAGTAGGGATAGTACAGTTTTTTACTCTTACTATACCATTTTTCGCATTTTTTACTGTTTCATTGCTATCAGCTCCATTTCTATGGTTGCCATCAATGCTGTACTTTTTACTCGCAAAATTAACAAATTCGTAGTGGTAGAATATTTTTAATGCAGAAAAAACTTTATGTAACTAATGATGAGTTAGTGTTGGAGCAATCATTTCCAACACTTTTCATATTCATGTACAACAAAGAAACAAAGCGAATACTCCTCGATCAAGTGGTCGATGTGTTAGTGACGCAGACGTGGTTACAGAAAAAATACGGATTGTACAATCTCGTGGTAAAAAACTCGAGCCATTTTGGTGATTATCGAACAAGTGACTTGGAAGTTTCTGGTATCACAAACGCGAATGAAACAGCAAAAATAATATTATCCAAAACAAAAGAAAAGTTATAAATTATATTCAAGCGACATGGCGGTGTTTGTTTTTGGCGTAGCGGCGTTAACGTATAAAATGTTGTCTTTGGTTTCTCGACCATGACCATCGTGTACATGACCGAACAAATGTACTCGCAATTGAGGTAAAGATGGCAACCGAGCTGCTAATTCTTTACATCCCATTCCTTGGTCCAGGATACCGTATGGTGGACAGTGCGTTACGAGAACGTTTACATTTTCTGGAATCTTATTCCACACTGTTCGCATTTCCAAATCGTTTTTCGCGTAGAAAACTCCATTAACTGACTTGACCATAACGTCCGCTATTTTTGACATATTGTTCGCCCACGGTGAGAGATAAAAATTAATTCCCTCAATAGCCACCGTTTCATCTTGTACATATATTGCGTTTTTGAAGTATTTTTCTTGTATTTGTTGTGGTGTGTTTCTCATAATAATTTTACGTTCATGGTTACCAAATGTTATGAGTTTGTGCTTATGTGGAAGTGTAGATAGAAATGTATCGAAATCTAAAACTTCTTCATCCGATCCGTAGTCTGTCATATCGCCACAGTGAATAAATATATCGCCATCGGGGATAGGAACTTGGTTATGGTTATTGTGAGTATCGCTAACGACAACAATGGTGAGTTGTGACGTCATTTTTCAGAATGCACTCGACGGTACAGTAAACCAAGAAAACAACAGTCATGTCGAGTTCCACGAGCTATTGTTGTGACTGTACCTGAATAGTTCAAATCGCAACAGTTTACAAATGCACTTTTCCATGGACTTCAAACCCTCCTAAACTAATAAAATAGTTCTTTCTTTCCTGCGTGCTCTTGGAATAAATTCTAAAGTAGCGAAATGGAACGTTATTAAAAGTTGTAATATCCCATGAAGTTGGCGATTCCTTGTTATTCGTCAAACTAAGGTCATCTCTGTGTTCTCTTAGAACAACCCAAGTTACGTCATCTGTAGATCCTTGAAATTCCCAATTTCTGAGAGCATACCATCCGCCAGTAATTGCACTATGTAACGAGTAGCTTTTAGGTATTATAGGCTTGTTCTTGAGTAGGTCTATCTTCACCCACTGCTCTTCAACTTTGTAGTTGTCGGTGTAAAAGAATTGTGGTTTATCGTGACAGGCCACATTGTGTATATTAGCATAATATGTTGCAGGATGAACAGTAGATGCTGTAATTAATATTTTCCCAGTCTCTGAAGGATTTTTCCAAGGGTCTGTCAGTTTATTTGTACCAATGTAGTACAAGTATCCATTACCATCGAATGGTACCGATTGACGTTCCAAGTGTAAGTATTTTGATTGTTTTAAAAATTTAAAAAGGTCCAATGGTATAAGACCATTGATCGAACTGTCAGTAACATGAACGTCTATGTCTTCGAAGTAGTTTGACATGTTTGACGTTTGAATGAATAGCACCAAACACCCGCACCGTGACCTCATCTTGTTCGCCAACAAGATTGTTTAATTGTAATTGTTGACAGTGAAATGAGCGCAAACAGTACCACGAACAACACAACGTTTCCACCGCAGTATGAAACAAACATCAAACTTACGTTTGCCGTGTCAGGCACAGTATCATTTGTTGCCTCGTCGTGTTTTCTCATCTATGTAGTTATACAAACTTTTCGCAAACGAGCCTTTTTCAAATACATGTCACTAAGACTGCTCTCATACATAGAGCTATCAGCACTACTAGCGTCAATAAGTG
>JAESGV010001390.1_pt1 | contig 10117 bp, 8 predicted proteins | sample 9269781 | NCBI WGS metagenome assembly JAESGV01 (sample SAMN15741586, study PRJNA653496) | algae metagenome | isolation source: Tildeniella torsiva UHER 1998/13D and co-occurring heterotrophs from... | place: Slovakia: Slovak Paradise National Park, Hrabusice, Kosice Region | collected 2000-01-01
TGCTGTATCTGCAGATCCATCAGAAGTTATCGCTTTCCGTGCAGTAGCGTTGAACGCTAATCCACATTCTGGAAGCATTGCTAGTAACTTGTACATCTTCTCTGTTACATCAAGTACTGGTGCTTCGCTACAGCCAGGAGCTGATGGATTGATTCCACTGCCACGTAACATTACATTCACTATTCAAGGTCTTTTCAACACTTCATCAAACTATGAGTGTCGATTCTGGGATAAAGTAAACAGTAAGTGGAGTGCACTAGGATGCACTTCATCAGGATTGACAGCTACTACGCTCAACTGTAATTGTAATCATTTGACAGACTTTGCCGCACAAGAAAGTCCACTTGCACCATCACCAGCTATAGTTACTGGATCAACAGCAGCTGGAGCAGCAAGTGGAACAATTGTAGCGATTGTACTTGGTACACTTGGAGGTGTCGCTCTTCTTATTTGTGTTGTTGCCATCGGTGTTGGAGTATGGTATACAGTCACACAAAGAAGAGAAAAAGTTAAAAAGATTGATGAAAACTTTTCGTCAGTCAAGGCAGCTCCAGTTGCAGCTGCAGAAGACACTCCATACCAACAATACGGTAGTGCACCTGAGACAGGCGGTACTGTTGCTTCAGCAGTGCAAAGAATGAAGAATTATTATGGCGGAACAGGTCAACAAGATCAGGAATCGATCACTAACGATATGTTATAAATAAAATGTGTTTGTAATTATGTTGCTGTCATCTGGCAAACAACTTGGACATGTTTGGAAGAACGCAAGGTCGCAGAGACCATGATATTTATGTGTTATCGAATATTAACCCAGAAGTAGAAGAAACAGAGGAGCATCTACCATTAAACTACCCACATATACCTGCGTACAACGTACGAGTTGTATTTCAATTTCAAAATGAGAACGAGTATCATAGAGACCAACGACCACTAGATGGTGGATACAAAATAACGAGTGATGCAGCAAAATATTCAAAAATCATTGAAAAACTGGTGCAACAAGAAATGAAAGACAAATCATATCTAGTGGAAGAAGTGGAGGTGCATTTGCCACTTGACACATTTTTCTCACACTACACGATTGCCCTAGTTACCGAATATTTGGAACAGATAGCACTAGAAAATACAACAAATGTACATCGTGTACACGAACTAGAATCCAAAGCCATGTGTTGGTACGATGATTGGACATTGGCTTGCACCCATCAAGAATGCACAACAGAAATCGTACAACAGTTATCAATTGCTCTAGAAATATCATCGCTTACTTTGTTACTTGAAAAAACAATAGAAAGAAGAAATAGAAAGTTAAAGCTTTGATACTGTTGTTTTTGTAACAAATGTTAAGATTTCAGATATAAAATCATCGGTATGGGGTACAACGTGACCTTCGTTATGTATGAAAATTTTCTGTTTGTCGTTATATGCTTGTGCTAACCGTTGTGAACGTTCCATTATGATCATTTGGTCTTGAGTTCCCATACAGTGTAGTGAAGGTACTTGCACTATATTTTTGTCAAAATAGTTTTGCATTTCGGCATCATTGGCGTAAAAACCTCCTACGAGTATGGCAAATTTGAACGGTACTTGTTTCGAGAATAGTTGTTCACTACCGCGTATTTTTTGCATTTCGTCTACCATCCAATCTTGTTGTTGTGTCCAATATCGATGGCATAGATTTGTTAACAGTGTGCCCATCACACATCCCATTGAGAAACATAGTACACCATCATAAGGACCATTAGCTTCGCAATAGTCAATAACATACGACAAACTTTGTCTCCACTGTAAACACTTGCGTTCTTGCTCAATGTATTTATACCACACCCGATACGAGCTCAGTGGTTTCTTTGCGCGTTCCACAAGACTTTGTGGCGGTGTGACTTCGATTGGTGCTTCTAAATAGTCAAAATCGATAACTGATGATAATCGTTCGCGAAGCACCTTAGTTTTCCATTTGAAATGTTCTGCGTTTTGTAGTCCACCTTGTAGCGCTGTTTGTATATTAGTTGACGAGCATGAGATGTACCTAACACGCGTAACTTTTTCATTGTTTGAAGTGAAGGGTTGACTCGAGGTTACAAATGTTAAGTGAGCACTAGTTTTATTTTTTAGTAGTGCACAATGTATAGCTGTGAAGGTGGATAGTGCTATATACTATGGTAAATGCATCTTGTGCATGATCGCTTCTTTATGATAATGTTTGGATTGTACAAATACCGTTAGCTCGCTGTCTACGCGAATTTCTGAACTAATCAACTTTGAACAATGAGGTCAGCCACAGTAGTAGTGCTCCTAACTATCATCACTTTTGCAGTAGCTGATATTTGGTCTTACTGTGATCCCAAGCAAACAGGATACGTCCTACAGCTAGAGTCTGTCACATTGACACCAAGTCCTCCAGCATCAGGAAAGCCATTCAACATAAAATTAAAAGGGAAGAATACTGCAGCAGTTTCGGCGCCATCAGCAAACGTTCACGTTGATTACGCTGGTGTAGCACTCTTTGATGGAGATGTAAATTTATGTGAAGCTCCTGGAGTAAAATGTCCATTAGCAGCAGGACCATTGTCTCTAGATATCACTGAGACTATTCCTGACATTGCTCCACCAGGTGGACCATACACTGGACAGATTCGGGCTACAGATGGAGGAAAAGTCCTGTCATGCATCAATTTTAATTTTGAAATGCAATAAAAAGTAATTGCTACGCAAAGTTTTCTTTCGCTTCATACCTCGTAAACAGATTTGTGGCCAGTAGATCACCAAACATTAGTCGCTGATATAACCGCACTGGAGACGATCAACCAGCATCAACTCTAAAAACACCAACATGAAACTCTAAACAGTGGCCAACAGCTCTGCGTTTCCTCAAACAGCTAAACGTGACAAACATGTGACGCGTGACAAGAAGCGGCGTAACCAAACTCTTAAAAATTATGCGCAGCACGGCACATTTTGTGCTCTTGTTGCTCGCACTGGTGCTTTGTTTCACGTATGTACGAGCCGACGATGCAACGACACAAGTCGCCACTAACTCCGACATTAACATTTTCAAAAAAATCAAAGAAGGCTTTCAAAAATTCGGTAAAAAAGTAAAAGAAGGGTTCCAAAAGGCTGGCAAAAAGATCAAAGAAGGCTTTCAAACAGCAGGAAAAAAAATCAAAGAGGGATTCCAGACAGCAGGCCGAAAAATGAAAGAGGGATTCAAAACTGCAGGAACAAAGATGAAAGAAGGTTTCAAAAAGGCTGGAAAGTGGATCGTCAAAACCTATGACAAAATCAATAAGGCCATGGACAAACATCCCGTCACTCGCTTCTTGAAGCGTTTAACCATCATCGGCGGTATCGAAGATGTCAAGAAAATCGTGAAAGATGGAAAAAACAAGAATTGGAAAGGTATGGGATTAGGTATTGCCAATCAAGTTGCTGGTCTAACTGGCGCTGGTGGTGCACTAGGAGTTGTCGGAAAAGTAGCAACACTCGGAGTTGGAGCTGTAAACACTGCTGATGCAATCAAACGAAAAGATGCAAAAGGTGCACTAGGAGCGATCGCTGGTATGATTCCAACAGGTCGCAAGATTGGTAAAGCTGTACACGCAGGTGTAAAGTCAGCAGAAATGGGCCTTGATGTGAAAGATAAAATCAAGCAAGGAAAGAATAAAAAAGACAAGGCAAAGGGTGTTATTGGATCAGTGTTTGGTCATGTATCACAAATAAAGGGTGGAGAGAGGGTACAGCAAGTAGCTAACGCTGCATCGGCTGGTAAAGCAGGTATGGATACCTACGACGCCGTTAGAGCCAAGAGTTGGGGTGGTGTAGCCAAAGGATTGAATGGATTGAGAAAAGCAGGTATGGCTGCAAGGAAAGATTACAAAGAGAGCAAGAAGAATGGTAGATCACTTGCCAGTCGTGTTTCAAACATACACAACCGTAGTTCGAGATCGTCTAACCAAAAGAAGCAGCAAAGCAAAGATGGGTCAAGACATACTTCAAACAGAAATCAACAAAGACCTAAAGTTAGCGCACAAAGAAAACAAAATAACGGATCTCGTCGTACGTTACATCAACGATCTGGACGAAGTGACAAAAGAAAATCCAAGCAAAGAGGAACTGCAAAGAGAACACCAAAGACCCAAAACAAGAGAGCAAACATATCTCAAAATACAAGAAAATCAAATAGATCCAACAATAATTCAACGCAAAACAAGCCAAAGAAAAAAGCTCAACCAGCCAAGGTGTCAAAACCAGTACAACAAAAGAAGAATAGAGCGTAAAGGTGTATTTTCTTGTTTTGGATTACCAGTAAACATGCAAAGTTAGCAAACCCATAATACAACTATAAATCTTTGTACCAGCTATACAAGTCAACTCTATACTGTTACTGTTGAAAGTGTTATGTCTTCTGCTATTCTTTGTAGTCCTTGCTTGCAGAGTAGAGCTGATCCTGCCCCAAAAAACTTATTATCTGGTACAAAATCTAATATTTTAAATATTATTAACACAAAATATAAAAGGCGCCAGTGGTTTATACTTCTGAGCTATGAGCAACTTTTGCTGATTCTTAATCAAATATGTTTGAGCTATTTGTGCAATTATACAAAACATTCTTGTAATGTGAGTGTAAATCAACACCTTGATCAAGCAATGCGTATGCAAAGATTATTGGTGCATAGTTAATGTAACAAACCAGTAATCTTGTAATTAATCTTAATTTTTTAAAAAATATAATAAGTTTATAAAATTCTGCACTAAGTTTAAAGAATATTTTTATATTATTAATATTGTTAAAAGTATTATATGTTCTGCTATTCTGTCTTATTCTACTTGTAGGTTAAAGCTGATCCCACTTCAAAAAACTTTATTTTATTACATATAAAATAAAAAAATTATAATAATATTAAAAGATACTAGTAGTTTAAACTTTTAAGCTATAAGTAATTTTTTTTTGCATAAAAACTACCATTTTTAATTTGCATTAGCTATATAATATTTGTTTTTTAAATAAAGTTAATAACAGCAATTTAAATACATAAATAAAATTGATTTAACTTGTTACATACTTTGAAATTACTGTTTAAACACCTTGTATTGTTTGACTAGCTTAGTTATATGCATTTGTTGTTATAAATTAAATAATAAGAAAAGAAAAACATACAAAAAATTATAATTTTTTGATTAATAGTTTTATTATCACTGTTTAACATAGAAATCTACTGATTAACTAAGTGTTTTAATTACTAATAGCTAAAATTATTAATTAATAGCTGATTATAATAGTTAAAAGCCTTGTATACCACTTATTTATTTCAGTTAACTGTTTTCCACTTATTATTAATATGTTAAAAGATAACTTTATAGTTTTTAACAATAAAAAAAAAATTATCTTTAAACAAATCTGTATATAAAAACAAAAAACAAAAAAATATTAATGAAAATAAAAAAAAAGTAAAAGGAAATAATAAATAAAGCAGTAACAGCCAAAGTAAAGTAAAAGAAAATAAAAAAGAAATATTGTATAAAGATTTTCAAAATAAAAATAAAAGAAATAAAAAACTATTTAAAACATTTTAAATCATAATAATTAAAATGTGCTAAAAAGATATATATTACCATAAAACATAATTTAAAAAACTTGTATATATTATAAAAATATTATAACTTATACATATATGATGTTATATAAGATTAACTGTAACAAAAAGCAACTAAACAACAATTTCTACTTATATCAATCTTATTAAGTAAGATTAATTTGATTTTAATAATATAACTTATACATTTATACACATTAATAGCAAAGTTATATTAAAATCAAATTATATATAACAATGATAAATAAAAAATATATAAGAAATTAAAAGTAAATAAAAGATAAAAAGTTTTATTAACATTTAAAAAATTTGTAAAAGAATATAAAATTATAAGACAAAATCAAATATTTATTTAAAATGAAATTTATTTTATTATATATAAAAATTATATTCTTATAATTATAACTTATATTATATATTAAAAAATAAAATATATAATATTACATAAACCTTTTATTATAATCATATCTTTTTATAAGATAGTTTTATATTTTTGTTGTATATAATTGAAATATTAAAAAATCCTTTATTTTTATAAAAATTACTTTTATATGTAAATAATTCAAGTTTGTATATTAGTATTTCTTTTACATTTAATTTATAGCTTATAATAAAAAGTTTATTTTTGTACCACTTACCTTTACTTTGCAATAATATAAACATAATGTTAAAAAAAGGTAGTGTAATTGTTTTGTTGAGATGTATAATTATATATAAATATTAATTTCTGTTTTATAGTTTATTTTTATTAATATAATAAATACAATATTAGATAAAAATGTATACAACTTAAAATCTTTTTGTATATTAATTAAAATTGTTGGTTTAACTTATGATAAAGCAGCAAATATTTACTCGCTTTTTATAATTTGTTTATTTGTTTACCTTTTTTTAAGATGGTTTTAAACTATTCTCTATATAAACAAATAAAATATCTGTAAAATTCTTATTGTTTATTAGATTACTCTAAAATTTTTCTTTATTTTTGTCAATCTCTGGTTTAATTTTAAATATAAATACTTGCAACATGCTGTTAGCAGTAATTATTCTTTACTTTGATTTTACATATATATATAATATCTAATAGTAGTGTGAATGATCTTTAATCAGATATACTTTTTTGTTGTAATATCAACAAGTTGTAAATCCTTCTCTTATACTTATACAATTAAGTTATAATTAAACCATTTGAAAGAACTTCATACTTTAAATCTATTTGCTAGTTTCAATTTAGTAATTACTTTGAGGATATCATTGTATATATCAAGTTTTATAATTTAATTTGGCTAATTATAAACAAAAATTGTGTTTTTGGCTATATATATATTAAAATTAAATATACTTGGAAATTATTTGTTTTATAACTTTTCCATTTTGACTTTCTTTTCATTTTTGATAATGTAAAAAGCAATGCTGTTACATGTTATATTTATAGCAATGAATTTGTTTTTTGAAAAGTAAAATAAGTAAAAAGTTTCTTTTATAACACTTATAATGGCAATAGGTCTTTTTATGTTTATATTATTTGTAATATTATATAGAAAGATTTTGTTATCTTTAATAAATGCAATATAATTTTTTATGAGAGTTAAATACAAAGAACTGTGCAAAACTTTTAAAACATAATATCAAGTCTATCCTCTATTGCAGTTGCTTAAAAGCATAATATTTGATCTATTAAACAAAAAATTAAGATTGTTAAGTTGGCTATCAGAATAAACAACAACATACAAATAGTATAACTTAATAGTGTTTTTAATAAAAGCATGGTGCACAAGTGATGTAAATAGCTTTTAAACTTAGAGGCTTTGTCTTACAAACTTGGCAATAAGTAAGTAAATACAAAGAGGAAGGTATAAATTAATTCTAATTATAAAACAAAAATATGATATCTTTATTTATTTACACTTACACAATAAGTGCTTATGCATTACTAGCTTATTATTGAAGGTCAAAGCTTTAAGTATAGCAGCAGGCAAATTTACTGGCTTTTAGCTTTATCAATTTAAATGCAAACATAATCTATCATTTTGTACTACTATTAAGAAAAACATTTGCAAACTTTGCAATTTTACTCATTTGAAACATATATTTAACTTTATTTACTTTTGTTTAGACTATTATCAACAGTATAACATCAAACCTACTCATGTTTACAACTTTGACCAAACTTACATCTATTTAAATATGGATGGCAAGTATATATTTGAAGAGAAGGGTACACTTGTAGTTAAAATAGCTACAACTGATGGTGAAAAAGAAGGTGTTACTCTTTTTGTTGATATTAATACTGCTAGTAAAAAACTCCCTCTAATGGCAGTATTTAAAGGCTTATTTATTACAATTCTTAAAATTAATTAGCTAAGAGTTATTTGTAAACAAAATGCTTCTACATAAGCAAATTTAAAAATATAAAGGAGTATATATGTTTAACTATTTTAAACTATAATATCTTTTGCAATTTTAAAAGTAATTTAAACTAATTATTAATTATAAATAGTTTGCTGTTCATTAAACTAGATTAATACAACTTTTTCGTAAGCAATATGATATCATAACTGTGTGTATATCTTCTAGCTACATAAATTATATTTAAGTAATAAATACTTACATTAACTTTGTATTTAAACGTTATCTAACAAATAAATTTAAAAGATGGTTGAAAGAAAAAATGTTAGCAAGTAACAAGATTGTATTAAAGCTATTAAGATTAAAAATTGTTTAAATAGTAAAAAAGGTATAAAATGTAGTATTAATTAAACTAATAGTTAAAAGTTTCAAAAAGATTAATATTAATGTGGCATTAAATGGTTTTAAAAACAATTTAATTAAAATAAATTAAATGTGTCGTAATGATGCACAATAAGAAAATAACTGTCTTATACTTAAGCTAGTCTTATAATTGACAGTTTCTTATATCCTTGAATCAATATTTTAACTTTCACACTTTAAATAATCTTTTTTGTTTCAAAGTTTTAAATATATACATATGAATGCTTATGTACTAGTATAAGATAGATATTTAAAAATAAAGCTATGTTTAAAATATAATTTTTAGATATGAATATTTTTAACTTTTAATTTTTTTATAACATATCAATGTCAAACAAAGCTATCTCATCAATATATTGTGCTTGCCACACAACTAAGAGAAAGAAAGATATACATGAATACAACACTACAATTACTGCAAATTATACCTTGCTTTATCTTTAAATTGATGTCACAGAAGGTGTTATTTGTATGAATTATTATAAAGTTGTATAATTAAAAGATAAAGGTAGTTTACTATCTTTAAAACAGCTCAATTATGTGAATAAAGTGCGTAACAAGCATTTAAAGCATAGTATTGTTCAAAAACTTCATCTGTTGTTATTTAAACAACAACAGACAATTTAAAGCTAATTGAGTCACTAACATCATCAAACACACTCAAATGGCTTAAAGATGTTGTTAATATTAATAATATTAACTCATTGATTGTTAATCAGTCTTGTGTTAAGTGTAAGTCCACTCAAAGTATAAAAATTAATAAAACTTTTTACCATGGTGTTATTATTCAAATAGAATACACTTATAAGCATTGTAATTTCACCAATGTGTTTCATAGTGATACTTTTGAATTTAAAAAGAGGTATATAATCAATAAACTTGAAAAAGTTGCAGCATTTTTTAACAGTCAAACCTATCCACAATATGAGTGCCAACATAGCTATCACTAGTATAAAACCATTGTTTAAACATATTATTATTACTGCTAATGTTAAAAACATAGCTTTAGTTGTTAATAAATTGATTGATAAGGAGTTGTTTAAAAAGCACAAGGCTGTTTGTGATGAGATTTGGTCTAATTTTGTTAATTTGGCTACAAGATACTTTTCAACAATCCAAGATGTAGTTAATACAGTCTTGTTGAAAATATACATGTATATATATGATTGTTGGTATATAAACTGTGCATTTGATGCTCAGTATGCATTTAAAGGATTTCATTCTTTAAAAAGTACATTTACCATCTTTGAATGTACTAATAAACATTATATTTTAGATGTTATCTATGTATTCAAAGAATGAACCTATGCAAGAGATCTGAAACAAGTTGTTGATGCTAATAGCAACATACAAAGCGTCACCAATTAGACACCCACCCCAAATAGAAGACCACTGAAAAAGTTTTTGAAAATAAATTTACTTTTTTGCATATTTGTCAAAATTGATTTTAACCAAATGATCTTTTGAACCATCTAATGTAACAGATAGTCCGTTTTGTTTAAACCCTTTAACTATCAACTCACGTGGTATTCTATTCCATGCTTCTAATACACATTCTGTATACTTCTGTTTAGTGATTTTTGGATCGTCAATACCAATACGCATTTGATCTAATATCCAATCTTCATACATGTTCTCTAAATGTTTTTTAAATGAGCTATTCACATGGGTATCCAATACTTGTATTGCATCTGTGCATCCACTAGGAACTTTTACGATTTGAATTCTTCATTCCTTGGCGGTTATAT
>JAESGV010001391.1_pt1 | contig 10116 bp, 12 predicted proteins | sample 9269781 | NCBI WGS metagenome assembly JAESGV01 (sample SAMN15741586, study PRJNA653496) | algae metagenome | isolation source: Tildeniella torsiva UHER 1998/13D and co-occurring heterotrophs from... | place: Slovakia: Slovak Paradise National Park, Hrabusice, Kosice Region | collected 2000-01-01
ACCGCCAAGAAAAAAGATAAAATTATCAAAGAAGAAAGCCAGTGCTACGAAACCAATTGTACAAGAGATCGCACCGGACATGATGGAATTTATGTCACAATATTTTGGTAATATGGAAGAAAGTCTACAAAGTTATGAGACTATCAACTCACAAGATGAAGATGTAGCACCTGTATCTGTTGTAAATATTAAAATAGAAGACATCAATTCGTAGTAGACATTGTCTTTATTCTACCACAGCACTGCTTGGTACAGTTGCGATGCCGCATTTGCCCCATGCAAGCTTAAAGTAGCCAGATTCTCCCCACGAATCACCCCAGCTGTTCCTGAAAAAAGTGAGTCGAATGGAACTGAAATCTTACTTGACAAGCCAGTAGTTGACTTCTCCAAACCAGCTAGATCCTCTTCCGTGACCTACAATCAATACACCATGATCTAAAGCAGTTGGGTCACACCATGGTGGATTAGAAATACCACCAGTGTATAATTGTAACCATCTACAAAATTAGAAAAAGTTGAAATCTTACTCGGCATTCACTGCTACTGCTGCTGGTCCGTTGTCTACAATCCAAGCAGCCAAGTCTTCGTTCTTTGTTGGTAGCATCTTGACACCAGAAACTCGAACGCCAATAGTCGCATTCTTGAATCTGCATGTGTCGTCTACGCCTTCGTATTGGTATGATTCTTCGGTATCTAGTCCTCCATTCTTTTTAATCCAATCCATGGCAGACCACATGAGACCTGCCGATAAGTGCGTAAGTATTAGAGTAAACATTAAACTTACCACCATTGCATCCAGAATCGCAGCTTTGCTCGCCTTCGTATTGTACACAGTTGTGATCACAATCCACCAAGTTCTGTTCGCTCAAGCTAACTAGCTTCTTATTCTTGATATAGTTTTGTCCCTCCAAGTTACCAGTGGTACTGAACGCCCTAATTTTGGTGAGTAACATTAATCATTTAACACGTACCAGCAAGAACCGCATTGAGCTTGATTTTTGACTTTAGTTACAGCTCCCTTTTGTCTCCAGTCCCATGATTTTGGTAATGGTTTGTTACTCTCGTATTTGTCAAGAACAATTGCATCTTGTGAAAGCGTCTTTCTCATGAATTGAGGACTTCTCTTTGGCATCAAATATTTCTTTCGGAACTCTTCGGGAGACAAGTCAGCGAATTTTGAAACACCATAATGCTTGTCCATTTCGAGCAAGTTTTGATGGCGTGCTTTCTCTACATTAGCTTTGAAAATCTGGTAGCGATTATCTTCCTCTTCTACTCCGTAAACCTTTTCGTGCTTGCTCTTGAATTGTTTCCACAACTTCTTCACATCAGCTTCTGGGGCTGTTGCAAGTCGCGATGGAATAGCAAACACAATAGCTACTAGCGCTAAGACTACGAGTACAAAACTTGTCTTCATTTCTTGTGAGTAATATTAGATCAAACAATTATGATCAATCAACCTATTCCAGGAGAAGGTACAATTCGATAGGTGGGAAGTTCGTCGCAAAATTAGCGAGGGCGGTACTTCTGCAAAATTAGTGGAAGTAACTGGAGTGATAAATTGATTATTTATGTGTGTTTCAAACCTACGTTCTCCAAATAGGTCTCTAATGCTTCAGTGGAATTAACAATTGCACCAATGTATCCATCTGGTCTTACTAGTATCCAATCTCCACTATTTGGTTTGTATCCACTCTTGAAGTGACCATCTACATCTTGAATTTCTCCACTTTTTGATATGTTATGAATATGTAGTCCTGGTCTCGCCTGTATAGATTCTTTCGTCTCATATCCTAACAATGTCCAATGAGGTCCTCTGAACAATGAAAACAATCTTGTCGCGACGTTAGAAGCGCCAAGAACAGGTGCATCAGGTGCGCGATCACCTGCTTTTAAGCCTTCTTCACGTTTTGGATTTTCCAAACTTAATGTCGAGTCATGGTATGCCAATTCGAGTTGATGAGCTTCGCGACCTCTACGCATGATACCTTCTTTTGCTTGTTCTAACATTTTTGATGACATTCCCAGCATATCTGCAGCAATCGGTCTTCTTTCTTGCTCATACGTTACAAGTAGATTTTCTGGAGCGCCTTGTAGAACAGCAGCCAGTTTCCATCCAAGATTGTAAGCATCTTGTACACTTGTGTTGAGTCCTTGACCACCAGTAGGAGGATGAATATGAGCAGCATCGCCAATTAAAAACACTCTTCCAACTTGGTATTGATCTGCCAATCTTGCTCCCATATTGTACACTGATGACCAATGAATAGTTTCTACTGTGAAATCTCTACCAGTACGCTCTTTGAGAATGGTTGTCAATCCCTGTGGTGAGGTATCGATATCACCTTCAAGAGGAACTGGTCCTTGTAGTTGGAATGTGTTTGTTCTTGGTAGTGGACAGAGCATGAGCTGTTTATGCATGTCCTTTTCTCCCCATCTGTGCCATACATCACGTGATATATCTCCTTGTATAACGATATCGGCGACCATGGCACGAACGCCAAGAGTTTTGCCTGGAAATTCGATTTTGAGTATGTGACGAATGTGACTGCGTCCTCCATCTCCTGCAACTAAATATTTGACTCGAATAGTTTCTTGTTTGTCTCCATTGGAGATATGAGCAGTAACACCGGCTTCATCTTGTTCGAAAGTTATTAACTCGCATCCATACTGTGGTGCATGTCCAAGCTCTGCTAATCGATCGCGCATAACTTGTTCTGTTTTGCTCTGTGGTACCATGAGTGGCGACAAGTAAGGTTCGTAGGGAGATGGGTCGCTTACTGTCATGGCCTGCTCATCTTTGTAGCTTCCATCAAAAGTGTAGCTTCTCGTGAGAGGGTACAGACCTCCAACTGCGAATAAACGGTCTACTATTCCTAAATCTTCGAATACTTCTTGGGTACGTGGCTGAATCCCTTTTCCACGAGAACCGTGAAAGGGAGCCGGTAGTTTTTCAATCAAACGGAATGAAATGTTTCTGCGAGCGAGTTCTATTGCCAACGTGAGTCCAGACGCACCAGCGCCAACGATTAATACATCAGTCATTGTTTCTTTGTTTTGTGAACTATTGGCAGATTCCATTTAAAAGACCACAGCAGAGTTGCGGAAAGGTGTGGGGTTGCGCTTTTTCGTTGAATGCTCTAACTTCACATGGCGGGCACGATAGAAAAGAGATTTTGTATCTTGCTGTTTTGGTTGATTCAATCAATAGTTTGTACGCACCTTGTAACGGCTAGTTTTTAAGTTTGTGCTACTAGCTGCTCTAAAACTTGTGTCTACCTCTACATATGGGACATGGTTTGTTTCTGTTTTCATGCTCTGGTTGTCCTAAAACCAAACAAAACAAGAACTAATGGATGAAGCAGGTTCACCAGAGATAAATAGTGAACGCGAAAGATCTCCTGTTCCTGTAGTCACGCACAAGATATCTAAGAATGGAGTATCGTTGCTATCACGAAATCAAACAAAAGAAGTCACCGTTCTTGTTACTGGAATTAATCGATGTATTTGTATTTTATCGTCGTTCACACTGTAGATATCGTTGATCATCATTATTTATGCGTGATGCAAGACGAGGTAGCGGGAAGCGAGTTGCAATTCAACTATGAAAGTGATATGGACTACGAAGAACACGAAAAAACACAAAAAACAGAAACCACACCATACGAAGCGTACGATTTAACTGTTTCAGATGGAGCACAGAGCGTAATATGTTAACACATCACTAACGCGTGTAGATCAAGTGTGCATTGTTACCAAGAAACAACAAACTCATCGAAACTGGACATTTGACTCGCGGAGTTCTCATCAAGGTACTTTTTACACAACTAACTGATGTAACCACTAGATTATTGAGTATAAAATACTGTATGACGAAAAAGTGATAGGTGGAGGAGATGGATTCACATGTATAAACAAATTGCAAGTATTGAACACTCCAGATGGCATAATAGAGGACATGATGATTGTATGTGTCGTTTATCCAATTCTAACGCTTGTGTAGTTATTACCAGAGTTTGAGTCAGTACAAAAACCTATTACTGGTGGACGTGGCTGCTATTCTCCACTCTATGACGATGATAATTTTGAATTTCCACTAAACAAAGTACAAGAATCTGCAGGAGAGCTCCCTAACACTATACCTCTCGCTCACGCTGTCGAATCTTCAAAATTAGGATCATGTGTACTTGGTCGTATCGCAAAGAAGAGCAAGATCATGCATTATGCAAAGAAAGGTGAAGACTTCAAGTATCCAATGTTCTACACATTCGTACTTGTTGACGATTCTATGGAAAAGGGTGTACCTGTTGCTGTATGGAACAAACTAGCATTAGAGACCTATGCATCTCTAGAGATCGGTGATATCGTACTTGTACAAGACTTTAGAGTGAAGAACTATTACGATTCTGGATTATTTCCAAGTGAAACTTCGTTCAAGAGTGAACTTGCCTTGAATACGAAAAAGTCAACAATACACAAGGTTAAACAAGGTAAGAGGATACACAGCACTACTTACAACAATAGTACAAGTTATGGATCTAGAATTGCCAGTGGTGTCTTTTAGATCTCTACATTTTAAACCTGACAACGTAAGTTTAACGTTCGTTGCTCTAATATGAGTAGAGTTTTGTGAACATCATGGGAATTGTCGTCTCTATAAGTGATTACTATCGCGAAAAGTCTCACAAGATGGAGCGTCTAAAATTTGCACAATACAACTATATCACACTATTGGATAGTTCGACTACAACACCAGTAACTTGCAAAGTGTACACAAACTCTAGAAAGTCAACACAAGATCAAGTACAACTCGGTCACATTGTCTGCATCACTGACTTGCGAGTACAGAGTATTACTGTGAACTCGTTACTCACCGATCGACACATGACACTCACTTCGTCACCATCAACAAGTGTTTTACTAGAGACAAGTCATTTGAGAAGAAAACCGTTGATAAGAGCGATAGGAATTGATCCATTCAGAAAACTTGGCAGGTTTAGAAGCGAACAAAAGGCACTTGCTTTGTTCACAAGAAGCAACATCAAGTATGATCTATCATTTAACGACATTCCAAACTTTACATTGTACGAAGCCCATTTCATGGAACAATTGATCTTTTTCAAGTAAGATTTTGAGTATTTACTAACAATTCGAAGAGACTTGTTCAAAATGACAGAAGAACTAGTTATCAAGGAAACGAAGACAATTTGTATTCAAGCACGAATCAAAAGTATCCATGGATTAGGTGAAGAGCCTCCAAAGAAGAAAAAGAGAACTTCTATGGCGCAGTCATCACATGTAACCATTGTTCTGGAGAATTTGAACAGAAACACAACTATTGACGTAACACTACGATTGTTTGAACCAATCAAACAATACAAGAAAGAAAACGCATCTAAAGCAGCACTCGTTTTCGAACGACTCGTTCACGAAGACATTGTCGACTACCAAGACGATGAAGCATCTGATGAACAAATCCTCAATGTCACTGTAGTTGATGAACTTTACGTTTTAGTTCTACGATTACACAAACAGTCACGAGACGAGACAAAGTACGAATTGTTGTACGGATTCCCATCTACAAAGTAAATATTTATTCTGGTGCATCGTCAAACTGCTTTTTGTACATGTCTACTGGGAATGAGCTAAATGCGCTTTGGTTGGGAGATAATTGTCTATTTGCAGTATTTACAGCTCTTGGAAGCGTAATGTAATGAGAAGCACTTTGTTCTGCTAACTTGATTATATGCTCTTTCTGTAATCTCTTTTTTTGACGTTTTCGAACTGTTACGATTACAGCTGCTACGAGTACAGCAAACACTAGTATCATCAGCAAAGATCCAAATATCCCTCCTAATAAATATCCCAAGTTGTTAGGTGCTGCATAGACCACACTAAGATTCGCTTTGTCACAGTCTGGTCCTATGCATTCTGACGCTGATTTTCTCACTCCAACGTAATACGTAGTATTTGCTTCATTCGATCCCTTAAAGTAATGCTTTCTCGCTACTGTGTTGTGTACATGGTTTCTAGCGTAATCATTTACTGCGACTCGCACTTCCGAATTGCTTTTCTTTCCGCGGTATGAATCTAGCTGTATTTTGGGATATTTCTCTTCCGACGACTCGACCAGGTAATAATGGAAATCATCTTTGAGCGGCACTGTATAGTCTTCAAATCTGGGATCTAGTTTGATTGGTTTGACCAATTCTACTCGCGGCGATATTTGCACCTGAGCGTTAGCTCCTGCGCTTACTACTTTGAAAACTACGTCTCTTATATGTCGCGATGGCTCTATCGATAACTTTGCTTCTCCCAAGATTGAATAATCGATATCTTTTTCTTCTGGTGGGTCTGGTTCTTTACCAACAATAATAAGTGGTCCAGTGCCATTTACGAACAAATGTAAACGGTGGTCAGCTGGAATAGATATTGAAAATCTTTTATGTTTCTCTACATCGAGAACAGTTTCTTTACTCACAGGTACATCAATAATTGTTTGACAATAAACGGCTTAGAGTGAGAAATGTTGAACATTTTACGTACTAATCACAAGTACAAGCAAGATAAACAGTCTCATTGCTCATCTGATCAACTGAGTAAAAATGGATTTGGGAGTTGATTCCAATATTGGAATTATTCTACTGTTACTCACCCACAACAGAGTCTCTTTATGCGCGAGACGAACGCAAATGCAAAGTAGATGAGGATGAGTGGTATCCATACTGGAGCTGTAACCAACACGAGTAGAGGGAGTATCAAGTGAATGAGTAATAATTTCAATAGCTCTACCCATATGAGCATGAATGTGTTTGTGAGCGACTCTACTCTCTTGTGGAAGCCAATTCGTTTTTTTTCACGCTTTTGTTTTGTTATATATATCTGGTTAGCTAGTACGTAGTGATTGTACGCCGATTCTCCTGGTTTGAGCTGGAATTGACCTGCGGGCGGAGTGTAATTTCGCTCCGAGAATTTCGTTTGAAGAGTATCCAAATGCCTCGTCCACACAACGTTAGATGTACACGCAAATCTCCAATGCTTCGAAACTAGCGCTGCATTTGCAGCAGTAGAGGCGTCTGTGTATGATAGCATGTATGATAGTACATCGGCACATAAAAACGAGTACTCAGAGCATATGGTTATTTGTACGTCGCATGCTGTCATTGCTTATTTTTTAAAAATAGCTAATCTTTGTAAGAGCTAAGAATAAAAACTAGCCGCGGGTGAGGACTGTTTGTTTATGCGATGTATGCTCTCAACATTTTTAGGTACAGGGAAAATACCATCCTCTATGTCAGCTAAGTAGACCACTAAGTTTAAAAACTCAGTTGATCACCACAAACCACGTACATGTCAGACCGGACGTTTAATCCGTTTAGTATCACGGCAAACACTGTGACAACGGAACCTACGCAAACGTTTAACTTTGATGTTGGAGCAAGCGTAGGTAGCCTCCCAACTTTTTCTTTTTCAAACAGTGAACTATTTAATAAACCTGCGACAGACAGTAAGTGAAAACTATCGGAAAATAATTTTCAGCAAACACAAACTTTCTGGAACTCTTTGGCAGTACACCACAAGTACCGAATACAAATAGTTCAAACACAAATAATGACGACTTTTCGTTCGATGCTATGCAAACAAAAGTGAAACAAATATCATTGACTTGGGATAATAATACACTAATGGCAAAAAGCTCAGAACCTAGTCAAGAACGAACCATTCCAGAGCAAATAACAGAAGAGTTGTTATTGTCGTACATTCCAGACGCACTCACCAACGATGCACTATGCGAAAAACTATTTCATGGACTAGCACTGCAGCCACAATGTGCAAAAGCGTGTATGGGTATAATCGAAGAAAAGATCAAGAATGGTGAAAAAACTCCACTCGCGGCATGTGCATTGAACTGTTTAGCACAAATTCACGAAGATTATTCACACTTGATACCAGCATTGCTCACGTATGCTTGCAAAGCGTACAAATACTGCACCGCAGCAGAAATATGTTTGCACTATTTGGAAAAACACCACACTGTCAAGTTTAACGAGTACGCAACACCAATCATCAAAGAATTTATCAACTCTGAAAAAAGAAAACAACGATCTACTGCCATGCGTTTTGTTCCAATTATTACACAAGCGCAGACTGAGGGCATGTTTTCGATTATAGATATAGCAAATCGTTACAGAAATGAAGTTTTTGAAATCATGATATCAAGATTTTCTGGATACAACGCTACGTTTCAAGCAAGTTTCTTTTGCGACACGCTGCTACTTGCAAAAGAAGATTCATTCTTTGCGGAACATTTGCACAGATTGTTAGTCGAATACGAAATAAGAAGAGAACACGTACAAGATCTAGTTACTGTCATCAACAACTCTAAACATATTCCACTCATCCAACGCTCTTTGGAAAAGATTCCAAAAGATGAAGCTATTTTTAGATCATTTGTAGATGGCATACACGAAACAGCAATCGATCTCATGTACACGAACAGTTACTCAAACAAAGTGTTCAATATCGTGAATACTGTTTTGTTAACAAATCCCAAATGGTTTGAAGGTCATGCTGACTATTTGGTCACATTAACATATCCTGAACTCAAGTTTAATGCCACAGATAATGTACTGTTTTCAATCATTGGAACACTGTTATCAAACTTTGATGTTAATATTGGAGGAACCACAGTTATCAACGATTTGGTGAACTTTGTAACTACAGGAAACATGCCTGCTCGAAAGACATTACATGCTATAGTGAACAGTCCGTACAAGTCACTACTACAGCAAGCTCACTTGATAAAGTTGACAAAGTATTTTTGTGGACAGTTTAGGAAGATGGAATTGTTCAATAGTATGCTGTATGTATACCCTGGTTTTTACTACAATCAAATTGAATATTTGTTGCCATTATTTGGTAATTTGGAGGCCACACTCGCAACAAAATGTTTCTTGTATCGGGCAGGAAATGTTTTAAAGGAAAAAGATTGGCTAAAAATTTTGACAATTATCGGCAAGATTAGTCATGTAGGAATAGATAATAGAATAGAAAAGGACAGAATTACTCGTTGTTTGTGCTACTTGTTCGCAGGATTTATTTCAACAGAACAGCTCGTGTACTTTGTGAAGAAAAACTATACATACAAGTCAGTCACTAGTGCGCTTCGAGATGTTGGAAAAGCACTAATGAAACGAGATGATAACACTGATACAAGCATGATTATACAAATAGCACTTCAAATGGGAAGATCTCCAGACATTCAAGTATTAATGTACAACGAGTTGAAGAGTGAACGCTTTACAGACGTAACAATAAAGCGAGAAAGTTAAAGCATTGTTTACCGTCTTCGTTTTGTTGGTGGTTGTGAACTAACTTCTTGTGATTCGGTTTCTTCATCTTCTGTGGGCGCTTTTCTCTTTTCTGCAGGTTTCTGTGATGATAACGCTGCGCCATCATTTGTTCGTTTAGCCAATTCTTTCCAAATATCTAGATTCAGTTTTAAAACGCATTGCTTCTTTTCCGTAGTTTGTCCTGGATTTGCGGCGTTTGCGACCATTTCTCCTTTCTTCTCTTGCAATGAAGCTCTTCCATCTTTTATCAAAAACGCATAGTAAAAGATGTTTTCAATACTGTGCGTGAACGAATTCTTATCGATGACGACATCCAAAAATGGAGCTCCTGCGTTTGCATTTTCCGTCGATTTCTTTTTCAAACGACCACTCACACGTGATACTTTTTTCATCGTTTCATCCAAACTCTTTTCTTGTTTTTCGACTGCTTCTGGTTGAACGACAGTTGCTGTGTTTTCTTGTTTTTGTCGCCGTGGTTTGACTATCTTTGTTTTGATTTCTACTTTGAGTGGACCGTTCCTATCTTGTTAAAAAATGTTCAATAAAACATACATGAAAGTTGTTGACGGTGTTCGTCTGAAGAATGATGATACGTCTTTTCCCATTTGATTCCAGTCAAATGACACTTCCACTTGTTCCAAGTCATCTAGTGCTGTATTTTGTGGCAAATAACGTGTTTTTAGTTGGTTTATAAAATCTTCCGACGATATTTCTTTTCCAACGTGAATATTTTTACATTGTTGCAGACCAATTTCACTGGCCT
>JAESGV010001393.1_pt1 | contig 10110 bp, 3 predicted proteins | sample 9269781 | NCBI WGS metagenome assembly JAESGV01 (sample SAMN15741586, study PRJNA653496) | algae metagenome | isolation source: Tildeniella torsiva UHER 1998/13D and co-occurring heterotrophs from... | place: Slovakia: Slovak Paradise National Park, Hrabusice, Kosice Region | collected 2000-01-01
TGCTTTCCAAGGGTTCGCAAATGGCGAGTCGAATGTAACCTTTGCTTTCGGTGGCCGTTTTTGCTTCGGTTGCTGCTTTTGTTTGGGAACAGGTTGTGTTTGTTTTTGCATTTTGAAGCCAACCGTGGCAGAAGACGCAAAACACGTTGTGAGGTTGTAGAAGCTGTGAACAGCAAGAAAATTGCAATTATATTACCACCAATTATCTCTGCAAAACTGTTGCGTCGCAACACTGTTATTTATCAGCTATGGAACACTGGTGTACGCTTTACCCACACACCAATAATCAGTGATAACACTAAAAGCGCCTTGAAGTTGATTCCACAGGCAAACACGTTCGATAATGCATACAAGATTTATTCGGAACTAAAAACTCCTGACAAAGCAGTGTTGGAAGCAATGGTGCGCATATGCGTGAAATTTAATAGAAACAAGCTGGAAGACCTATGGAACGACTTCAAAAAACACTCAGTACCCATATCCAACTACACATTTCAAACGTTGGTTAATTTTTGCGTACAATCAAAGAAAGCAGAATTTGCAAAAGTGTTACTCGCAGAGCTTCGTGTTAACAAAGCGCTTCACATTCCTACACGATCGTTCAACAAACTTTTAGACGTACTCTGTAAGACCAAGACCAACAAAACCTTCACGACAGTACTACAAGTAATGGATAGAGTATCACCTGATGAGTACACATTCAGTACTCTTTTGAGTGCATGTGTCGCAAATGCAAACTCCAATGACGCATATTTAGTTCTAGAAAGGTTGCAAAATAGCAACACCAAACATTCTATATTTTTGGAGAACGCTATCCTGAAACTGTTCCTGAAAACGAAAAGATTTGATGACGCGAAAAACACGTTTAACAGCATGGTAACACATGGTCCCAAACCAGACAGAGTTACATGTATTCTCATGCTGTCGTATTGTACAAATCTCACAGAACTAGTTGAACGATACATTGAAGAGAACGATATATCAATGGACACAAAACTACGTACAGCATTGATAAAAGCACACGCCATCGATCGAAACATGCCAAAAGCGCTATCTCTGTTTGCAGATATCGGAACTGAAGCTACAGATGTCACGTTCATAACGCTGCTAAACGCCTGCGCAGAAAATCATGATTTGGAATCTGGAGAATTCGTTCACAAAGCGTTCATCAACTCTAATATTCCTGCATCAGTAGAAATCAAAAATGCACTGATCAAACTATATTTTGCATGTGACCTGCCTGAGAAAGCTTGGAACGAGTATCGAAACATGATTCAACATGGACCCAAACCAAATGATGTCACACACGAATTGATGTTAAATCGTTGCATTGCTTCGAAGAACACAAGTCAAGGACAAGAAGTTTGTAGAAACATATCACGAGCAAGTTCAACACTCAGTGACACTGTATTACTATTTCACCTCGTTTCTGGAGATACAACAACATGCTTAAAATTACTAGAACAACGTCGACGTTATGGACCAAAACCAACATGTAGAACGTATACAATGTTATTTGGTCAATGTAACGACACTGACGTTGGAGACAAGTTGATTAAGCTACTCGAAAGCGACAAACTCAAGACAGATGTAATGCTAAAAAATGTGTTGCTTCAGTACTATTTGAAGTATAACATAGAAAAAGCAATATCACTGTACAATACAATGGAGAACCCAGATCATTACACCTTTTCAACACTGTTGAATGGCTTGACTACTGATACAGGTCGAGTTCCAAGAACGATCGATATAGACGCTATAGTTAGTAGAGCATTAAGCGATCACAAGTTTCGTCAAAGCGCACAAGCTATGAACACCTTATTATTCGTTTTGTTCAAGTACGACAAAGCCAACAAAGCAATGGAACTCTACCACGAGATGGAACGTAACAGTCCACTACCAAATGACATAACGTACAACATCATGCTGGGAGGATGCGCTGATGTTGCTGCGTTGGAATTTGGATCGCAAATACATGATCACATTAGAAAACACAACATACATTCGAAAAAAGTGTACGATGCACTGTTACTTACTATGCTAAATGTGGTGATGTAGAATCGACAGAAGCTGTATTTTCGGAAATGAAACAGCACATTTCTCCAGATGTAGTTTCTTGGGCGTTTTTGATATCTGCATGTGGAGTAGATGGACAAGTTAAAAAGGCGTTGTCGTACTATGAGGCAATGCTTGGAAATGATATACAGCCAGATGATAAACTTTACACAAGTGTATTAAACGCGTGCAGTCATTCAGGTAACATAGCAGAGGCAGAAAAACTGTTCAAAGATATGACGACACATGGTATATCACCCAATGCGTATCACTATACTTGTTTGGTCGATACCTACGCGCGAGCAGGAAAATTAGATAATGCTGAGCGTGTGCTACTATCAATGCAAGAACCACATCCAGTACCATGGAGAGCATTAATGGGTGCATGTCGCATACATAATGATACAATACGTGCAGTACGAGCAGCAACAATGCTATACAAGTTAGATCCAGAAGACGCATCTCCATACATTTTGCTCTCGAATCTATACAGTGCGAATGGAAACCAGGAGAAGAGCAAACAAGTAGTGAAATTAATGGAAGAGAGACGAGTTAAAAAGCCACCTGGAAAATCACACATTTATGTAGATGGAAAACTATATTCTTTCACTGTAGATGAACAAGAGTATGATTTTATGGAGCGTATCCATGCAAGGTTAGACAAGGAACGTGCACGCATTACTGAAGAGAATGGATACATACCCGATTTGAGTTGTGTGGCTCGAGATTTCTCTACAAATAATGAAAAGGTAAAGTATCTATGGAAACATAGCGAGAAGCTGGCCATAGCATGGGGTATGCTAAATACACCAGAAGGTACCACCCTTTCTGTAACAAAAGATTTGCGAATGTGTTTGGATTGCCACACTGCTACGAAATTACTGTCCAATCACACAACGCGCAAGATTAAAATACGAGACGCGTCTAGATGGCATACTTTTGAGAACGGCAGGTGTTCTTGCGGTGATTTATATTAAATGTTAAACAATTTTATTCCTCAACTTGATATCTGAAACACATCTAAAACTAATACATGCTGATCGATCCAATGACTCATCCATTAGTAAATACTTTCCATGCGCTCTTAATTCAACTTTTTGTTGTGGGAAATACCACTTTGATCCTTGTGGACTGTAATAACAACCACCTTTTAACACAGCTGCTCTAGTATGATCATCATAGTATTCATCAGTCCATTGCCAAACATTTCCAACTCCATCAGTAAGACCAAATGGAGAAGCAGCATTAGGGTGAGCATTAATCCAATCTGGTCCTCTCATGGTACGATTGGTATCAGGCACAGGAACAAGACTAGAATTGTATTCGTTTCCCCATGGATACTTTCTACCATCATCTCCTTGCATTGCTCTTTGCCATTCCCACTCATGTGGTAGTCTTGATCCATAAAATTTACAATACGCTCTTGCATCATCTATTGAAACATAAATAACTGGATCGTACGCGTGTCCTTTGATAAACGTTCCATCTTTCCAATGTTTGAGGAAGTTGCGTGGATCTTTGGGTTTGTATCCTGACCTAATCATGAACTGATGATACTTCTCATTTGATACTGCAAACATGTCGATAAGGTATTCTGGAATATCGATTAAACCTGCGTGATTGAGTCTTGGATACGTTTCATTCAAAATAGAGTATTGGAAATCGACTCCATCATAATCACGACCTTCTATTTCCAATCCATATGACTCGAATTTCCATTGCTTAACTTCTGGAATGTACTGCATTTCGTATGGTTTTAAAGTTGATATTTTCTCCATCGGAACCATTGTTTGTTGCAAAATGTTTGGGTCTTGAGAATAGTGAGAAAGTGGCTCTTTGGTTAACGTTTGCATGACTTTGAGTAAATCCAAAAGCTCTTGATCTACATCTTTTGATTGAATACTGAGCACCGCTCCAAATCCTAAAGCTTCCATTTCAAATGATAACGTTGCTACACCACTTTGAATTTTTGGAACTAGTTTGACGCCATGATAAACATCAAAATAGACTCGAGTTGAATCGTGAGCGACTTGTAATTGTTCTCCTGTGAGTGTTTTGTTTCTACGATTGACTAACGTCCATAATCGTTGATTTGTTCCGAATCGACTTGCGAATACGAAATCACTGTTTCTCGTCTTGTAATGAGGAACCCAGTTTTGAACTAGTAGATCACTAAAGTGTCTAGATAGTGTGAAGACTTGCTTCATCGCTTGGCTATCACGTTTGTTGATTTGGTTCCATATTCCCCAAACATTTTCCCAACTTTCGAAACCTATTCCGTTGAAAAAGGCAAATTGTAGTCCATCGGTGTGATCACGTGCCCATCTGTTGCATAGGTGAGTCATGTGTCTGTTTTCCAACCACTTGTACTTGCATACACTTGGCATGAAATCATAGTTCCAGTATCCCCATCCAAGCTTACACCACTGCAACGTGACTGGTGTTGGACCAAGTTCTGGTTCGATAGCAATTGGATTCTTATCTTGGAAAAAGTCACGTGATATTTCTCTCATTGTGTCACCATTGAATCCATCAGCGCCTGTGTATGCGATAACTTCGTTAAGTAAATTTGAATCTGGAGCTCCTGAATCACGAGTTCCTCTATCCCATGGGTTGTATGGAAAAAGTACGCGAACGCCTCTCTTATGAAAATCGGAAACAAGTTGTCGAACGCCATCGAGACCACCTGGTAGATCTTTTAGCATGTCAAATTGATTTCTATCGTCTACGCCAATGTTTGGGTAACTATGCCATACAAGAACTGAGTCTATTCCTCCATAACGCTCTATTAAGTCATCCAAGTATTTATCAACTGTGTATTGCTGCTTAATGGGATCATAGAGGTAACGATCGTGAATCATGACTTGAGGTTGGACAAATGAACTTTGTGTCCATGACAGTTTTGGTATGTTGTAGATAGAACCATCATATTTAATGGAGCGTAATGTACTTTGTTTCCAGTTTGTTATGTTATTCCACCATATTAAAAACACATCTGGTGACGAAGGTCCTTGTATTTGCTCGCTTCCGTCTGCAGCAAGTACTGCGACTGTGAACAACAACACGAGAATGCATTCTCGCAGCGTCATTTGCTGAATCGCTTTTCTACTAATACGATTACGCAGTGATCAACTATTTCTCGCATCTTTTCTAATCAATCACAAATCAATGAAAGAAGAAAAAGATAACTAGCCGTTATATATTTTCCAGCTAGCTTGATACTGGACTATGCCAAGTGCTGTCTTGTGCATGCATTTATGAGCTTTATTGATTCAACAAATTTCAAAACTTGCTAGCCAACTATACCTTCCCGCTATTAGTTTACATTAAGCACTTCATTTTGGATCACGTCCCTGGGATTGATGTCTAGCCCACGGAGGAAGACGGTGCAGATAGCATCTTCATCGCAATCTCGAAGTAGTTTTAGACAGCAGACACCACCAGCAGATTCAGCAAATGCATTACCAGATATTCATACTAGCGAAACTGGTTCAAAGAATTCTACCAGCAACTTGTTCAACACGTTCAATACTGGGTCTATCAAAACAAAGATATCTGATGGTGCAATTGTCGAAGAACCAGATGAAGTTAAAATAGTTCCATCAGAAGGGATATTTAATGACGTACTCCCAAATGTAAATTATAGTATGCTTTTTACTGTCCGGAACGTTTCGAAGAAAATGCTCACAGTTCGAATAATACCACCAGCGCTAGATTCATTTACAATATTACATGTACCTAAGAAAGGAATAGCGCCAGGTCTCGAGCTACAAATCAAAGTGCTATATTTTTCGAAAGACGAGCTGGACTTTCACGATAGATTCATCATTCTAACGGACTTTCAATCTATCGAAGTACCACTACATGCGTACCATCCAGCACCTGAGTATTCGTTACCAACAGCGTTCGATATGGGAACGCTAGTACCGCAACACACCGCTACTAAATATTTTGAATTGAAAAACGAGGGAAGCCGTGAAGGCAATTTCCAATTCGTTTATGACGATTCGCTACCTGTCTATGTAGTACCGCGACAGGGTAAGATAGGTCCTACTACCGTACAGAAAATAAAGGTAACAAGATTTTTACAACCATTTACACAATGGTAGGTACAAGTGAAGAGTAATGTCAACGTTGGCGTGTTTCGATACCCGATAAAAGTAATTCTAGGGAATAACCCTACGCAGCAACAGACACAAATGCAACAAAAAGAAGCAACACAAGTACGCATGGTTAATGTCGTCGTTAAAGTTGTGGAATCACGTATGGAGCTCCTGTTCAAAGGGAGTCACGGTGGTACAGTGGGCGACGCAAATGAAAGTACAATAGTTGGAACTCAAAATATGGCAGGAGGCGCAGTGTCGTCCGTACAATTCGGTTCGCTCTATTTCGGCCAACAGCGTTCTATAAAAGCCATGCTCGTGAATAATAGCCCTTTTCGATCGTCATACAACATCGTGAAAACTTCTCGCGACGAGGAAGAAGGCACACAGAACGATGACGACGAAAATGAAGAAAATGCTTCTGATCAAACACCAGTATTCACAATATCACCATCAGAAGGTCAAATCGATCCGTTCGAACAAATACCCGTTCAGTTCACATTTAAACCTGTTCCACGTAACAAGAAAACAGGATTTAAATCGACACCGTCAACATCGCTTGGAAATAAATCTACAAGCGCGTCACCTGTTGGCGGAATGCCTCCCAAAAGTAGCGCACTAACGCCTATCAAGTTTGAAAATTTCAAAGATGATTATGTTGTCGAAGTTGCAGAAACAGAACAAAAAATAGAATTTTCGTTACATGGAAGAGCGTTAAAATCTTTGGTACAATTATCAGAAAAGTCATTCAAGTTTGGATACTGTCCCGTTAATGAACACAATGATGTTTTGATGAGCGTAAGAAACTGCAATGATCTACCACTAGAGTTTTCGATAAATAGAGTCGCACATTTCCATGCATCACCTGCAAAGGGAACTCTACAACCATTAGAAATTCGGAATATCACGTTAACTTTCCAACCAAATCAGTTAGGAAAGTTTACCAGCAAATTACAACTCAATTTAGCTGGTTTGAAAAAGATCAATTTGACAGTGAGCGGATTCTCCGAGAATATAAGTGAAAAGAAACCAATGATTGGAGGAATCGACAAGATCGCTGAAGATTTTGAACCACAGAAACATTTTGTAATGAACAAACCTTCTACAGAAACTGGAAATTTGGAAGCACATTTACATACGACGAAACCTCCACAAAGTACACAAAAGAAGAAGGAGAAATATTTCACGTTTGAAATGAATGAAGAAGTGCCAATGGATCAACTAGGAGAGTTTAAAAAGAAGAAAGAAAATCATGAACTGTACAATACTTTTATACGAACGAAAAAATCGACTGCCAAGAGTGAAACCATTGGCGATGTACCACCATTACGTGTACAAATTAACAATTACTTGAACGATACCGATTTGGGAATGATACCTGGTTCAGGACTAGAATCACCAAAACCACAATGGAAGACAGCGTGGGGTATGGGTGGACCATCTGATAAATCAGCAGCAAGTGGAAATGACGGCGCAGATAGTGCTGTCATTGTACGAAAACCACGTAAATTTGACGAAAACAAAATTGTAAAGAAAAAGTTCAAGCCACAACCGACAACACCGAATGAAGTACGAGAGTGTAAAACCAAACTATTACCAAAGATGTTGAACAAGGTGTTAACAGGTCCCAAAATGTTAGATTTCGGTACCATGACTGTCCATGCAACGGGAACAAAGTCATTTGGTATAACAAACGAGTTGAAGCAGTATATTATTGTACAAGTATCACCATCTCCACCACCGTCAAGTGGACAGCAACAACAACATACTGATGATGTTGTAAGAATTGTACCAGAATCACAAGTGATACCACCACTATGTACAACTGGATTTGATGTCATTTTTTGTTCGGAAGCGGTGCAAGTGGTACAACATACCATGTACTTGACCATTAACGAACATTCAAAAATTAAATTTGTTGTCGTTGGAGATGTCGTACCAACAGATGTTGGATTATCGAGTAACGAAGTACGATTCCGATTTAATGATTATAGTTTGGAAAATTTTGTCACGGAAACGATTACGCTTACGAATCGTGGAAATTCAACTGCAGAGTTTTCATTTAAAAAATTATCAACTACAATGGCGGAAAGTAACGAATCTGTTATTGAGGATGAAGAGCATGACGGCGCGGTAGTTTCAGAATCTCCACTTACCGATACTATGCGATCTCATTCAAGTACAATGCGTACAACAACATCATCTACAACAAATCCACGTAAAAACAAAAAAGATCAAGATGATGAAAATACAGAATTTTTCACAGTCAAACCCATGAAAGGTGAAATAGAACCATTCAAGACAGCCATTGTAGAAATACAATATCGACCATATACACGATCCAAAGTCGAACAAGTTTTTGGTCTAGATATCAAAGGTTCAAACGAACAAAAATCAATACGATGTATCGGAGATATGAAAGAACCAAAGATTGCATTTGTAGAAAAGAAATTAGATTATGGCGTAACACCTGTTGGTTTGCGCAAACAAAAAGCACTAACATTGAAAAATGTTGGAGATGCTCCTGGTGTGTTCAATGTTGAACCATTGACTGACGTACGAGTCACTCCCATGAAAGGAAGAATCGTTCGTGGATCAACGCAGAAACTTCTCGTCGAATTGAAACCAAGTAGTTCCATAATTTATCATTCTTCATTGATGATCAACATACGTGGTGGAAAAACGTTAATGATACCTATTCGAGCAGAAGCCAAAATCCCAATGGTCGAAATGGAAAATGAAGATTTACACTTTGGTGATGTGTTTGTTGGTTCCACAGGACAACGAAAAATAACACTTACCAATGTAGGTGGAAATATTCCCGCCATTTTGAAACTGGATTTGGTTCGATACCCCGATTTTTGTTTGGCAAATGATCGTGGCGAGTTGATCACTGATACAAGTGATGGAGATGAACCCATAGTCGTCGTAACAGGCGGAAATACTTCTGATGAAGAAATGGAAGAAGATGATGCTGCCGATGAAGAAGACGAAGATGATGACGATTTTAAAGATGAATTTACACAGAAAAAGGACGAGTCATCGCCGGAACAGACACCTAAATTCCAATTGAAAAGAATATCAACTATGGCCGATCATGATAATGTGAGTGAAGGCGGTTCTGAAAGTGGAAGAGAAACTGGAAATAATTTCCGAATTACAGTGGAACCAAACTCATCGTTAACATTCTACTTGTGTTTCAAACCAAGACATGTTGACCAATACGATTTTAAAATATCGTTCCAAGTGGCTGGTATACAGTTGGCACAAACAGGACTTATGAGACAAGTCAAAGCACGAAGTTTGAAACCAAGATTGGTGGTAAGCCATCATACGTTAGATTTCAAGAAGAAAGTGATTATCACAGAAGCAACGAATATGATGCCACATCGCATGTTGGTTACATTTACCAATGAAGATCGTCAAGAATTAAATTGGGAGTTTGACATTCCTACTGGTAACAACACTGCTATAAGCACACCAATTGGATCAAAAGCAGAGAAAACGCAACTGGCTAGTCACGACGTGTTTAGGATTGAGCCAACGAGTGGAAGGTTAACACCAGGACAAGCATCTCATATACAAGTATTCTTTACACCACTAGAAGCAAACAAAGAGTACCTGAGAGTGGCACCAATCTACTTGGATAAGAAGCGTGACAAATCCTATTTTGATTTGCAGTTACAAGGATTTGGCTCGAATCCAACATTATCATTTGACGTTCGTGAGATCACGTTCTCAGTATGTCCACTCGGCATTACTTCTAAACAAGTTTTCAATGTGATGAACGAAGGATATGAAGAGTTGAGTTTGCAGTACCGATTACCGGCAGATACAACTAAAATTCCACTAACGATAAGTTTCCCAGAAGGCAACGTGTTGTCGATAGAAAGAGCATCTATTCCTGTAGAGCTATCGTTCATGTCTACCAAACCCATGAGTTTCACTGCAA
>JAESGV010001394.1_pt1 | contig 10110 bp, 9 predicted proteins | sample 9269781 | NCBI WGS metagenome assembly JAESGV01 (sample SAMN15741586, study PRJNA653496) | algae metagenome | isolation source: Tildeniella torsiva UHER 1998/13D and co-occurring heterotrophs from... | place: Slovakia: Slovak Paradise National Park, Hrabusice, Kosice Region | collected 2000-01-01
CACAATACGGTATCAACACCACCGATTGCGTTGCCAAATACGGTCGACAAGTCAACGAAAATTGTAAATTTGGTACTTGTTCCGGTTACGCAGGTTTACTCAATCAAACATGCAGTGGACGTGGAATTTGTAATTTGAACAATACTTGTACATGTGATACTGGATACTACGGTTTGAAATGTGAAAAATTTAATTGTTTCAACAAAACATTTGATGATCCAAGTGTTTGTAATTTTGGAACTTGTGTCAACCCAGATACTTGTATTTGTAAAGTACAACAATCTGGAGAAAATTGTGAATTTTACAGTTGTGATGGTATTAGCGCGTTAAATACAAGTGCATGTTCAGGAAATGGGTACTGTACTTCAAGTAACACTTGTAACTGCAAACCAGGGTACTATGGTTTCAATTGTGACATGTGGGTTTGTGAAACGCAACCACGTATCAAAACGGAAGCGTGTCCTGCAGAATGTAACTTTCCAGGAGATAACGGATGTAACAAGAAGGGAATATGCATAGCACCAGAAACGTGTAAATGTTACGACAAGTATGGTGGATCCTGGTGTGAAAAATTCTACTGTTATGATATTATTAATCAAGATCCTCACGTTTGTTCCGGTCATGGATCATGTGCGGAACCTGATTTTTGTAAATGTAATGATGGGTACAAGGGAGATCAATGCGAAATTCCAATTTGTTGTAAGTCGTTATTAACGGTTACTAATAAGTAGTTGGAAAAACAAACACTGATGACGATGTGTGTAACTTGCACGGAGAGTGTATAGGAGCAGATACTTGCCAATGTCATCATGGATGGGTAGGACCGCAATGCAATTTCCCAATATGCAGTAAGAGTGACAATTTATACTCACACAAATAGGTGGTATTCCTGCAAATGAAACAACAGTATGTAGTGGACGTGGAATTTGTTACCAACCTGATAAATGCGATTGTCGACAATCCCATTCCGAAGGTCACAATTGTCAATTCTGTAACAAAGAGTACAAGGAACCCGATTGTGTGTTAAAAGTGGAAGAAGATACTTCCAAACGTACACAACTCATTATTGGGTTGACATTGGGTATGACAGGACTTGTCATTTTGGTACTTGGGTTAATCGCATTTGCATTTGCATTTATCTTTTACAAAAGATATAAAAAGCAACGATCACAAGAGTTGGAATTACGAAATTTACTAAGTGAAAAATTGGAAAGTGATATGGAACATAGTGTCAATGAAGAATGGATCATTTCTCGTGATGATATCACGTTCGAGGAACGCATTTCAGAAGGTGCATTCGGTGTTGTGTTTAAAGGAAAATACAAGAACAAAATGCCAGTAGCGATCAAGAAACTAAAACTAGATGACAGTATGATCGAGTTTGAAAGTGAAGTTCGAATTTTAAAATCACTGAGACATCCAGTACGTTTTTCTTTTACAAAAAAATAACATTTTTAGAATATTATTTTGTTTATGGGTGTTTGTGTACAGGAAAATTACAAGTATATTGTAACGGAACTCATGGCTGGTAATTTACATACGTTAATACACATGAAAAAGAAAACGAACAAAATCAAACATCGAATCATTTCATTTAAACAAAAATTAGAAATTTTACTGCAAGTCGTGCAGGGAATGATTTATTTACACGGACTTACACCACCGATTTTACATCGAGATTTGAAACCTAGTAACATTTTGGTACGTTTTTTATTTACAAATTAACAATCTAGTTGGATAAAAATTATGGAACGGCAAAAGTTTGTGATTTTGGTGCGGCAAAAACAATTGTTCAGAAAACGATGACCGGAAATGTAGGTACATTGTCGTACATGAGTCCTGAAGTGATTCGTCACAAATCATATGGTGAGAAGTGCGACGTGTATAGTTTTGGAATTATCATGTTTGAATTGTTTTTTGAAATGGATGCTTATACCAATCCAAACGAATCGGATTTTGGAAATTTGTTCAATTTGGCGATTGAGGTGACCAAAGGCAAGAGACCGATTATTCCTGACAGTATCGAGTTTAGTTATACGGAGCAAGAAGACAAGTACTTTGTGTTGATGAAAAAGTGTTGGCAGGAGGAGGCAGAGGGAAGGCCAACGTTTTTGGATCTTTATGAAGAGTTGGAATACATTACAAGTAAACTGTAAACGTATTTCTGATTTTTGTTTTTCTTAATCTAGTCTATCCAAAAAGAATTTTTTCTTAAGCATACTTTTAGTTTCATAAAATTTATTTTATCAAATTTTCAAATTGCTTCGCTCCAACATTTCTTTTCGCTCTTGCTGTAGATCGCTATACCTACGATACTCTGGTGTATGTTTTAATCGCATAAAAGTATCCACTAAATTTTGTTCCAAAGATAATCTCATTCCCTTCCACATTTCTACACCATCGTTTGTTCCTCTTCTTGTGTCATGGAAACTCGATCTTACTTTATCGGGAATGTTCAGTTCCATCTTGCTATTCGCATTGACAAATTGTTCAAAAAAGTCATCCATGAGTTTCTTTTTCTCTTCGTCTTCAATAGTCTTGAATGAAGTTTCATCTTCACCGATATTGGAGACCATGTACTCCCATGCAGCAAAGTTCTCATAGGAGAGCTCTTTTATCGCATATTTTGCGAAGATCTCTTTTCCTAGTGGATCTGCGAGTAGTTTCCGATGTGCAGGTTCCGTGCTGTTCTCCTCTTTGACATTGTTTCGGTGCAAGTTGACTAAAACACTACAAATAGCTACACCACCAAACATAAAAACACAAAAGAGCGAGTTCATAGCAGTTGGAATTTGACTATAGATAGTGTCAAATTGAAACCATATCGAAGCGATGAATCCTGTACCCATAGTAGGTATGATCAGTAGCCCTTCCAATCGGAAGCACAACGGATCGTTTGTGATGAAATGAGTTCTAAGACCAGTTTTGAAAATAGCAAGTTTGTCCACCACAAACATGTCATAGAGTAGATACGCCAACAACAGTGCACAAATTGCGACTAGACACCCTAGGGAAATAAAATCCCAAGCAGAGTAAATATCTTCACCGTAGTAAACAGTTAATGGATACGTGATCGTACCATAAGCAGTCCATATCACAAAGAAAGAGATACTAGTGATATAGTACGTTCTTTTTGAAGTTAAAAAGCGGTACACTCTAACGTTGTAACATTCTGAACTACTCATCAACTTGTACATGTGCCTAGTGATCAAGAAGCGAGTAGATTGGACAAAATAGATCCAACTTGCAGTAAGAAGCAATAACCGACCTATGATGTCGGCAATATGCAAATGTGGAATCAATACGCGAGCTCCTATGTATGAAAACGCAAACACTGATAGTACACATTGCGTGATCGCAAAAGTCATACCAAAGTATGGCGATAACATGCGAGATGTCACTGGTTGCTTTTTACGAAAAGCGAACGCCAAAATGAGGAAAGGCACAATGACCAACAGAGGTAGCGCGTTGATGATCACTGGCATGTAGTATTCAGGAATAAAATCTCCTGTAAAGGTGACATCCCATGCGGAACCTCCTAGCGCTGCCACGACATACGGATTTGTGTCAAAACTTATTGGCGCAATCATGGCAGTACATGACGCATTAACAGTACTGTTTGGATTTGCGATGAATTGTAACACTAGTAGATGCGCACAGTTACTAGAATAGTTTGCAATTGGTGAATTCAACACTGTTTGATAAGACGTGTTGTTCAGTATGACTAGTTGTTGATTAGGTCCAGAAAAATGAGCAGCAAATTGTTGCGCTCTTGATACTGGGTTGTATGGATCAGTATCACCGTTTAACATCAACATAGGTCCAGTAAAGGTGGCAATACTGTTGTAGTAAGGACTAGGGGAATATCTTTTCCATGAAGACGATAGTGACGCAAGTGTGGAACTTGTGCCAGTCGAAAACATTAAATTGTTGTCAACAATACTCGCGTTACTGCCAAATTCAGATAATAGTTGGTGAGTTGCCACTCCTAGTGAACTTGAACCCGAATACCGTGGCGTTGCTGATGTACCTGCCCTACGGTTCATTTCTTGTACGGCGTACGTATCTCGTAGCATGCATCTTTTAATTCTATACAATGATGCTGTTACTGTGCTCCTATAAGCATGATCAAACATGGCATAAGAAGCGTATTGTTTTGAAAAAGCAACAAGATTTCCACAGGCTTGAATCTTGTTGTTGACATTGTACATGAACTGTGAGTATTTTTCCACAAGGCCATCTCCTAGATTTGTTCGGCATTCTCCTGTACATGCGTTTGCGAGAATTGATTTGCCCATCGAGTCGAAATAAAAATCAACATCAACGCCGTTACAGTATTTTCCAGCGCATACTCCATCCATAATAATTGCGTCAACTGCGGTAGAGTTCATTTGTATCATACGATGTATCAAGTACGAACCTGAGTATAATCCATAAATAATAGTTGTGTCGTCAGGTTTTTTGAACGTCTGTATGAGCGACAGAGTATCTTGCGCGACTTTATCGATGGTCATTTGGTTTAAGGTATCGCCTAATTGTGTTTGCCAGTCCGAGGTAGGGTACGGAGTATTTCGGCAATCCAAACATCCTGATTTGCCTGTGAACCTGGCGTCAGGTAGCACGATATCGTACTGTTTCCCAGTGTCTTCGAAAAGTTTCACTCCATATCTTTCTAGTTCTGCTCCAGAAGCACCCTGCTGCGTTAGTAAAATATTTTTTCTACATACGAAGAGACCACCAACTAAGAAAATGGTACCTCGCCTTAACACAGGCGAGGCTATGTACTGTCTCACAAAGTAAACTAAATTTTTGTTTCCTATGAGAATAGATGCTGTTCCACAGCGTGCAGAAGTAGCATTTAGCACAGTACTGTCGCACAAGCTCCATGTTACATCAAACTGTGCACAAGATAAACTGAGAAAACACAGAACAAGCACTGCGACTTGCTTGTTCGTCATGAACAGGTTTGTTGACGTTTCGTTATTACCCACAAATAAAGAGCGTTTTAACCATTAATGCGTTAACCGCTTGCGAAAACAGCGACGCTTTACAAGTGAGGTGAGCACAAGCAAGTTTGTTGCAATCTGCACCCCATACTACCCGCAGCTGTTTTGTACAATTATCTGAGTAGACCGTGCAAGAAAGAGCACCACAACCACCATAAGCAAACTTGTCGGCTGCTTCATGTACAAGTAGACAAGCAGAAAAGTACAGAAAAGTTAAACTAGAACCAGATCTCTTCATGCGTCAAGTCGCACCCGTCAAACTTGTCAAATAATTCAAACACTATGTTATGGCGAGTTGTAGTGCTCGCATGCCTTGCATACTTTGTACATAGCGCTACTACGGTCACACAACTAGGATTCAACGATACTTGGACAGCAGAAGGTTCTCCGTATCTCGTACAAAATACATTGACCGTTCCAGAAAACGGTACACTCACTATACTCGCTGGTGTTACTGCAGAAATAGCATGTACAGCCATCATATTTGCAAATAACGCAAATATAGTCGCACTAGGAAATTCCACACATCCTATTATTTTAACAGCAGCACGCATACCCATTACGTGTAGATGGGGAGGACTAGAAATGCGCGGGCTATCACAAGATAAAAATACAGGACAAATAGTTTTTAGTAGCGTTATCATCGCTAATGCTGCAACAGCACCTGGAATAACAACAAGCTTACTCATGTTCCACCAATATGATAGTTACTCCAACGTCACTGTAACTCTTAATGATATAAGAATAGAACAAAACATTGGTGGCAGCCAAAACTTGATACTTGCCAACATACACACAATTGCAGTAACCAACAGTACTTTTGCCCCAGGTACGAATTTATTCTTTTCTATAACAATTGTAGATTTACCTGGAAGAATGCTCATTGCAGGCGTAAATAACAAAGCCATTTACTTGGACGGAAATACGTTTAAAAACTCACTGTACGCTTCTTGTTGACACTACTAACTGATCATAGATATGGAACTGTAGATATCTCAAAAAAACCAGACTGTACCTTTGTCGCGACAAACAACTATTTCTACAAAATGTCAATTTTATTTTCAACAATATGCAACGACGTCGTTTTTTCACGCAATACTGTCCACAATATGCGACCTGAAAGAGATGAAAAAGATAAGATAGCTCTCGGAAACATCAAAAGACTTGTTTTTACATACAACAATATGCGCGACTTGAACGACGTAACAAGTAACATGATCGTAATGAATTCCGCAACAAACGCAACAATTGAGTTTATCGGAAATACATTGTCATCTGTTACGGCGCGTAACTTTATGGTCATGAGCAAACCATATGCAAGCACAAGTCCAGATTTTTTGTACATGAGAAACAACACGTGGCAGTACGGAGGCGCAAGAGCGTTTTTCAACTTTACTTCACGATTTACATATGACGTGCAGTACAATACGTTCTATTCGCTGCTTTCCTTTTTGGGTGAAGCAGGTTCCACAATTTTTGAGGTACCAGAAACCACTACGTTAGGACCAGCAATAATCAGAAGAAATGTGTTTGACAGTCCATCTATTTCAAATTTTATAATCATTAGAAAATATCCAGGTACACGTTTCTACAAAACTAACAATTTATAGATATCATACCAAGTGGAGGTCCTATTGATTTAACGGAAAATTATTGGGCCAGTGGGAAGGATATACCGGCATTGGCTACCAGTTGGATCAGTCGTGCAAGTTGTTACCCAGTTGCTACTATACCATACCTCAAAAAACCAGATATCTACTCCAATGTAACATATGGAACCTATTCCGATCCTATTCCAAAAAATGGTATCATATCAGGAACAAATACGTATCCATTTGGCATTATAGCGTACGACAAGTTGACCATTTTACCAGGATCGCAAATTGAGTTAGGAGAGTGTGGAATAGAGTTGGTCAACCATGTCGAGTTTTCTGCTATTGGAACACAAGATCAACCAATCAAAATTTTCTCCGATGATGAATCACCAAACCCATTGATACGCATTTTCTCACAATCGACAAACGCATCCAAATACGTGTTCGATTACGTTGATTGTACTACCTCCACAAGACCATCTACACTCTTTTTCGAATTGGGAAATAACATCCAAAACACGACCATAGTTAGCATTTCCAACTCGAATTTTTATGCGAGTGACAATATCATCAGCAAACATATTCATTTGAACACAACTAGTCAAGTAGACGTTACCATACAACAAACAAACTTTTCCGGAAACGCTGGTCTATTTTTAAACTATACAGGACCACTACTGTTCGACGATAGTACAATGAAAATGTATTACAAGGATATTCGCACGATAGCACCAGCACTAGTTTACGAAGGTACAAATTTACAAGTTACTAGCTCTTTTTTTGTAACCAATCGCGTTGCTATTGAATCAAAAGTCAAAAGTCCTGGTGCAACGTTAATCAAGGATTGTACGTTTAGACCTGTTGTGTTGATTTCTGGTCCACCCATGGATTACAGAACCATGGTAACATTGGAAGGAAACGAAACGTTTGTGCGAGATAACGTGTTCATACACAATGCAGTAGAGAGTGTACTCTTGTTGAAAGGTGTAGGTAACTATGCGTCCATTGATGGTAACGAACTCGATACAAATAGTGCTTACAAGGCGATCATCACGATTGAAGAGTGTTCTGGATATATTCTTGGTACGTACAACAATTTGAGGGATAACTACGCGACACCAGTTATTGTAAACTTTACAGTTCCAGAAAACTTTACCAGTGAGGGATTGGTTTGGTATCAAAACTATATGATCAATACAGATAGCATCGAAATCAAAGCGAATGTATTTTGCGACATTCGACGCAATTTGTGGAATAGTACAGCTATAGATGACATCGTTGGTCGTTTCAATATTACTCACTATGAAATGAATCCATACTTGATTGCTGATGGACATGGTGGCGACCTTGAAGTTGATTGTGTTCAAGTATATGGTAGAAAAGTCGACAGTAACTGTAACTATGGAATGTGTTTTGGTATCAAAGGATATCTAGATAGCGCATGCGATGGCCATGGAATTTGTAATTTGAATGGAACATGTACGTGTGACTATGGATACTATGGAGAACGATGCGATCAGTACATGTGTTTCAACGTTTCACACAATTCACCAAATGTATGTACAAATGGAATTTGTAACGCACCGAACAACTGCACTTGTAAACCACTACAATCCGGTTTAAACTGCGAATTTTACTCATGTGATGGCATCAGCGCTCAAAACAAGAGTGTATGCTCTGGTAACGGTAAATGCATCGCAAGTAACGTTTGTGAATGCACACCACCATACTATGGAGTCAACTGTGATTTATGGTCATGCTCAAACATTACTCGAGTAAGAACTGATTCCTGTGCACTTGGTTGTAGTTTCAAAGGTGATAACGGGTGCTTAGGAAGAGGAATTTGTGTATCTCCAGAAAAGTGTCAATGTGCAGGTGGATATACAGGTCAAAATTGTCAAGATTGGAATTGTTTTGGAGTGATGAAAGATTCTCCGTTTGCATGTACAGGAAATGGAAAATGTAAAAGTCCTGATACGTGTGTTTGTAATGGCGCAAACTATACTGGTCAAGCATGCGAAATTCCAGTTTGCTGTAAGTTGTTTTACAATGTATTCACAACTAGTTAACAAACATTTACCGGATACATCAGTATGTAATGGAAGAGGAAGATGCTACTCGCCAAATCGCTGTCAATGCAATCCTGGTTGGGTAGGTCGTGATTGCACCGTTACCTATTGCAGTAAGTCAACCTATTACGTTCTAACGCAATCTAGATGGTATTATGAGTAACGTGACAGATAAAGTCTGTACAAACGGAAGAGGAACATGTTCTGGACCAGACAAATGCGACTGTAGTTTACAATCCGATGGAAAATTCTGCGAAATCTGCAAAGAGGGTTTAACAGGTGATCAATGTACACAACCTATCGTAGATACCAGTAACGCACGTATGGCGATCGGAATTACAATTGGTGTGAGTGCATTTATCGTCATTGTGATTTTATTATCACTATTGCCATTTATTGTTATCTATTATCGAAAACAAAGAAAACAACGAGCACAAGAGATTGAATTGAGAAGTTTACTAAGTGAAAGATTAATTGCGATCAATAACGATGATGATCTACGTGTCAACGAAGAGTGGATTATTCACCGTGATGATATACAATTTGAGAGTCGAATTTCGGAAGGTGCATTTGGTGTTGTCTTTAAAGGAAAATATAGAAACAAAATGCCAGTAGCGATCAAGAAATTAAAGCTAGATGATAGTTTGGAAGAGTTTGAAAGTGAAGTTCGAATTTTAAAATCACTGAGACATCCAGTACGTTTTTCTTTTACAAAAAATAACAATTTTAGAATATTATTTTGTTCATGGGTGTTTGTGTACAAGAAAATTACAAGTATATTGTGACTGAACTCATGGGTGGAAGTTTACATGATTTGATTCACCAAAAGAAGAAAACGAAAAAGATCAAACATAATATTCTCACGTTCAAACAGAAACTAGAGATTTTGCTGCAAGTAGTGCAAGGAATGATGTATTTACACAATTTATCGCCTCCTATTATACATCGAGATTTGAAACCAAGTAACATTCTCGTAAGTTGCTTATTTCTATTTTTAACAATTTGTAGTTGGACAAAAAATTTGAAACTGCAAAAGTGTGTGACTTTGGTGCTGCGAAAACGGCAAACCAACAGAAAACAATGACAGGAAATGTTGGTACGCTTACCTACATGAGTCCTGAAGTAATTCAACACAAACCTTACTCTCAGAAATGTGATGTGTATAGTTTTGGTATCATCATGTACGAAACCTTTTTCGAAGTTGATGCCTACTGCGGCGAACACGAAAATGATTTTGGAAATTTGTTCAATCTGGCTATTGAAGTAACTGATGGTAAGAGACCGATTATTCCAGATAGTATCGAGTATAATTACTCGGAACAAGAGGAAAGGTACTTTGCGTTGATGACAAAGTGTTGGCAAGAAGAAATCGATAGACCAACTTTTGATGATGTTTGCGAAGAGCTGGAAAGAATCGCAAGAGGTATAGTACCTAATTCT
>JAESGV010001395.1_pt1 | contig 10109 bp, 7 predicted proteins | sample 9269781 | NCBI WGS metagenome assembly JAESGV01 (sample SAMN15741586, study PRJNA653496) | algae metagenome | isolation source: Tildeniella torsiva UHER 1998/13D and co-occurring heterotrophs from... | place: Slovakia: Slovak Paradise National Park, Hrabusice, Kosice Region | collected 2000-01-01
CTCGAGGATGAAGATCATGACGGTGATGGAGGAATAGGTGTAGATTCGTTAGATATTTTTTATACCGAGCTAACAGATGACTGATGACATTTATATTAACTGATCTGTTTCTTCAATTCCTCCAAACAACGCTTTGTTTGATACACTCTTGTTTGCAAAATCAATTCCACAATATTCAGAAAAAGATTCAACATCTTGCTTCTCTTCGGTCATTCCCAACTCTTTCATGATTGATTGTCGATTTTCTACACGTATCTTTGTCATTGTTTCTGTATCATGTTGTACAAGATACGTAGAATCAATATCTACTTGTTCAACAACTGTTGTTAGTTTTGTTTCTTTAAAGTTTTCCCAAAACGTAGGTCTATGATCACGTGACCACAGGTGGTAACAAATCACCTTGTTTGATGTAAACATGCTATACTCTTGATAAACTCTCTTCAACATGATGATCTCCTCTCCAAAAAAGACATACTCCATTGGCTCAGTGTACAACATCTTTCCAAATGACGCACGAGCAAAAGAAAAGTTTGCCGACCAGAAAATACCTGGAATCACATCTTGTGGTCCTTTGTTCAGTAACACTTTTCCACATAATCTCACCATATCATACGATACACCATCTTCGTTATCACGAACAAATTCTTGTTTTGCACACAAGTGAGTTAACTGTGCTGATTGTGGAATTGTGTTTGGTAGGTCGTATCCTACTGGGTAGGTAGTTAGTACACATTTCTGCTTTTGTGTTTCACATTGATGTAACATGCTTACCAGATCAACGTCCCAATGGTTTTCGAATCGCATATGGGAGTCGATTTGCATGTAAAAATCAGCATTGGCTCTTGGTAGTAAATACTTGTTAATCAAATGTCTTGCAAAGGCTGGTCCTTTTGCAGCACCTCTTGGCATGTGAATTTCATAAATATTTTCCGCAAATTGTTTGTATTCATTCTTGTAGTCGAACCCTCCAAATAGTGAGTGTTTTTCCAAAGAATCTTCCATGTCGTACTGCCAACAGATTCCTATCCGCAATCGTTCTGGATATTTTGCTTGTTTGAAAAGTGACTGTATCGTGTATTGACATTCCGAATCTCTGTATGCGCATATGCTAACGAATATTGTTCCTTGATTGACTTGTAGTGATTTTAGAATTGGTGCGTGTACATCTTTTGGTCCATACATCCATAACGTAACTGCGTATCGTGTCGAGAACGATGGTAACACTTCGTGGTAACATTCACTTGGGAATACTAATAGTCTATCCCATATTGGATCTATTTCTTGTTCTACAGGTTCATCTTGTTGGTGTATGTTTCTGGTTGCCATTGTTCTTTCTTTCGGATAGATTTTTAATTGACCACCTTTGAGTTCGTTAGGATCATTAAAGTATAATAGCGCTGTTAGTCGACGATCTGTTGATTGTAGAGGACTGGCATCTGCGTGTTTGACATATCGCGCACCGTTTCCTGGATAAACTGCGACTTGTATCGAATCGTGGGTCATTTCAGTGTTAAATAGTCTATGACGTTAAACGAGTTAAATAAATATACTTGTTCATAGCCAAACGGATTTTGCTCATACGTTGTAGTACGTGTCTTAAATGTGGAGGTGTAGAAGGTCTATCATTTGCTTTTTCGTCGTCTTGCGCATTTAACCAACAATGTAAATCGCCACGTTTCTCTTCTTCGATAAGTTTTGTAACTCCTTCTCCCATTCCTGCTTTTTTTAACGATCCTTCTTCGTGCATACTAGAAATCTCTTTGAATGCATTTTGTATCAAGTCGTCTTGTGGTTCATCTTTTCCATCGAACGCTGTCGTATTATTTTCGGAGATAAAGCGATCACAAACGAAAAACCCTTGTTCCTGTATCTGTTTTACTAATTTTTCGACAAATAATTCATCTTTTTTGTGGAGGACGTGGTTTTGTTGCTTCTTTTTGGGTTGTGGACGCGCAGGCTGCTTACTATTCATCATTGACAGTAGTTGCATCTTTAAATGCGTGGGTAATGCAGACAAGTCAAAGGTGTCAGACATGTTTGCACAAAACTTGTAATGCAAGCAGAATACAACAAAGCTCTACAGGAGTACAACGAAACGCGGATACTAGCGTCTGTATATTTATCACAACCCTTCAGCAACTTTAAAGTGTGCAAATGGAGTTCACATCCACTTAGTGGAGAAGATGATGGTTGGTGCGAGAGTATATTCATGGGACACGGAGTTCTGTTATTGTTTGTTGATAACACAATACGAATCATGGACGTTGAAAGTCTTTCTCATATCGCCACTGTACAAAATATAGAAGAAGGTGGAGGAGATGCACTTGCTGAACCATTTGGAGACGATTTATTTGCAGTATGCGAAAGAAAGCAATCGAAAATTCTTATCTTTAATACAAAAGGTGAAATTATAACTATTCTTGAGACAAATGAAAGAATATTCAGTCTGATGGGTTTTGGAAACTACATATGCTTCAGTGACTTCTGGTCGATATGTGTTTTTGATATTAGAACAAGTCGCCAAGTTCTACAAATCAATCCAAACAATGGGTACTCTACATGCTGCGAATGTTCACAGTTTGGGTTGGAAAATAACAAATTACTGGTCAGCCAACAACATCACGGAGATGCAGCCGAAATATGGGAATTCGACCTAAGTACGCAAGAGTGGAAAGAAACGCCAAATAGTATAGGATCAGTAAGAAAATTTACCATGTCAAATGGTTTCGTGACTGGACAAAACAATGAACGAATTACCTTAAACCATTGGAACCATCCATCAAACTTTAAGGGCATTTATAACCCACTGCACGTGTTTGGAGATTTGTATTTGGGACCACAAAACCATCTCGTTTGGATAAAAAATGGACAAGCAGAAGAAAGCGAATACAAAGCGTACGTGGCAGCGTTTGATCCAAAAACAAGAAAAATAGCGCTTCTTTCCGACGATTTGGTAATATTAGAAATGAAAGGACCATACAATTGTTTCAAATTATCAAACACTTGCGCGTATCAAGATATCATAATAAAACACTGTTTATAAGTTCTGAGCTGGTGAAGGTGTAGGCGTGTATGGTGTCGCACAACCTGCGGAAGCGTAGAAGAATGTCTTTCCAATAGAACAATTTGTAGGTGCTTCACTTCTAACGTTAACTCTGACTGTAACACCATCTACTAATCTTGTTCGGAAACATACATTATTATCACCAACTTGTACTAGTGTGCAAGTACTTCCCTTTTTAACATATGCGTACTCGAATCGATACCCACTTGGAACATCGTACGATGGTGAGTTTGAGTTGTCAACATACACTGACAAATTGTTTGTGTTTGGACAATCTCCTGATGTTGTAACTGTGGCCGCAGGTAGTGGCACAGTTGCACATGTTGGTGATGGGGTTGGTGCAAATGTTGTAGTGGGAGCAAGAGTAGTTGTAGGTGTCTCTGTTGGTGTAGCAGTTGTTACAGTTGGTGTTGGCGTTTGTGTAGTAGTGGGTACTGGTGTTGTTTCTGGGCAACCAGTAGTGATGTAGAAGAACGCTTTACCAATCTTGCACTCGTTACCTGTACCACTAACTTTGTTCACTTTGGCAACATTTCCGTCAACTATTCTAGTGTTGTAACATGGACTTACATCTCCTGGGTAGGTCAATAGACAGTATTGTCCGTCTTTGATGTACGCATAGTCAAAACGCTCTCCAGCTTGTAGAGTGTAGTTGAATGGACTATCTGTAGAAACAGAAACAAATGATCCTGGACAATCTCCACCTGATGCAGAAACATTTGCTGCAGGGTACGATACAGCTGGGCAAACTACTGTTGGGGTGGGTGTTTGTGTAGTAGTAGCAGTATTTGTAGTTGTAGGTGCGACAGTAGTACTTGTGGTTGGCGCAACAGTAGGTGTTGGTGTTTCAGTAGGTGTTGGTGTTTGTGTTGTAGTAGTAGGCTCTGCAGTTGTTGTAGTTGGAGCGGGAGTGGTAGTAGCAGCAACAGTTGTATCAACAGGAGTTGGTGTAGGTCCTTGCGTTACAGGACATCCACTTGTAATGTAGAAAAATGCTTTTCCTATTTTGCATTCATTTCCAGTACCTGAAATCTTGTTCACTTTGGCAACATTTCCATCAACAATTCTTGTATTATAGCACGCGCTTCCGTCATTAGGATAAGTTAACAAACAGAATGGACCATCTTTCACGTAAACATAATCAAATCGTTCTCCATCTTGTAGCGTGTAGCTGAATGGATTTTCTGTGGAAACGGAAACGTATGAACCTGGACAATCTCCACCTTCTTTGGAAACATTAGCAGCTGGATATGAAACGGCAGGGCAAATAATTGTTGGTGTTGGTGTTGGTGTTTCTGTCGTTGGCGTTTGTGTAGTTGTATCTGCAGTAGTGGTGGTTGGTGAAGAGGTGGTGGTTGTTTCAGCAGTAGTAGGTGTTGGAGTTTCTGTAGTAGTAGTAGGGGCTAGAGTAGTTGTTTCAGCGATAGTGGTGGTTGGAACGGCTGTTGTAGTTTCTTCATTGGTAGTTGGCACTTGCGTAGTTGTCTCAGCCGATGTACTAGTTGGTTCTTGAGTTGTTAGCGCGGGTGTAGGAGTGGCTGTATCTTCGCATGCAGTTGTATAGAAAGACACGTCTTGTATCATTTCACAACCACGGCTACCGGAAAATGTTGCCAAATAGTTTTGTCCATTTTTTACTAACCAGTAACATTTCACAAATGGACCTCCAATGTACAACAAGTAACACATACTTGATGTTTTGACGTATGCGTAGTCAAATCGTTGTCCGCTAGGTAATGTGTACTTGAATGGTGCGATACCATCAACAGAAGTGGGATTACCTGGGCAGGAACCAGATATAACGGGTGATGTAGACGCTGGTAGAGTGACAGCGCTGCAGCAGAGCGTTGAACTTACGACTAGCGCTATGAACAGCAATAATAGTGATGCTTTCATGGTTTTCGCTTTTGTGAAGTGCGGATCACGCGATAAGAATAGCTTTCCAGAATTGTGGAAACAAGCAAATTATCAATGCTTGTTTTTGCACAATATGGTAACCTTTTGTGTCAAGCAACGATAGAAATTGCGAGGTACTGTTGCATCTCCACAATTTGGCAATCGAGCAGGTGATTTGTTCAAATGATTGTTTTTGAGTGACTAATATCTGTGATAGGCTACGAATATTAAATCTAATACGTGTAGAATCCAGCTGCGTATAAAAGACTCATAACATTGTAACCCGAAAGTTGCTCCGACGATTCTCGCTAACGATGTAGTACCGCGTTCTACTTCACATTGTGCGACTTGTAACATCCAAGTTTTTGACGTTGAAATATTTTCCCGTACTACCATGACCGCGAACAGAGGTCAAGAGAATGAGAAGAAGAAAATGCGAGGAGAGGATAAATTTAATATATTTGGCCTGCCATTTGATGAGTTTGCGTACATATTGACCTTTTTACCGATTGGAGAAACAATGTTATTGTCTATGGCAAGCAAAACACTACAAAAGACGATAACGGAAATCGTGAGAGAAACGAAACCGATTACGCTGACGCATCCATGGACTATTTCAAAAGCACTGCGCTTGCGACACAAATTATGCCTACGAATACATCCAAAACTCGTTAGATTGTTGAAACATTTCGCAGAAACTGGAAATCAACTCTCACAGCTTTCTTCATCGCTCGAAATAGTCACACAAGAACGCAAACGCGAGGAGATTATTTCTGTAGACGCTCTAGTCTTGCTATTCGCACTCAAGACAAGTCAAGACACTATTACAGTGCCTACCAGCTACATGCTCTACAACTTGGACAAATGCAACTTTGCCGATGCGCAATTTCCCATAACCTTTGGCCACCAAGTCCGTCACTTACATTTACCAAATCTACTGCCACTCAACAACAGAGATCTTATCCTATTGGTACAGAATTTGATCAACTTGGAATCTTTAACTATTTCCATGGACTTACCAGATGAGTACGAAGAAGAAAAGGAACACTCGATAGAATACTTTGTGGCAACAGAAACAACTACTGTACAGCAACTACTACAAAAGACGTATGCATCATACACTGATGATTGTTACATTGAAAATACGGAACAAATCAATTTGTACACAAAGAATGGAACATATAGTAAATGTACAGGTCCAGATCACATCGTTGACAAAGGAAAAAAAATCGTTGTCAAGCAACATATCACACATCCAGGATATAACAGAAGCGCTCGGCTTGTACTACCAATGTTCAACCAATTGAAAAAATTGGACATTCAGTTATATTACGATATGTTTGACCTATTCATCGCACAAATGTTACAATCGTCACCAAAATTGGAAGAATTACGGTACAAGAGTAACGATGAGGAACCAAAACTTGGAGATGAATTTTTGTACTATATTTACACATACGGAACACGAATCAAAAAGTTGACACTTGGCGGAAATCGATTTATCTGAGTCACTGACCAAGGTATACTCATGCTACTATCGAAAATGGAACTAGAAGAATTGCACTTGTCGGAATGTTTACTAATTGATGGTTCATTTTTGGAGACAATCAGCCAACACACTCAATCACTGCAGAAATTATCTATTGAGTCCATAAGAGATGATACCAACGAGTTGGAATTTACTGTGCAAGGATGTATGCCAAACTTGCATTCATTTTCGCTGATTGCTGATTTCCCGCTTTCTGAACAGTTTATTGACTCATTTATCAGTGCTGTACCAAACCTAAAGAGTTTAAAGTTGGGAGAAGGTTCTGATGTTTCGCTTATGCTAGCATTACGAGAGAAATGTACCTTGGAAGAAATTGATATTGATGTATCGTTTGAGGATGTAGACAAAAGTCGGTTTATTCAAGCGTTACAAGCGAAAAATAATCTAAGAGTACTCAAGATAAGAGATCATTCACCAGTTCCGTTACTTACTTTTAACGATTGGAAATTACTACATTTTCCAAAATTGCGAGAGTTTAAGTATGATGTACAGATAAAACAAGAGTGGTTGAGTGTATTCCGTGATGCCTGTCCCAACTTGGAAGTTATTCAAGTAAATGGCCGATTAGAATTGGATGCATTGTATTGGCCCAATTTGAGGAGGATATCTGGGTTTGGTCCATGCACGAGACTGCACGTAGCCCAAGAACACAGAAACGAAGCAAGTGAAAAAGAATCATTTATTCGTGACTGGTTACATGAGTGTATTGAAAACTAATTTATGTACGAACATAAGCACTGGCCATATCTTGTTTTGTTGTAATTTATTGCGACAACTGAACGTGAACGCGAATCAACAATTCACGTGTCAAAAAATGGTTGTTGAACAACTAGAAAAATCACTGGTTTGTGCGCGTAACACCACAATTAATTGTACGTGACATATTAGTTGACAACCACAAAAGGTGTTTGCTTACGAAAGTTGTGCTGTCTGTACAAACCTGCTTCAAAGTTTGCCATCGGAGCGCAATTTTTACGAGGGGATTCATCATGCTTCTCGTTATATTGTTTGTTTTATCCGTGCTGTGACATATTGAAATCTACGCGTATTTTTTTTTGAGTATGTCGTTTAGATATGGTATGTTGCACTTAAAAATATACCTTTTTATGCTAACGATTGAAAGTGACAAGTATTGAAATTTAAGCTTCGCACAAACTAAAGGTAACGTTTAAAAAACTGCAAAACAATGACAAGGTGTGCTCTCAGTACAGTACTAGTAGCGCTTGTTGCTCTCCAAGTGTGCACTGCAGTAAGCTTGCGTGCTCTCAACCAAGACCAAAGCACAACTATTCCACCTAGACCTCAAGGACCATTCATGTACACCTATGTGAGTCCATATGCCGGAGACCTTGGTGGCTACAACTTTAGAGCTCAATTCAATAGCATACAACACGTTTCATTCAACGGTGCGATTGGTATGGTTTATGTTGTAGACACGCACACTGTAATCGGAATCAACAACACAGACGTCGTCACTATTGCCGGTACAGGACAACCTGGTAGTACAGGTGATGGTGGTTCATCTATAACAGCAACACTCAACACACCAACCAATGCCATCTACGTTGAAAAGTACAACAAGGTATACATTGCTGAATCTCTTGGGTACAGAATAAGAGAAGTAGATCTCAGCACTATGACTATCAACACTATTTGCGGTACTGGAGTTAGTGGAACCTACAATGGTGACAACAAACAATGCACCACTGCTACTATTTATCCATACGCACTAGCCTTTGATGACGTTCGAGATGTATTGTACATCGCCGGAGAGCAGAACAGAATTAGAGCGCTCAAGATCTCTACAGGTGTTATCATCACAGTTGCCGGTACTGGAAGCGCTGGAACAGCTGGAGACGGTGGTTATGCAACTAGTGCAACCATTGGACAAGTTAAAACTATGTTCATGGACAGTGTCAACAACAAACTCTACTTTGCCGAGTCAAACTATGGTAAAATTCGTGTGATTAACGTCAGCAGTGGTATCATCTCGAAAGTAGCAGGAACAGGCACTACTGGCTACTCTGGTGACAACAATTTTGCAACAAGCGCTCAATTCAGTGACATCCGATCAATCAACGTGGACGTCAGTGCAAATATGATGTACATCTGCGACACTGCCAATGCAAGAATGAGATACATTGATATGACAAGCGGTGTTGTCAAGAGCGTCACTACTACTAGTTATACAAGTGACTATGGTGACTACATTGATCAATTGAGCTTTGCTAAGCCTATAGCAACTGCTTTTGATTACTATAATGAACAAGCGTATATAGTGTCGCGAGATAACAGAATTGTAGTTGCTAGTGGTTTCCCGCTAACTCCAGTAGCTACAACTGAATCGCCATTCGGTACGACTACACTAGATCCAGCACCTGGTCCAAGTACACTTGCGCCAGCCCCTGCACCAGGTCCATCTACTGTTCAACCAGGTCCTGCGCCTGGTCCAACCACTCTCGCACCAGGTCCAGCACCTGGTCCAACTACACTAGCGCCAGGACCTGCACCAGGCCCATCGACAGACTCACCAGTACCTGGTCCATCCACTGACTCGCCAGCACCAGGTCCATCACCACCAGGTCCAGCGCCAGGTCCATCCTCTCCTACTACTATACCACCAACTACACCAGGCGCAACAACTACATCACCACCTATCGAAGTAAGCGCAATCTCTACAGTAAGTTCTAGTGTAACTGGTGACGCTTCGAAGATACCATCACCAACCGGAAACGCTGTAGTGTTATACAAATCATCTGCAGCGACCAGTACTGTGAGCATCAAGCCATCTCAAACAGCTCTTCCAACTAATGGCAGAATCTCAAAGATTATTCTCCAATATCAAGTTACTGAGCTCAGTGGAACTGTAGATATCAGAGTTTATGCCTATGATGGCGACAAGAGATCACAAAACTCGAAACTCTTCAGAGTGTCAAGCAAAGGTACACAGAATGGAGATGTCACTAGCATTTTTAGTGGACGTAGAGTTGAGCAAGTTGTAGTCAGCGGTAGGCAAATTACATACGGTATAGAAGCTGTTACATCCAACACTGCCTTGCATATTGATAAAGAGGCGGCAGTGCAAATCAAATACACCCTAGATGGAAGCACATCTGCTGCATGCGTTGCTAGCTATGTGTCATTCGTTATTATTGTCGTAGTTGTAGTTACGACTCTACTTTATTAAACATAATGTTAACGATATGCTGAGCGATCTCTTCCAGCTGTAGTAATTCTGCGTAAAATACGCTAGGTTCCAGTACGACAAACGGCCAACTTTCAAAACAATGCAACATCCTATCACAGACAAACCAGTCCTTGTTACAGGTGCCACTGGCTTCATCGCAACGTACACAGTAAAGCAATTACTAGAACACGGATACAAAGTACGCGGAACAGTCAGATCGTTGAAAAAGAAAGAGTCATACCAATACTTACTCGATTTTCCAAACGCAGAAACCAATTTAGAACTCGTAGAAGCTGATTTACTCGCACCGAATGCATTCGATACAGCAGTACAAGGTTGTGAATATATTTTACATTTAGCGTCACCATTCTCACTCACTGTGAGCGATCCACAAAAAGATTTAGTCGATCCAG
>JAESGV010001396.1_pt1 | contig 10106 bp, 11 predicted proteins | sample 9269781 | NCBI WGS metagenome assembly JAESGV01 (sample SAMN15741586, study PRJNA653496) | algae metagenome | isolation source: Tildeniella torsiva UHER 1998/13D and co-occurring heterotrophs from... | place: Slovakia: Slovak Paradise National Park, Hrabusice, Kosice Region | collected 2000-01-01
GTCCCAATATAGCTGGGAAATGTGGAGGTAGAAATGGCCTGGCAATACCTTCTCTTATCTTCCAATCGACGGGATTCACGGATGCATATTTCAATCGCACGATCAATTGATCCGGTTTTTCAATCTTGGGAGTGGGATGATTTTCTGCGTATTCTAGGGTGCTAGCCTCGCCATACTCTTTCATTAGTATAGCCCGCATTGCCTCTGGTACTTGTGTTGTCATGTTTGATTGTTTGTGTTAAAATAAATAGCTTGATCGTGTATTTTTACACGTGCTGTAGCTAAACAACAAAGTTCACTTGTTTTCGAAAAGAGTAACCTGTTATGTCGTGTTATGTCGCTTCATATTCTATGGTCATCAAGCCAGTTGCTCAGAGAGCTCTAATATGCATTTGCTGAGCCAACTAAACAAGCTTGATTATTTATGGAAGCTATTTTTATATTCAAAGAAAAAACTCAACAAAAATCATGATCAGGATAAGGCCACACAACTCACGATACAACCATTCTCGCGAAGCTTACTCATCGCTAGATGAACTGCCACAAGATGTGCTACTTAATGCACTTACTTTTTTACGATTTACAGAACTGTTTCAATTCTCGCTGTCTTGCCAACGTTTCTTTGAACTAGTGCATCACGTAGTCGATGAGTATGATACAGTAAACACTAATATATCTCAATGGATTTGGAAAGAAATGTGTTTAAACGAAATGAGGTACATTGATAAAACTATCCGAACAGAACATATACAGCTATCAGATGGTAATGTGACGTTCAAGCAGCAATTAAAATCAAGTATGTGAACATTCTATTCTGACTAACAAATAGTGTTGTTTCAATTCGATGTGAAAACATGTCCTGACGCTGTAGATTTGCAACTATCAAACTACAACAAAACAATAACACAAACATCGAAAATCGACCAACATAACAATTGGTAAGTCGCCACTACAGTTTAGCTAATGTAATAGGAAATTTATTCGGTGTCAAAAGGAGCTCGTACCTGGCCGATGTTACCAATGGGAATTTGTCCTAGACCATTATCAGCGACATGATAGTAACATGTGGTGGATAATTTTAGGAGTGGAAACAACAGCAAAAATTAGCGCCTCGCATATCGGCTACTGGATGGCAAAAGAAAAATACCAAGGAATAGGGTTAATTGTCGGTACCGGTGAAATACTGTACAGTAATGCATCATTTGAGTTGGCAGACCAGGAAATTGTCACGTTTGCCACTGGAGATGTAATAGGAGTTCGATTTGATATGACCTACTCTAGTCCACAAAATGATGAAATCATTAAGAGAGAACTAGGGTCTCATAGATCAATCTATGCCAGTTTTAACAGCTACATGCGAAAAAAGGAGGATCCTGTACTCAATGTTGGAGCTAGTCTACAATTCTTCAAGAATGGTAAGCCAGTGGGCGCTCCAGTGCGTTGCATACCAGGACAATCATTCTATACAGCTGCTTGTATTCTAAACGGTCAACAAGTTACAGTAAGGCATTGGTCTGCTCAGTAATAAATAGATGTGACTTGGTGCCTCGGTTTGTAAAAAAATTTCCGACGTGTGACAAATGACAGACGCACCATCACAAGATATCGTTGAAGATCCTAAGCTGGCTGTACAACACGAAATTCTAGACTCGGAGCGTAAGTATGTAGAGTCACTAGAGACGCTCCAAAAGGTTCGTGCGTTGTAGACGACTAACATTGTCAAGACTTATTTTGGACCACTACTGAAAAAGAAAATCCTAGACAGTACAGAACTATGCGATTTGGTTACCGTGCTCGAAATGATCACACAATTTAGTTACGCGCTCGTTAAAAACTTGGAAACATCGATGCAAAGCGATACCATGGGCCAAAACCTGCTGCCTATCTTACCGTTTCTCAAAATCTACAAAGATTATTTCAACAACTACGAAAAGTGTGCGCAAGTCATTCGCGCTGCTAAAAAGCAAGATAAAAAATTCCACGAATGGATAGTCAAAACCGAAAAAAAGGCGCGACAAGAAAAAAAACTAGATATGCAGTCCTTGATGATTGCACCCGTACAAAGAATACCAAAATACAATCTACTTTTAAAAGAGTTGGTGAAAAACACCGACTCAACGCACACCGACTATGAAAATATCACAAAAGCGTTACAAGGAACAGTTGACATAACCGATTTTTTGAATAAAAAAATGCGAGAAATGCGAAAAGATGCAATCAAAGAAAAGTTGATCACAACGCTCAAGTTTGAAGACGAAACCGTTCTAGATATGATGTTAAAGCCAAGTAGCAAGTATTTAGGAGAAGGAAAACTCGATTTACTAGAAAGTACAAGAGCGATCACACCTTTTGATATTAACAATCAATACCACTATATTTTGCTCTCTGATATGCTCCTAGTTTGTGAAAAACAAGAAGCTGTTCCGCAAGAACCCATGAACACGCCTAGAAGAGGTTTACAATCTCGTCTAAGTATACAATGGGACAGAAAGAGTTTATTCAACGTTGACTACAAAATGGGTGCACAAGCGCTCGAAACAGAAATACAAAATTTTTCTGTCATTCATTATATATGTCTACGTGGTGAAAACACGACTTGGGTGAAACATTGGAAAGTATTTCCATTGTGGTTCAAGTTGATCACCAATGAAGGTAGTATTTTGTTCAAGTGCCAGTCAGAGGAGGAGCAAGTTCATTGGGTAGAAAACTTGGAACAACTTGCAGCAGAAGGTGGCGCCAAACCACTTGCAAAAGATCGTTTACAATCTCAAGTTGTGTTGGGTGAAGCAGCTACGATTGTTCAAAGTGTGTATCATGGTATACGGGAGCGCAAAAGACGAGTAGAACTCGCGTCGTTACCAAGAGAAGTTTTAACTGTGACGCATTCGGAAAATGAGGATGCAGAGGAACATCATGAAGATAGTGAGAAAATAACGAAAAAACCACCACCAGTACCTGTTAAACCAGCACAACTTGCATTACACGTGCATGAAGAAGTAATACCGCAAGAACCTGTTGAGCAGGTAATAGAAGAGACTTCTGAATGTAAAACTGAAGTTGTTATGTATGTGTTGTGTTGTTTTTATTCGTCCGTACATATTATTGTGTCAGCAAAAGGTTTGCAAACTGTCCCAGGACGACATGTTCTCAAAGCCCACTTTCCATCATCACATACTTCAAAATCATTTCCATTACAGCGGAATTGACCTGCTGTACATTCGTTTGCACAGTTAATAGCGTAAAATGATACACTGTCTATTTTCTTGCATGATTTGGAACCGGAATAGTAAATTGATACGGTGTCGTTAACTTGTAGAACAGAAAGGCAATGTATGAATGGTTGTCCAATGTAGACCATAGTACATAGATTATTTGCAGAAACGTAAGCGTAGTCGAACTGATAATCAGCTGGAATAGTATATTTAAATGGCCCTGGTGGTATTTGTACAAGTACTGGTGATCCAGGACATGGTGATGTTGCGTTGCCTGTTCCACTTGCAGTCGACGACGGTAATGTTACGTTGGCACAGCATAGTGCAAAATATACGAGTTGAAATAACACAAACAGTCCTGTGATGCGCATTGTTTTCTATGATTATCTTGGCAAACCTTGCTTGGAGAAATGAGCTATTATTATCTGCGTCTTAATCAAAAGCTAAATAGCAATCCATAACCAATCCTGTTTGCTCACTACAGGAAAACTTAGCTAATTGCTTTGAAAGTAGATGGGATTGCTGATGTTGACAACATCAAAATTACAGAAAAGCGAACACCACGAACCAACACAACATGTGTATGCAAGGTTGGGATAGCGGACCACTCGGTGTGGCCATGACAATTCTTTTTGCACCAGGCACGACATACAATTTCATCTCACAATTTAGTTATCGTTTATTCAGGCGTAAAACATGTTACAGGAAAAATACCATCTCTAGTAGAAAGAACAAATAACGCAGTATATGACGCATTAACACCAGATGCACTACAAAGAAATGTTTTGAAATATAGTGCCATACTCGCCATCAAAAACGATGCGTACTATTCATACAAACGTGGTGTTGTCTACTTTTTACAGGGCAAATACGAGTATGCCATTACCGATTTGGAGAACTGTATCAAGTGGTCACAGTCATCAGAAATGTACCAAGCGCACTACTATCGTGGTCTCATTTTAACACGTTTGGCTCGGTACAGAGAAGCAGTAGATGCATATACAAGTGCTATTGAAACTTTTTCCGAAGCAACTGAAACAAAATCAACAGTAGTTGACTCCCTACGCTCCACAAAGCGTTCTATCTCGTTTCAACCACAACGTTACTGCATCTTTGATTACCTCATTAAATATCAAAGATTCTGTAAATGTTATCGGTAAACAAAAACAAAGAGAGCAGGTAGAGGACATTGTCGACTCGCTGTTCCAACTAAAGATTGACAAGAATGACATTTTAAATAATCGTGGATTGGCCAACCTGAACATTGGAAACTATGATGAATCTATTTCTGATTTAAAACAAGCAGGAACGTCAAAACACCACTTTGTATTCAATTTGGGATACGCGTACTATTTTAGTTTCCAGTATGCCGAAGCCATTGAACATTTCCAACAAGCAATACAAATCGCACAAGACGATGCACCAAAAGAGTATGAAATCTATTTGGCATGTGCATTAGAGCGAACTGGAGAAGTAGAAAAAGCAAAAGAAACGCGTAAGCAAGTTCTAATAAAACATCCAAACGCACAAGTGGACCCGTTCCACTACAAGTTCATACCTGACGCAGTGATGATGGAGATACTGTCGTTTATGGATCATCAGGTTCTCGCCTACGTAGGAAGAACGTGCAGAACACTGTACCAACTCACCAAACACGATTCGTTGTACAAATCAGTATGGGTACCGAAAACAGGTCCCTACGAAATGCGCAACTATCAAGGTTACTATCAAGCTATAAAAGATAAAAAGATTGAGAATTTGTACATTGATGATCATGAAACAAATACGATCACAATGGGAAGCCTAATCTTGCCACAACAAAAATTGAAACATGTCAAAATGTCTACAGGATTGTACTATATTAACGAATACTTTTTGGATGTTTATGATTTGTCGGAACTTGAGGAATTGTATTTGAGTGAACCAGTGCCCAACGATGAGTATTCTGGCACGGGTATAGATCAAATGCCCACTAAAATTCTAAATGCTAAGAAAATGCCGAAATTGCAAAAAATAGTGTTGAGAAACTGTACCTTTGATGATTGGGATAAGGTTTTGGCATCGTGTGGAGCAAACTTGGTGTTGCTGGAGGGACCTAGCATCAATCAAGATACTGTCTTCAAACATTGTCCTCAATTGAGTCATATTGGGGAAAATGGTGATCGCAAAAGATACGTACATAAAGGTCTATAACTGCATTGCAACTATTTGAATAATAATTTGTTAATTGACAAAATGTTAGCTTGTTGGAGTCGAACCAACACCACCTGCCGATGCATGTTGCTGTTGTTCACAACACCAGTATGGCATCCTGTTCTTCCAATTAAACTAAAGCTAACAAGTGGTATGAGATCACAAGTTTGTACTATTTCTCGCAGTTTTGTTGCTTAGCTATTATGGTTTTTTACAAGCTGTTGTATGAAAACTTTTATATCGCTGCTTGGCTTACACTTGCTTTCACTTTATCTTGATACTTGGTCAATAACTTATTTAATTTCTTAGTCAAAATGTCATCCAACGCAGGTTCAATGTGTTTCTTTAATTCATCTTGTACTGGTTTCTTGAACGATCCATTCAATGCGTTTTGCATAGTGGCCGGACCTCCCTTCAAATTTATTTTCGAATCTGTAATATCAACAGCTGTCTTCTTCACTTTGAATAGTTTCGACGTTGGAATGATTTCAAAGTGAATAGCGGTGCTGAATGTTAACTTTACAGCGGCTGTACCACGCTCTTTCTTTCCTGCAATATTCACTCTCCAATCGAGTGATAGCTTGATTTTGGAATCTTTAAACTTGATTGTATTCCCTTTTCCAATGGTTGGTTTCTGGATATCCAATGAAACGAGTTTGATGTTTTTCATTTTAGCCTCTATGCTTCCTAAAATTCCCAACGACACTTTCTTCTCCACATCTGGTATTTTAATATTCGGTGCATGCTTTTTCGTGCTTTTGATTAACACGTCCGAATGTTTATTGATGAGTTTTGTTAGTACATCGTGGATACTCTTCGAGAACGAGAGTTGCATTACAAGTACGAGAACGATGCCAATCAGTAGTGTTGTGCGCTTCATGTGTTTTTTGAAATGATCTGTTAAAATTAGATTGATTGAATACCTTTTTAGTCATTACTGTAAACCAGCTATTGGAATCACAAGTTTATTTTGTTCAAGCATCTGTTTGCATTACCTCAGCAATTTTCTCGATTCTCTAGTGTTAAGCTCGATCACTACAAATTGTCCACCTGAATTTGCAAACAGATCAACAGAAACTCACGGCTGACTCGTTGTTAAACACTACACTCTTATTTACATTCTATAATATACAAGGAACCTGTACCTCTGCCACCACACGTTCCTACAAAGTATCGCTCCGAAGAATTAGTAAACATTGGCGCTATACTTGTTACATACTCCTCTTTTTGCGTAGCTTCCGACCACTTATACTTTTTTCCATCTCTAAACTTGTTTCCTACTATTTTATGAACATGTAATTGACCATCCAACGTAGCTAACGCAATCCCATTTCCCGATCTTGAAAACGTAGCACTAGTGATGTGCGGCAATTCGATTTCTTCAATCACATCATGTAAAACACAATCATATAAGTAAACATGATTGTCATGCTTGATCAGGAGCAAATCAAAATTTATCGGATCGAATTGTACTGTACATTTGAATTGAAAACCTTCTGCTCTATGGAAACGATCTTCTACGTTATTGAATGTGTTATCTGTACATATTCTGTACTCGTCATCGATGATTTCTAAAAGGACTACTTTTCCGGATTGTACAATGTATGCTACGCGATTTGAGTCAGTTGTTGCGCTACTGCCGATACTGATCGATACTATTGGTTCTCGGAATAGGATATCACCAGCGGGACTACATCGATACGACCCTTGCGTCAAATTAATTTGACCGAGTTCACCATTGTCAAATCCAACTATTGCCATTTTTTCTTCTTGGCTAAAAGTTACACACGATGTAATGTTTGGTGGTTTAGCGGATTTTGCGTTGGAAAATCTGGGACTTATTATCTGTGGACAAAATGCTATTTTCATTTTGCTATCCCAAACGTTTGGGTTTTCTCTTTGGTACATACAAATGTAGTTACACCCTCCAGTTGCGTCAAACACAGAATCTCCCATACAAATAAATGTAGAAAAATCGATTAACTATTGTGTTAGCGGATGTCTAAAGGTTTACTCTAGATCCAGGATATTCTGTTGCAATGTACCGTGGGTGTTCTTTATCGATGTTTTGTATAGCATCCAGTGTTTTGGTTTGCCATTTGTATGTGAATATAGTATTGTCTTCGAACACTGCGCACATAACTGCACGCTCCTGCGATACAGTAACTTGCGTAACGCTTTGTACGTTCTCAGATTGCTTCCAAATAATTTTTAGAGGCTCAATAGGCCGTGCCGCAGTTTTTCTAGCACTCTTCGGGCCAGATTGTTTGTTCATAAAGTTGACTAAAGTTTACATTCGCTAGTGTCACTTTGTGTCTTATTAAAGATTCTCTGCTGGTTATTTATTCTTTGTAGATCAATCTAGTATATCGTAGTCTGGTTCAAAAACAAATGCGATGCATCTAAATAGCTCATTTACATTGCTTAGCTCGTCTGATTGCCTTTCGTCAATCATAGGATCACTAAACAACATCTCCATAGAGTTAGTATCATAATTAAACACATTTTGATCATTGCGTTTGAATCTGTGCGACCTAACTACTCTTTCCCCAAACAAACTATACATTTGGCGAGTTATTGCTTCAAAACCAAACCCATGACACGAATACAAGAGTGAATTTTTTTCGAGATTATCAGAAAAACAGATTTGGAACTCATCGTCTTGTGTTCCTCTTGGACCGTAACTCTTGAACGCTGTTTCTACAATTACAGGAATACCAGTCACTGGATGGAAAATTACTACCTTGTTCATCAGCTCTACATCATAACTGTACCCATTTGTAGCGTTCCAGTGAAACGCAGCAAAGAAATATACATGATGATTGAACATGTTTGTCCATGTGCGATTACCCAAGCATGGAGGGGAACTCAGAATTATTGAACGAGCAGTACGGATCTTGCAGTATTGTGTGGTAAGTATTTCGAGCGCATTTTCTTGTGCCCCCTGTTGTATTTTTGCATGTTTGCTAATATTTGTGAGCATGTGCGGATTTTTGTAGATTAATAGTGGAAATGCTTCTAATGATGTATGGTTAAGTTGCCGTAGACGATATCGAAATCCTGATAACTCACGCCAATCTTTAGATGTGTTAAGAGTGAAAAAACTGTCCTGTTCAACCTTTCGCTTTTTGGTTGGTGGTTCACCAACTCTTTCTGGGCTATTTTCATGAATTAGTTCATATTCGCGAGTTGCAACGTTTATAAATTCGTAGAAGTAAATCGTTCTCCAAAAAGCATTGCTGTCTAGCGTCATTCGCCAATGTTGGCATACAACAGACATCTTTTCGCACTCGTTGTATCCAAGAAACACGAACACAAGTTTGAGGACATCTTCTGGGGCGTGTTGCATTCTTTTCTAGTTACAAAAGTTACCTGCATAATCTGGACCACAACCTAACAGCGAAGTATTGGACTACCGCGCTAATGAACTCGTAAAAATAAATTGCTCTCAATGTGGCCAAAAGACGTTGTTGAGCATGCGTTCCCAATCTTTGCATATAACAGACATCTTTTCTCGTTGTAGCCTAAGATTACATAACTATTGTATTTAATAATTTAAGACGACTTCTTAGCTCTGCTGCAGATTTTCTTCGTCTTTTGGCCACATTTTCAAATGGGCTAATATTTCTTTCCATGCGAGACTAACTCCAAAACAGAATTCTCAACGTCTATAATGATCGTCTCTATGTCTATTCTTATCTCCACCTCTTTGATCATTTCTTCCATGGTCTTGTCCCTTCAACATTCTCGCAATCTCTGGGTCAAAATCGACAACACCACCTTGTGGAATGGGATCTCCTTGATGCCAAAACGGACAATTACTTCCATTTCTACACCCAACATCCGATGTGAAAAATTTGCAACGAATATTCTTTCCACTATTTGCAATACGACTCGAATGAGGTTTTAAACTTCCTGCACCAGTAAGATTTGTAGTTCCTTGGTCGTATCGATTATTTACAGGAGAAGGTCCATTGACAAACGCTGGATCACCTGGTCGTATCGCTCCGAAACCTGTAGTAATTCCTTGGTTGACATAATTTGGTTGTGGAGGCATGTACTGTGGTTGTGGAGGTAACGCACCATATGGTTGAGGTGGAGGTCGATATGGATCACTTGGTGGACTATAACTCGGTGGTGCATATGCGTTTCTTGGTGGCATCGCTCCGTATGGCTGTGGAGGTGGCGCATTTTGTCGATATGGATCAACTGGTGGCGCATATGGTTGTTGGTACGGTTGTGAAGGTGGTGGAATGGCACCAAATGGTTGCGTTGGTGGTGGAGCGTATTGATTATATGTAGGTGCAGGTTGACTAGTTGGAACGTTACTCAGTGCTTCGATCGAGCCCATGAGCTTTTTCAAAAAGTCATCGTTCACTGCAGGAATTACAGGTGGAGCATCTCTATGTGGACTTGAAGGTGTATCAGGAACTTGCGATCGTGATTGGTAAACCACTGGTGCATGTGATTCGACGTATGATTTTTGCGTTTGATACTCGTTCGTGATTGGTACTTGAATCGTTGTTTTTCTTCCCTCGACTTCATACAATTTGTATTCACATGTTGGATTCATCTCGAGTAACTTTCTACGTTTCTCCTCTCTCTTACGTTCAAACATTTGTTTCTCTGCTGCGCGTTCGTTCATTGCACTGGCATCTTTTTGTGGAGATTGTGCATTCCAATCCATATCATCAGCATTTG
>JAESGV010001397.1_pt1 | contig 10104 bp, 8 predicted proteins | sample 9269781 | NCBI WGS metagenome assembly JAESGV01 (sample SAMN15741586, study PRJNA653496) | algae metagenome | isolation source: Tildeniella torsiva UHER 1998/13D and co-occurring heterotrophs from... | place: Slovakia: Slovak Paradise National Park, Hrabusice, Kosice Region | collected 2000-01-01
ACATGGTGTACATTGACTTGCATCAAATAAATTTGTAGCAGTAGAGTAGAAACCTGCAGGACATGGATTTTGTTGCGCTAAACCAGAACCTGCAGGACAATAGTAACCTGCTGCGCATGCTCCGGATATTGCCGATGAACCAACTGTACAGTAACTACCAGGTGGACATATCGTACACTCTGATGCTTGCGTTAAACTTGTACTGTTCGTATATGTTCCAGCTGGACATGGAAACTGTGTTGGAGTGGTGGTGAACTGACCAGCGTAGGTGCCATAGTAATACCGTGTAAAATTGAGGGCAGAACCTGGGTATGGTACTCCTGGACAGTAATGACCTTGTGCGCAAGGTACAGGTAGTAACGAGTTTCCACCTGTCCCTGCATAACAAGCAAAACCTTGGAAACAAATCTCACAATCATACGATCGTGTTAGATATTTTTCATTTGTGTATGTTCCTGCAGGACAAGGAAACGCACGATTGTTTGAAGTTGATAAAGGACAGTAGTACCCTTCTATACAACTAAAGTTTTGGTAACTTATCATGCCATAGTTGGGACATGAGAAACCTGCTGGACAAGCAATACAGTTGATACTTGAACCTCCACCAGGTGATGGATTAAAAGTACCTGGTTGACACAACGCTGGGTTACTCGTACCTGCAACGCAATAGGCACCTGCAGGACATGTTTGACACTGTGATGAGCTATTTAATCCAACTTGACCAGAATAGAAACTAGCTGGACATGGATATTGTGTAGACCACTGTGTTCCTTGTGGACAATAGTAACCAGGTGGACAAATATTCGTAGAATAGTCGGCAGTACCAATTGTACAATAATACGTAGCAGGACATGGAGTACATGATGCCAAAACCATGTTACCTTGTGAGTTGAGATATGTTCCTGCAGGGCATTGGAAACTTGTCGGACTTGTTGTACCTGCAGGACAGTAACTTCCTCTTGGACAAACTGCTGTTGGAGAAGATGCTCCTGCTAAGCAGTAATAACCAGCAGGACATGTTAGACAACCTGAACTTGCAGTTGTCATTCCAGTCATGTTCCCGTATGTACCCGCTGGACATGGTGTTGGTGCAGTTGATTGAGCAGGACAGTAAGAACCACTAGGACATATTGACGCAGCAGGTGTAGGTGTTGTAGTCGCACTATTAGGACAATAGTACCCTGCTTGACATGCTGTGCATATGTTTGTTGTTCCAAGACTGTAGTAACCTGCGTTACACGCTACTGGGTTGACGGCAGGATTACTACACGTATAACCAGCAGGACATGATGTACAATTCGTTTGACCTGCTATGCTATAGTAACCAGCTGCACACGTAATCGGTGATGCCGAAGTAGTTGGACACGATGATCCTGCAGGACAATTCGTACAACTAGATTGACCACCAATACTGTAAGTACCTGCTGTACATAGCGTAGGATTATAGCCTACTGTTGTCAAACATGCCATACCAGCAGGACATGAAGTACACGTTGATGAACCTGCTAATGAGTATTTCCCTGCTGTACACGCAGTAGCAGTAGATGACGTTGTTGAAGCACATGAGTAACCAGCTGCACATTGCGTACATGTTGTCGCACCTGCTAACGCATAAGAACCTGCTGTACATGCTACTGGTAACGTATCTTTTGCAGGACACATAGAACCTGCAGGACACGCTGTGCATGAAGTTGTTCCTCCTATAGAGTAATACCCATTCGGGCACACTACCGGAGAAACAGAAGTAGAAGCACAGTAGAAACCTGCTGGACATTGTGTACACTGCGTAGCAGTGACATTGGTGTTATACGATCCAGAAGGACACGCAACTCTACTTGATGGCGTAGGACAATAGTAACCTACTCCACAATTTGAACATGTACCACCACTGGAGTATGTTCCCAAATCACATGTTGTTATGACATTGTTTGATGTACATGATGAACCTGCCGGGCATGATGAGCAACTTGTAGATCCTGCACTTGATATGGTACCTGCTGCACAGGCTATAGGACCTGATGCCGCAGAAGGACAATAAGATCCTGCAGGACATATCGTACATGTTATAGCACCTCCTGTTGAATAGTAACCAGTTGCACATGCTTGTTTCCCTACTGTTGGATCGGGACATTGGTAACCTGCATCACAAGATACGCATGATGTGAGTGCAGCGTTAGAGTATGTTCCTGGACTACACGCTAAACATGCCGATCGACTTGCACTAGAGTAGAAACCTGTTGTACATGCTACTGGAGCAGCAGAAGGGTTACTACACTCGTAACCACCAGGACATGATATACAACTTGCTGCTCCTGCGGCACTATAAGTACCTGCTGCACAAGATAAACATAGTGTACTTAGACCTGCAGAGTATGTACCTGCAACACACTGTGTCGGTGAAGATGATGTTGTTAAACTATGAGTTGTTAGTATGCTTTTGTTGTATAATTACCACGCATAACCTGATGGACACGCCGTACATGATGACGAGCCATTTGTAAGACTGTAATATCCACTTCCACAAGCTGTACAACTCGTCACTACACCACCAGCGCTAGCATAACCTTTCAAACATTGTACCGGTGACACAGTAGGATCCATACAACTATATCCTGCAGGACAAACTAAACATGTCGATTGTCCTGCTAAACTGTATGTTCCTGATGTGCATGCGACTGGTAAACTCGATGCCGATGGACATTTACTACCCGCAGGACATGACGTACACGATGTTGCTCCTGTACTTGGAGTATATGTTCCACTTCCACAATTCGAACATGATGTTATCGACCCACCTGCCGATATCGTTCCCATCGGACAAACGATGGGATCGTTGTATGGTTGAGGGCAATAAAAACCTGCCGGACATGATGAACACGATATTGATGAATTTGTCGAGTACGTGCCAGTTGGGCAAATAGTAGGTGATGATGTAGCCGATGCGCACGTATATCCTTTCGGACACATTGTACATGTTACCGACGCTGCCGAGGTTGCATAATAGCCACTAGTACATGCTACACAGGAAGATAACGATGTTTGTCCGGTAATACTATTTGCTGTTCCTGCTGGACATGGTGTTGGTGTTGTATTATTTCCAGGTAAACAACTAACAAATGTTAATGCGAGTAATTCAATTCTTACTAATAGCCAACAGGACAATCTAAACAATTTTGAGCAATGGTATTATAATATTGACCGGTAGTACATTGCGTCGGTGTACATGTACTATTTGCTCCAAACACACGCGAATAATTTAGTATACACAAGAAGCAGCAAACGAAGACCAACATTGATGTCGGTTTAACCTGCACCAAAGTCATGATGCTTCGAATGCTCTTCAATAATTTTGTAATAATTTACTGTTGCAACATAAATAGCTATTATCTATCTCTTTTTACTTGACCTAGTATTGTATAACCTATTCTCCTTCTCTACTTCACTATCTGAACTTTCATACAGGTTCCGTTTGGTAACTTTTCTCGTTACCACGTCGCTGTCATCAGTGTAAGTATAGTGCAACTGAGATTTTCGACGAAGAGGTCGTTCAAATTCGGTACCACTCTCATCGTCACTCGTTGTTGCATAAAAGGTTTTCTTTGTACGAGTAGTCACATTTGCCATCTTGTTTGGATCACGAACACTCAAACCACGTTTTCTAGTGTCTTTCTTTCGTTCGGATTGAGAACCAGAAAGTTTTCTAGTTTGTGGTGATGGTGATCGTTTTCTTTCTACAGAAGCACTTCTAGATTGTGGTCGAGGAGGTCGAGGTGAAGCAGGTCTAGGTGAAGATGGACGAGGAGATAAAGCACGAGTAGCAGTAGGACGAGGCGATAGCGCTCGAGTAGCGGTAGGACGAGGTGATTGTGAGCGAGTCGTAGTAGGTGATGGAGAACGATTTCGTGGAGTAACTGATCTTTTGACTGGTTTCTTGGGTATGATATCAATTTTTGTGACTGTACGTGGAGAAGGTGATGGTGAACGATTTGTGCGTTTTTCTAGTTTTTTGGAATCTCGCGGAGATGGTGATGGTGAACGACTTGTTCTTCGATCTATTTTTCTTGCGTGTAATAGTGATTCTTCTTGTACTTGTTTCAATTGTTTCTTCAACGCTTGAATATCTCTTCTGTATTGTTGGACTATTTCTTCTGTTCCGCTATCTTGTAGGTGTCGTTTTAACGATAGCATTTCGTCGCCTTGACCATCTAGATCGGCTGCGAGTATCTCACACTCTTTTTTGATTTGTTGTATCTCTTGACTGCTCTCACGCTCGAGTTTTGTGAACGCTTTTTCAAGAGTTGATTTTTCTCTCCGTAGTTTTTCTATTTCTTGTCTCAGTGCGAGTGTGTTATCTTTGATATCAGTTCTATTTAGTATTTTTGATTCGTTTTCTGCTTTCCACTGTCGCAATTGATCACGTTCTTGTTTGCATCGAACAAGCTTCTCCCATAGTGATGTATCTTTTGGTTGTTCATATAATAGTTTAATAGGGTAATGTATTCTACCAGTTGTTAGTTTGTATGAAACAACTTACAGATCAAACTCTGATCGATAGTCAAGTATTAAGTATCTATCATTTTTATCTTGTGTACTAGTGGTCGATGCATATGATACTCGTCTGGAATTATTTTTTCGATAGACTTCCTCAAGTTTTGCGCGATCTACAAGTGTGATAGCCAACGAATCCGCTTGCTTTGTGAGCGCTGCTTTTAACATATTCCGAAAAACGTCAATATCTTTGGGACTCTTTGCAATCTTTGTTATCTTTTCTACTAGTTCATCACTGATGTATGTCACCCATGATTCCATCGTTTGGTCATGTTCTACACGAATTTTTAAAACTGTATCGTCGCACATGTACAATTCACACCAGTACTGTTCATTTGTGCCTAAATCGTGGAGACCTTTATGAACAACGGCTAGTGTATGTGGGGAAAACTTCTTGTCGTCAACGTTGGACGGTGCGTCAGTGTCTCTGAAAGGTTGGTGATGGGTCGCTGACATCAATTAAACGGTTGGAACACTTAGCTAGTTGACTATGCTCGGCGCAATTGTACTTTCGCTTTTTCTTGGTATTTCTTTGTGCTCCATTCGATTCCATCTTCACTGTAGTGCAACGAAAAGCTTCCAAAACCATAAACTACGGTTATGAGGCGTTTATGTCACCACAATCTTTGTCGCTTATGTCTACGGTAGCTACTTTGCGGAGAAAACTCGAAAGTACGGGAGCTTCGTTTTATAACCCTGTCACTTTTCAGAAATTAGAGTTTTTACAACACCAAATTCAGCATTTGCTGCATCTTTAATGGATTGAGCCACTTAAGGTTTTGGACTCAACACTATTTTCAAATTTTTAAAGTAAACGGTAATAACACACGAGAGACCATGTTACACGACATTGGAGCCAACATGGATGCTCTTTCAGCGTATCAAGTCCTTGATACAGACCCTGAAGAAATGTTTGACGACTTGGTAATGCTTACAGCTCAAATGTCGAACTGTAGTATGTCTTGTATATCGTTAAACGACAGTGCTAGAAAACGGTTATGGTTTAAAAGCAAAGTCGGTTTCGATTTGCCAGAAATTGGGTATCCACAGAAAGATAATTTATTTTGCATCAAATGCATAGAGTCACGGGAAGAAGTGTACGTGATAGAGGACCCACAAAACCACCCAATTTTCAAAGACAATTTTTTAGTTGAGGGAGGCTTAAAATTCTATGCAGCCGCACCACTGGTAACACCAGACGGTTTTCGCATAGGAACACTTTGCGTCATGGAAAATGAAGAACGCAAGTTCACAGACGAACAAAAAATTAACCTAATACGCTTGAGCAAACAAGCCATCTCCCTACTGGAGTTACGATTATCAACACTACGGATAGAGCATCTACAAGAAGTCAATAAGGAGCTACAAAGAAACATTGAAGAAAAGACACGAGTACTAGGGGTTGTCAGCCACGATATTCGTCAGCCATTGTCCTCCATATCGGCCTCAAGCGAACTATTGCTACATGATACAAACCACCCACTAACGAAACGACAAGAAGAGTTGGTCAAGACAAACGTTACAAGTGCAAAATATATTACCAACTTGGTAGGAGAATTATTAGATATTGTCCGCTACGATTTGGGACAAAACATGGCAAACATGCTAGAGATGGAGACTGTTGATTTGGTTTCTTTTGTACATACCATTATCATGCAACATGTTTTACCAGCCAATAGGAAGAATATTCGACTAAAGTTTGGCGTGCGAACAAACTCAACTACAACTACATATTTAGAAGTTGACCATTTTGTATATCAAGGAACACCGCATACAGAATCAGACCAGGCTGCATTCCGACTAGCAAGAAGACGTTCCTCTACATCACTAATATGGTGGAACAGTAGCGATTCCGATGATACACACAATAGTCCATCTCCAGTAATCGCAAGTATCGATGCCGTGAAAATGGAACAAGTGGTGAACAATTTGTTGAGTAATGCGATCAAGTTTTCGTCGTATGATAGTACAGTAGAAGTACTTGTTGGAAAATCCGATGCTGAGAATCAAGTTTTCATGTCGGTTAAAGATACTGGTCAAGGTATTCCTGATGCAGAGCAACACAAATTGTTCCGACCATTTGAGAAAATTGCAGGAGTGAAACCAACAGGAGGTGAAAGTAGTACTGGATTGGGTCTAGTCATTGTCAAGAATATCATAGAAGCTCACAAAGGTCATTTGACAGTCAAAAGCACTGTCGGTGAAGGTTCATTGTTCACGGTATCTCTACCGCAACCTGTACAAACACCACAGAGAAGAGCGTACTCTGGAATGTTACCAACTCGAAGTTCTATTGGTATGCTTGTTACTGATACTCTCAAGTCACCAGCTGTCGCTAAACCATCTGAAGATTTATTCCAACAAAAATTAAATGTACTCATAGCCGACGACAACGCAGTGAATAGTAACTTGCTCACTCGCGTACTAGAAAAGTACGGTCATTCGGTACGATGTGCATCTGATGGTCAAGAAGCGTTACAAATATTTGAACTAGAGGGAGGACATGAGTTCTTCCATGTTGTGCTACTAGATGAAGAAATGCCGATAAAGAAGGGAAGCGAGTGTATCGCTCAAATTAGATCACAAGAGCGGCGGATAGGGAAACACATTCCAATCATATCCGTTTCAGGAAATGATTCTAGAGAATTTAGAGATTATGCACGAAGAATGGGTGCAGATGCAGTCTGTGAAAAACCATTTAAAATACAAGAACTAGTAAAACTTGTGGAATCACAAGGATATGCATACATTGCAGAAGCGACACCGCACTAAGTAAAAAATAATTCAAACAAGTTTCGTGTTTAAAAGGATTAGTTGCTACTAAACAATAATTCTGCAGTTTTCTCACAATTTTATTCTTTTGTTTGGTTCTATTTCCTCATCTCGCTTTCGTTTGTCTCTACCAGCGAAGCAGATATCAATATCCACGAATGATGTACACTTTAACATCTTTTGGTTTTGTCCACTCAACAACCCATAAAATCGTTTGGTTTCTTCTGGTAAATGTTTCCTTGTACTTGTAACGTTGTGTGACAGCACAAAGTATTTCAAAATTTCGTGACATTGCGATTCATTAGCAAGTTCTTGTTTCGTAACGCGTTCAGGATACCAACTTTTCTCCACTAACAGTTTTACCGCTTCCACATTTTCGCTTTCGATAGCTAGATAAACAGCCGTATTGGTCAAATCATCGTCATCGACACGTTCATTATCTACTTCATCTATAATTGCATATTTTTCAACAAGTAACATGAGCACAGGGAACGATTCCTTGTTCTGCGCAGCAACATGCAACAGTGGACCCCACGCTTCAAGCCCATACAGCGTATCAGCTCTTGTCTTTTGTAACACTCGATCGAACAGGTCAACACTACCACCATGATCACAAACAAAATACAATGGTGATTTCAAAATACTATCCGGTCGATAGTTATCACAAAACAAATCTCTTTCTAGTAAAAAATCTACAATTTCCCAATCTTGTGCTTCTATGGCCATACACAATGTACTTGGCTCATCGTTATCTTCATCGTAGTCGTCGTCGGAAAAATAGTTAATTTCATCTCCCGCACCGTTTTCTACCAACCATTTGAGCATTTCCATATTACCATTTTCAACGGCAATCTGCATTAATCCACACAAAAGGAAACAATCGTCTGCGAAACGATTACACAAGTATTGAATAACATGTAAATGATTATTCTTGGCTGCATGCGTTATCAAATTTTCTTGATAACAATACGTGCTCCAATCTGCTTGTAACACCCATGGTTGTGATGATGTTCCTTGTAACGAAAATAAGTGATCTAGAGTAGGTATATCACCATTATACGCGGCAATGACAAATGGATGACTTACATCTTCACAGTCACAACTTTCATTGTAATGGGCGGTGTGACTTGTAAAGTTTTGTTTTGCATTTTCTAAAATTTCCATGGCGCGAAGATCTCCTAGATTTACTGCTAATTCGTATGGTGTGTGACCCTCATCATCTTTTTGTTTGCCAAATTGGTATAGTGTCACTAGATCTTCCATGACTTTGAGTGACCTACACTCTACTGCCCAATGTAATGGATAGTCGACGTTGATGATGTCTAAAAAGTCCAGTAACAGTATAAATAATTCTGGTGCGTCAATTTCGATAGCATACTCAAGTGCGCCTTGCAAGTCATTGTGTTCGCAGCAGTAGGTTTGTAGCGCTGTTTCGTCTCGTTTGTCCATAACTGAGAATATGTTTTCTTCACACTCTGTGGGTGTGTACGCTACCAATGTTGATGGGTAACCTCTATCTGAAAATAGTAAATATTCTTCGCACGAAAATTGTTTTTCTGCTTTGCCTACTTTTTTCTGTGAATTGTTAGTTATTTTGGTTGCCAGAGTTACCATGAATTCAAAGTACTTGTACAAGTCCAAGCAATTCAAATCTGTCAGTGCTTTGTCTCTTGTTGAGGAATCTATTTGTTTGGCAAAGTATAGTTTTTTTAACGTGTCTCGTATGTAGTCCACAGGGAAGGGTATGTATAAATCTTGTTCTACATTGTTGTGCTCTGGGCGAAGCAGAATGTTAACCTTGGTGTCTGATTGTTGGAAGAGTTGTTCCGTATACACTTGTTCCAGTTCACTTAGAACCATAGATTGTTGTGCTCCCATGTTTGGTACGACTGTGAGAGCGTACTAGATTACAATTACTTCAAGTTTGTTGACAAAATGTTACTAAGATGTCGCATGCGATATCAATATTCGTAAATAACTGAGTTCACAGCGTCATCGCATGTTTAATTAGGCGAGCATTGTGTCTGATTTACACCAACAACGTATTCAAAAGTTGACGAGAACGCGAAACTGGATGGGAAACAAGACCAGGAACTACAACGTAAATGACATACTATCAGTTTCCAACACCGCTTCTCGGGTGATCTATGCCATGAATAATAAACTGTCGCACCGAAATAGCTAAAAATACAACATGATGATAAAAAACTCATGACGCTCAGACGCAAACATCGCTCGCTACCTCAAGTTATACGCGATAATCGAAATGATCATGTTATCGATTCTATAATGAAAGCTCTCAAAACACCGCTTCCCGAAGAATATTGTCTCAATCCTCACGAAACGCAGAATCCTCCACCCATTTACCGACGCTTCCACCTTCGTACATTTTTCAGAGCTTCAAAGCATATTGATTTATCACGCAGAGAACCATGTTTATTCCTCTACTTACGTAGGAATGTATTCGACATTCCTGAAGATTTATACAACCAATCATTTGCTAATGGTCGTCTCATTCCTGGTGGTTCTCTTGGTTTCTCTGGCGCCAGTTTCTTCTTCACTACGGACAAAGAGTACATTATCAAATCATTGTAAGTACAATATTCTTCTAACAACTAGGCCCAACGAGTTTGAATGGAAATTTTTCTACAACTACTTGACAGTACCATACTGTAGATACATGGAACAGAATCCAAAGAGTCTCATCGCACGTACTACAGATGCATTGTACAATTACGATTTACGTTTGTTCAATATTACCCACTCGGGAACAGCGTACAACTT
>JAESGV010001398.1_pt1 | contig 10100 bp, 8 predicted proteins | sample 9269781 | NCBI WGS metagenome assembly JAESGV01 (sample SAMN15741586, study PRJNA653496) | algae metagenome | isolation source: Tildeniella torsiva UHER 1998/13D and co-occurring heterotrophs from... | place: Slovakia: Slovak Paradise National Park, Hrabusice, Kosice Region | collected 2000-01-01
AATCTTCTTGCTTTTCATCTTCTGACGTTCCCTCGAATGGTTGGAACTTTATTAACGAGTTTACAGTAACTGACATTGGTGTTAGTTCTGGGTTTGTTTCTTCCATGTATATTTCAGAATGTTGAGAGACGTCGAGAGATACCGAATCTAGGTAATCTTGGTGTTCTAAAAAGTCTACCGTTGGCATGGTGCTGTATGCAGACTCGAGGCTATCAAAACTGCTTGTACTGAGGTGTGCATTGTATGCAGAAGTATCTATGTTGTACTCGTCGTCCTCAAACCTTCCGAAAAATGGTTCTTCATAGGTTTCTTGTATAGAGTGTGTCCGCGCAAAAGGGTACTGCATTAGAGACCATGTCGAGCAAACCAAACCGGCTGCGTCAAAAACAGCATCTTCTTGCACAACGATCGGATTGTTATTCATTAAATCTTGTACCATTGCTTTTTTATAACGATCCAGCAAGTACTAGGCCTGTTTGGCTTTCTGTTTTGGCTAAAGTTATTATTACGCCTAGAAAAATGGTCAACTAGCGTTGAGAGCTATCTTTTAGCTAGTTTAGCCAAAGGTAGTGTTCCTGTTTTCGCGCTTTACGTTTGTAGGAAATAAAGCTTGAACAGAAAGAGCATTTACAATGAGGCGTAAAATTAAAAAGGTTAAAGCTTGTTACCTGAGCTGTTCATATCAATACGGCGGAGACTCTCCAGCAACAATAGTTAAAACATGATTCATTAGCAGGTAAAGCTATTAAGCAAAGGAGAATTGCGACAATGTATAAATTAGTTTTGATTAGTGTATCGGCTGTAGTTGGATAATGCGTGAAAGATGCATTCGCAAACAGATAAAACAACAAATCCTAAGTATTCTGCACCTCTTACCTCCCAACTCACAAAAATTCACTATCTCACCTTCTGCACACTGTTCCAGTGCCCGTCTCTATGCACTTGGCATCCGACTCCGATCACAGTTTAAAACGAGCCCGACAGTGCTAGACCCATAAATCTAAGTGGTATATTCTAATTGCACTATGGCCGAATACAAGCCTATTCCAATGCACCATTATAAATATGACAGTTTTATCCACCGTAAAGCTAGCGACAGCACAGATAGTTTGCCAACATGTGCGAAAGAGTTAAGATACTACGCGTCTTCTTGCAAGTTTGTCAGGTATTAACGTTTCTGTTGTGTGACAGATGAGTTTACAAATTGAAGTTGACGAAATTTAACACAAGTAAAATGGGTAAGAAGACCTCTAATAACCCCAAGACTGCGAAACCAGTACCAAAGTCCACACCAGCAAAAGCACCAAAACGCAAACACGAAGATATCTCAGAAACGCACTCTGTCGAGCAAATTCAGCAACTAGAACAATCCATAAAGTCAGACAAACAAAACTCGAACAATTTGGTAGAGCTTTTGAAATACTTGGACACTCCAAAAGAGCAGGAACTTTTCACAGAAGCAGAGAATGCTCTACTACGACTATTCAAACACTTTTTCGCTGTTGGTGAAATCGAAATTCTAAGTAGCACCCAATTGCGTCAAAAAGAAGAATCACTAGGAGTAAAACAATACAAAAAGTGGTTGTACGCACGATACAAATCGTTCCGTGAGAAAGTTTTGGCATACGAAGACGCTGAGCATGCTATTGACATTCTCATGCAACTAACTCAACTTGAAGTCAACAGTGTACCAGTTTTACAAGATGACGCACGAGAGTTGGAAAAATGCGCAGCAATCACATCACAAGAAACACTTGGAGCGTTACTAGAACATTTCTGCTTCACCAATGCATCACCACTCGACGCGTTAGAACATTTCCGTGATGCTTACGTCCATCGATTCCACGACGTTCGATACTTTTCACTAGAAATTTTAACATCACTCATGAAACAATACTCGTTCACAGAATCCAACGTCACTTCGATATGCAGAAACATTCTGACAGTTATGCATCAACTTCCACCTACGTTCACGAATAATTATCGATTCTTTTTCACACAAGAGGAACCTGCACAAAAGAAAAAATCAGACAAACAAAACTCGCAACTATTACACGACAATAAGAACTATAAGAAATCGTTCTCCAAGTTTTGGCTGTCGTTTTTGCAAATCGGAAAAATGCCACTCATCGTATACCAACTCGTACTCAAGGACATGGATAACCACATTATTCCACAATTCGAGAATCCATTCCTTTTGAATGATTTTATTAGCGCATCATTTAACAAGGGAGGACTCGTCGCGTTACTATCGATCAAAAGTTTATTCACACTCATCACTAAATATAACATGTAAGTTTCTACTTAACAATCACTGACATTCTAGGGTCTTCCCACAATTTTATGATCGTTTGTACTCGATTATGGAACCAGAACTTTTCCACATGAGCTACAGAACTGAATTTTTACAATTGTTCGATACCTTTATGACATCAACACATCTCACCGAATACATTGTCGCCGCGTTTGTGAAAAAATTAGCAAGAATTTCACTTATAGTGAGCGCACCTTCGATTGGTTACATTCTAACCATGATTCACAATTTGCTTTACAGACACCCTCAAATCAAGTTTTTAATTCATGACGATAGTCGTGTGAACAAATTTTTGTCAAGAAAACAAAAAGAAGAATCTTCTGCGTTGTTGTTAAATAACAACACTCCACCAGAAGATACCTTCAATTATGCATGTAAAACAACCAAGGAAAGTGGTGCCATGAACACTAGTTTGTGGGAGTTGGAACAATTGAAAACGCACTACAATGCAACGGTTGCGACAATGGCGACCGAATTGCAAACAAAATTGCAACAAAATGCGATTCCATTACCTGTAAAAGAGTTTATTGAGAAAGAGTATCAACAGTTGATTGATGAAGAGATGAAACAAGAAGGAAAGGTTGAAATAGAGTTTAGAAAACAAGACAAGTTAATTGACACTGATACTGAACAAGTATTTGAGCTGTTTGTTATGCAGTAAAGTTCCATTTCGTTCCTGCTTTGCTTTGTAATTTTTCTGAAATGTTTGGTACGGTTTCCATTACAGTACCAGGTGGTATTGGCCATGCAACTCAGCACTCGCTACAGGGCCTTCAGGAGCTTCTGCGAACGAATTTTGTTACAGTTAGTCGTCAAATTTAATTCTCACCAAACAGAAACGATTTGAACATACCAAGTCGTTTGATACAAATGGGTACTTGTACTACATTGCGACAAATAAGAAAACAAAACCATGGGAAAATCCAGCAAAAACAAACAAAATATTCGTCACGACATCGTCAGGATACAAACCAGATTACTTAGACCCAACAGTTTGTGTAAATCACGACGGTCATGGAGAGTTCTCAACAGGTATTAACGATTCTCGTGAGGTTGGACAATGGGTGTGCATAGATTTAGGACTAAACAAACCAATAGAACCAAACTATTACTGCTTAAAAGGACCGGAACAATAGGTCACTGCATGAAAAATTGGAACTTGGAAGGGAGTAACGATACTATAAATTGGAATATTCTATCGACTCACGTGGAAGAAAAGACAACGTGGGAAACACATAATACACTCGCTATATCGTATCCAATCAAAATGTGCATGAAAAAGTACAGATATTTTAGAATAGTTTCTTCTGGTAAGAGTTACTATGATAATTACTATTTTGTTCGTACGTCGCTTTAAATTTATTAATCGTTAAGGATTTGGAGCGTTCGAGATATATGGTAGCATTTAAGTGCGCACCTCAAACATTGTTGGTCTTTCAGTGATACACCATAAACTTATAGTAATATTAAATAAAACAATAACACTCGTGTTAAGAAGAGTTATGGCATCTTCTTGTTTTGTGTTTCTGTACTAGTCAACCGTATCACTCAACTAGAAGTTCTAAACAACAAGTTCAGTAACAAACCATGAGCTCTGTCGAAGCCGCGATGATGGAAGGTGAATTCATGATGGAGGGAGACATCGACCAAGAAGAGATGTTCGCCATGATGGGAGAGAAAGTCGAAAATATTCAACAATTACTAAAAGAATCACTAGTAGACACAGACTTTTATAACGGTTTGTACAAATAGATCCTTTACTCACTATTCCAGATTTTGGAGATGACTTTGACGATGAAGATATTCAGTAACTTGTATTAAAACGTTTTTCAAACTGGGATCCACTCTGTAGACACTTCCATGGCCTCCACAGGTCGCGCATAAATAGATGGTAACGTAGGAATAGAACTTCTGATTGTCGACTCTGCACTCCGTGACGATTTTCTTGCAGGCCCCAAATCGATTTTTTCCAACGACGTTGAAGATACGGAATTCGACAAACGAGTTTTTAGTGGTGGACGTGGTTCTTCTGCATCGGAACCCTCTTCACTATCTTCATACCACGTTTTATCTCCCTTCATTTTTCGTTGCAGCTTGTTTACTAACTCTGCTTGCTGCATTTCGATATTCTTTTCTAATAGCTCAAGATGGTTATCCGACTTGACTCGCGCATGTCTCGCTTTTTGATTCTGGTACGCATCTTGTATCATATTCTTTATATCGCTCAACAATACATTTTGTTGTTCTTGCATTTGAGTTTTAAATTCGCTTATTAGTTTTGACACTAGTTGAGCTTCGTTATTTACATAGTTTGGATTTTCTCTGCGAATAGCTGCATCTAATTCGGCGTCTTGAGAGGCTAATTCGTCTTTCTTTGCTTCTCGTTTGTATTTTCGTTTTGGTTTTTCATTGTTGTATAATGGAGGTTTTGCGAATTTTCCCAAATCATTTATCGTCGCTTCCTGTAGCTCCAAATCCAGTTTTGCGACATGAGCCTCGGCTTCTAGTAGCTTTGACTTATATGTTTGTAATAAATTATTCGTTGTAGTTGGTGAATTGATTTCTAGTGCCTCAGTGGTGATGCGAGATGCCTTAATGTGTTTCTTTTCAAGAGTTGGTTTCGGTGTTTGGTCGTGCTTCGGTAATCCTTTGTCGCTTGACCGTCTTACACTAGTGCGAGCTAGGTTCATCCTTACGGTTTTTCTTTTTCAAAACGTTCCAGAAAGTCAACTCTGATAATTGTAGTTCAAGCGACTCCGCGAAACGCGAGCTGTAGATGCTAATATCTAGCTCAGAAGGTGTCCATGTGAATAAGAACAGCTCAAATTCAGTCAGAACAAAGACGACAAATCGCTTCCGTCAACACAATAACTGATATGGTGTTTATCTATCACCTAACATTTTGGAAACAATTATCGAATGTACATCATCAATACTTTGTGTTTTGAGTTTGTGATTCGGTCGATTCTCCAATCTGCAGAATGGGTATTTGGTCAGCAAGCAGACAAATAATTTAAAACTATCAATTTCTGCTAGATATTAGCAGTCCCTCTCGCAGGGACCGAGGTCGATATATCAAGTAAATTCTCATTATCTTGATAGCTATTTTAACTCAACCAGAGCCTGCTCTCGATTCTTTGTATAGGAATTGAACTGCTTATCTTTGCCCTGTCCCTGGCTAATATCTAGCAGATTTAAAATGATACTTTTACTAAGTACAGTGCTCAAATTTACGATTGTGATTTTGCTGGTCGGACTAACAGTTATTCCATACCTCTTACTTTAATAGGAATAACGCTACTCCAAACCCGCCAAAGAAAGAAATTATTTGTTACCTATTTGTAACTACAGGATATTCATACTTCCAACGATCCACCATTCCTCAACGCAGGCATGCATTTTTTAAAATAGCACACCGTTCTCTGATCAAATTTTTCAAAAATATGAAGCAAGTCATTCTCGCAATTGTACTCGTACTAGCAGCGACTGTGTTAGCAAACAAAGGTCTTTCTAACGTTGTCTCTGCAGCACTCGCAAACTACATCACAAATGGGCCATACTTGTCCCTCTAGTAAGTTGTTCTGCGTGATCGAACTAACGTTGCAGTTCAAAATACACACCAGCTACAAGCAAGCTCTACACACCAGTCGCAGCAGGATCGTGTCGCAGAAATCTAGATGCTATTGATTTCAAAAACACATCCTCGTACTCAGGTGCATTAAGAGATGTTTGGCAAACAGGAACTATCAAATGGGGATTCGTATCAGGAAACGTTGATAACGACACCTACTACGGAATCAGTCCTGAACGTGGTCAAGCCTATGAGACCCTCAACTCATTGACCGATGAGATCGGATACGTTCTAGGAAAGAACATCAAGTCCAAGATTACATTGTTCGACGTTGACGAGACCAAAGGCTTCTTGAACACTATTGTCGAAGGTTTAGCAAAGAACGAATACCATGCTGTAGTTGATGTTGGATGGCTTCCATCTCGCGTCAATGTAGTCGACTTCTCCTGCTGGTATGACTCTCCTGCAAACTGGGCGCTTTATGCAAAAGGCAACCTCACCGTTGGAGACACTGCACCACAAAGCTTGGCTGATTGGTCCAAAGATGGAGGCGCTGGACTCAAGGTAGCATACTTTGCTGGCTCTATCACTCAAGAGATCAACAACTTGTACTTGCCACAAGCAACCGCCGTTCTAGTCACCTCCAACCAAGAAGCGTTTGACAAGATTGAATCTGGAGAAGCTGACGTTTCCATTTCCCAAGATGCAGATTATGAATCATGGAAGAAGAACCACTCCAACAGCACGATTGTACCTCAACCTGGTACTGGTGTTACATACGGTGGAGGAACGACCTATGCTTTTAATCAAGAGTAAGGTGTGCTCTAGAGTAAATATTTATTCTGAATCTATGCCTAGTTGTAGCCAAGAATATCTGCTTCGTACGTTCAAAAAATGGATTTTTAAGTTTGCAATTCATCATTTGTTCTTGTAACAGCTTATCCTAAAAGAGGAGCGAAAACTAAACATGAACCACATTGAAGTCTACGAGGGTGTTCCACACAAGAAGGACATATTTAACGCAGTGAAGCACGAACTCTTACCACATATACGAGCTACTACTGTAAAAACTGTAGAAAATGCAAAAGAAAAATGTGAAAAAGAAACTAACGTGCGAGCGCACTATTCCGCTATTTCCCACAACGAGTTCGTTCATAGCATGTTTTATTCAAAACTATCCACAAAAGAGAAGAAATGTTGGGAAATACTCTGTCAAAACTCTGATGAAGACGTTATACAGAATCTTTCACGAAGATTCTTGTCCGATCTACCTCCCACAACTTGGTACACATACGAATTCTTTTTGAGATGCAATGATAATTCATGCTTCACTTTTAGGATTAAATGGATAAAACGGCCTTCGTCCAAAGAATGGTTCGGTAGATTCAACGAGAATAGCGAGCTACCAGACCATGATGGTGTAAATGAGGAGTATGTAATAAAATTACTTAGGTTAGTGTAAAGACATCATTTACTATTCTGGAAACGCACAAAGGATGAACAACGCACCAGAATTAAGAGTAGTACCACAAGAAATAGTTCTCAATATATTATCGTTTTCAAGCTTTGACTACCTGCACATTTACCAACGCGTATCCAAATTTTTCAAAGAACACTTGAAACCGTTCGAATTTAATGCCGCAAAGAACGAGAATCTACGGCATATAAAAATATCAACGAAAGAAGCTCTAGAAAAAGTCAAAAACAAAACTACGAAACAGCGCTCTCGAGAAGAACACAGTCTTGTTTCATACGAGGACTTCAAGACCGAAATCTTTTTTAAAAAACTAACAGAAAAAGAAAGGCGATGCTGGGAGAAACTCTGTGACAACTCTGATGGAAATTTATACGCCAAAAAATCAACAACCTCTTTATCCGATTTGCCTCCGTCTACGTGGTACTTTTTCGAGTATTTTATACAGTGCAACGACGGCACGTATTTTACGTTTGATATCAAGTGGATACAAAGACCATCATCACGCGAATGGGATTCAGTTTTTGGAGGTAGTGATGGTGAAGATGATGACAACAGTCCTGGTAGTCATGATCCAAACGATGATGGTCTAGATGAAGAATTAATGTTCTAGATGTTGGTGTACAATTGTTATGTCATGAAATGCAGTACATGCACACATTTTCGTAAATTGTTCTAGGTACTCTTTGACAAATACTCTAACATCATACGATCTCTCCAACTCGTCGTTAGCTCCTACATGTTCACATCTCTTGGTGCGTTCTACTACCTCTGGATCTTCGTTTCCAAGAGTGTATCATGGTATCTATGTCACCGTTGTGTATGGCGTCATGTAACTTGTTTTTTATAGTTGTGCTTGGCTGCTTGTTACCTAGTCAAAATTAAAGTGCATTTCTTGTAGATAGCCGATAATCATCCTCTTTCTTCTCAACAAGATGCTTTATTATTTGCAAGCTGCGAAAACATAGATCCATGACTATTTCTTTGGCAGGAAATGACCTAGGTTCCTGTTGCGCGAAACGCCTCAGTTCCGAGCCGACAAGTCACAGGAGATGGGTGCCAACCAGTGATCATTCTCTCCGTTTGCGCAGGTCCAGAAAGTCATGAATCTGCGTTAAACCAACAAAAAATAACCCAGGGTTGTATTTTGATGGAAATGCAGAAAAACTTTCTAGCGCACTTACGAGCATCAGCCACAAAAAATATATGAGCACAGAGACACTATGTCCCTTCGTGGAGTACAACTTGAGCCACAAGTACCTCTCGCACCACTTCGCAACGTTAATAGAGACTGAAATTTTCATCCAAAAGAGACAAGTAAAACTGGGACAAAGAAAACATGTTCAAATTGATCTAAATGAACTATACGGGTGGAATAATCTAGCAAACAAAAAATACGGTCTCCTACGTAGGGTGGTTCTCAATGACGCTGTTGTCAATCCTATTCTTGAGCAAGATATCCTGACTGGAAATGTCAAGGATCTTTTCCATCTAGCACGACAAGAACTCAAACACCAACGCAAGGCCATTAGACGAGGAGAACGAAGAGGCTTCTCTGTCAACTTTAACGCACTATATTGCTAATAATGTAATTAATTGTACACTTTATGTTTCATAAACTTCTATTGAATCAGAAGCGCTCCTATCACGTAACTTGTTCGCCAAATTATTATCTTGACTCTCTGCAAGTTGCATAATTCGAGCATTTGCTTCCTCTCGTTCTTGTTGGAATCTTTGCATCAAGTATTGTTTCTGTTGTTCGGTTCTCGTCCTCGCTAATATTTCTGATCGTTTTATATCACGTTGTCTCTCTTCACTCATCATGGCTAATAGTTCATTATTCTGTTTCTGTCTAAAATTATATATTGTATCATCTTCATCGGCATAGTATTCATTATTTACAGGACTCACTTGTTCTTCTATTTGGTGTTGACTAGCAAGAGATTTAGAAAGTGGACTATCTAATTTTAACTCTCGGTATTCATTGTGTGGAGCAGTTCTTGGCTGTACCGGCCGTTTACTTATCGGTGGTATGTGTTTTGGATTTAGTTTGTTCGGTGATGGAGGTACACCTTCATTATAACACTGATACATTTGTTGCAGCGCATCAGCAGCCGATTTACGAGCAGATGATACCGGCTGAGAACCCATGTTATAGTTTGAAAACGTACCACCAAACTTGCCAGTACTTCGTGGCCTTTTGGCTCGTGGTTTCTCTCGCTCTAGTGTATGATTCAAATTGTTTACATTTTCTTTTGCTTCACCGTTCTGACTCGTAGACACTTTTGCAAATCGACCAGCAGAGTGTGCTCGTCTAGCGCTATTGGGACTTAGTGATTGTATTGGATTTCCTTCTTTCGGAGGACTCTGCGTACGTTTCCGAATTTGCTCTACAACTTCGGTAATGTCAGCACCTAGCAACTCGCTAAGTTCTGGAATATCTAATTTCTTTGTAGTTCTCATTTTATCCATCACTTGGTGTATCTTTTCTCGTTGTAGCGTCGCCATGCTTCGTATCATGTTTCTATGCGCGATCGCTTTCCCACGTGCGATTCTTAATCTCACCATACGCTCATCATCAAGTTTAATTTTTTCTAATTTTTGTTTTCTTCGAAAATCATCCATTCTCTTAATTCTTTCTACATTTTCTAGTTTTTCTAATTGTTTCAATCTTCTTTCTTCATTACCAATTTCAATTTCTTTATATTTTTGATCGCGTGTTTTTTGAATATTTTCTTCAG
>JAESGV010001399.1_pt1 | contig 10098 bp, 10 predicted proteins | sample 9269781 | NCBI WGS metagenome assembly JAESGV01 (sample SAMN15741586, study PRJNA653496) | algae metagenome | isolation source: Tildeniella torsiva UHER 1998/13D and co-occurring heterotrophs from... | place: Slovakia: Slovak Paradise National Park, Hrabusice, Kosice Region | collected 2000-01-01
GTGGATCAGGAACTGAGAAGATCATATCCGATCGTGACCTACAGAGCCAACAAGAAGCAGAACAAATTTTACTCGATTTGGATCGAGATTCAAATCCAATCTATTTACCTTCTGACCCAAATGATCCAATCGATTACGCTGTTTCTCAAACATTAAAATCTATAAAATGTCCTGTTCGAATGGAAATTGAAAGAATTGCACAAGGAGAGTATATGGCTGATAAAAAGATACATATACGGATTATTAACAATAATCAAGTTGTTGGTATGTTTTATTCGATCAACTAACTCCAATAGTAAAGAATGGAAATTCGTACGAAAGTCTAGTAGAATACATGACAAAATTGTATGCTCCATTTTTACCAGTTTATGAACCTATGCGAGTATCAATGAGTAGAGACGTAGATGTTAGTAGAGATGATTTACTAGCTGATAACGCTGAACTGAATCGATTACTGTCCACAAAAGAATACGTCAGGAATAATTCACCACCTGTCATGCGACCGAACCAAACATCACCCAAGAATGAAGCAGGAAGGTTATCACCACGGCCTGGTCGAACAGTACAAAACGTTACTCAAGGGCCGAATGTGATTCCAATACAACCATCTACAAAGCATGAGAGTCCTCAACAGCGGAGAGAAACGTTACCACCGCAGAAAGAGACTAGATACACGAACATACTTAACGCTGTAGCTGCGAAAAATCAACTTAAACCAGTTCGTTCAGCGACAAGTGCTAAGAAAGTACCTCCAAACTCTTCTGCAAATGCAGTTATACCTACTAAGAAAGCAGGACTAAACAGTAGTATGTTGAGTTCGAGTACTATTAGTGAAACCAAATCGAATACATCTTCTAGAGCTAGTTCACCTGCTCGAAAGAGTGTTAGTGCTATTGCACAGAAACGTTCGGTGAGCACAGGGAAAGCGCTGCGAAATAAAGAGTCGAGCAAATTGGAGGGCATAGAAATTGACGATTTGGAAGCTATTAATGAGCTAAGGAGGAAGAAATTTAATCAAACAATAGCTCAGAAAAATAGTAAAAAATGATTTAATGTAGTCGTGGATCGTTTGGTGCGTACATTCGTCTAAAACCCATATTTCCCATTTGACCAAACATTCGTTGTCTCATTGCTTGGAATTGTTGATCAAAGGCTGAAAAAGGGTCTTGATTCTGGAAAAAGTCTCCAAATGGATCGTTTCCGCTTGTACCTGTTTGAGTTTCTGTAACTACTTGATTTGATCCTGGAATATTTCGTGTAGTTTGAGTAACTGTATTTCCGTTTCGTGTAACTGTTCTAGTTGATACAAACTGTGAGTTTTGAGGCATCTGCGAGAACATCATTGGGAAAGATGTCATTGGATTGCGTTGTTGTGGAATTAATTGGTCTACTCTTTGCTCTTCTCCAGGTTCTATCGTTTCGTATGCTTCTTGATGTGAAGCTACTGTGCTACTGGATCGGTCTTGTTGGTCGAGTGTTTCATTGTATTCTCTATAGTATTCTTCTTGCAATTTTCGAGCATATTCTTCATCATCTTGGAGCTGAGAAATATTCACAGATTCTATTTCTTCCTCTTCATCTTCATCGATGACGACAACTGGAATTTCTTCGATTTGTTCTTGTATGGGTGCAGATGGCTCCGTTTCCTGATTTTCTTGTTGCCATCTTTCTTGCATTCTTCTTCTATAGTCCGAAAGCGAATCGTCAGTACCGTCATTCATTGTTGTTTCACGTTTGATGTTTGAACTAGGCAACTGTCCGCTAATCTAAAAATACTCAATATTTGTTACAACAATCGAACAGAATCGTCGGTTTGAAGACTAAAACCGCTAGCGAACATAGTGCATGCTTCTTTTTCTTACATTAAGTACAGAATTATTAGCTTTGCACCTTTCATTAACAAAATTACATTGTAAAGTTGCACAACATCGCTTAGCTGTTATTACTCTAATCTATCGTTTTAAAGTTGATCTAAGTCTTAATCTTCGTGTCTTGTTTAGCTATTGTGCATCAAACAAGTTACGGAATCGAATATAAAAATAGCCGATCAAGTTGGCTCAAACAAAAACAAACTTTTGATAGCAAGTTCATCTATCATCTTCTCGCATAAGAAATGGTGAAAGAACAGGTTATGATATGTATCGACAACTCTGAATTTATGAGAAATGGTGACTACAATCCAACGCGTATGATCGCCCAACAAGAAGCAGCAAATCTTATTTCGGGTGCAAAAACACAACAAAACCCAGAAACAACAGTTGGTATTATGACTATGGCAGGAAAGAGGTTTGTTACTTTTATATTTTATTAATATTTTAGTCCTGTCGTACAAGTCGCATTAACAACAGATCTTGGAAAACTATTGGCATCACTATCAGCAGTAGAAATTGGCGGCGAGTCAAGGTTTTCGTTGGCTATGCGCGTTGCTCAACTCGCTCTCAAACGTCGTGTTACAGATCAAGGAACACCAAATCGTCGCATTATCGCTTTTATTGGCTCTCCACTAGTAGAATCTCAAGACGATCTCGTCAAGTTGGGACTTCGTTTGAAGAAAAATAACATCGCAGTAGACGTTGTCAATTTCGGAGAAGAAAATGTTAATACACAAAAACTCGACGCTTTTATCAACTCTGTAGTCAGTGATGATAACAGTCACTTGGTAACAGTTCCACCAGGCCCACATTTGTTATCAGATATGCTTCTAACTTCACCTATTGTATCTGCTGGTGGTGATATGGGAGGTGCCAGTGGTGGAGGAGGGGATTCAGAATTCCCTGGAGTTGATGCTAGCCTTGATCCTGAACTTGCCATGGCTCTACGCATCTCACTCGAAGAAGAACGAAGAAGACAAGAACGTGCGAGAGCTCAAGAAGGTGGCTCACAGCCAACACAAGAAACTACAAATGAAAACCAACCACTACTACAACAAGAAGGCGGAGATGCAATGGTAGACGAAGATGAAGAACTCAGACGTGCCATTGAATTATCTTTGAAGGAATCTGGTGGCGGAGGATCAGAAACTAAAAATGATGATGCCATGCAACAAGATACTGATCTATATGATGATGAACAAGAGATGGACGAAGATGAAGCTCTGCGACTGGCCTTGGCAATGTCACAACAACAAAGTGGTGGAAATAACGAAAATATTTCGGACGTCTTGAAAGATGAAGAATATATGGACGACCTACTCCAAAACTTGGGTGGTGGGGAGAAGAAAGATGACGACAAGAAGAAAGAAGGCAAGTAATTCTTTGTATGCTTATAAATTTTATTTGTAATTTTGGAACTATGCATGTGTCTATTACTTTTGCATAGCTTGTCAACTATTCGTTGCTTGTGTAGTGCATCTGGACCATTAGTTAAATTAGGCACTTGCTTGAAGAGATATCAGTTTACCTCAAGGTGCTATCACAAGCAATCAACATGGCTGTAGTGGAATCCAGCGTGAAACCGGCACCAAAAAAACCTGTCCAAAGTGAACTCTGTGACAAAAATAGCAACTTAGCTAATCTTGCGACGACCGGCGTTAAAGCTCCGGGCGGCCCGATCTTAGCTAAGAACGCACTGGTTTTCACATTTTCAAAAACTAAAAAACCATGTTACGTGTACTTTTATTCACACTATGCCTAGCTATGCTGGCTTTTGCTCAAGAGACTACAACTGAAGCTCCCTTACCTGAAAACTTTGACGCCAGAGAGAAATGGCCAGAATGCCAAACACCAATCCTCAACCAGGGCCATTGTGGTTCGTGTTGGGCTTTCTCGAGGTATTTCACATAATATTTTATTCACATTCCTTAGTTCGCTAGCATTTAGTCAACGTTTGTGCATTGCAAGCAAAGGTAAAATTCCTGCTGACTATGTCATGTCTCCACAATACCTTGTGAGTTGCGACAAAGATGGACAAAATGGCTGCCGGGGAGGTGACACTCTAGCTGCGTACAACTTCATTCATGTCAAAGGTATTGATGGATTGAACTGCACCAAGTACATTGAAAAAGACGAGGTCTGCCCAAGCAAATGTGAAGACGGCTCTGCTATCGACTCTACAAAACTATTCTTCGGAAGTGAACACTATTCACTACTAAAGGGTACTACTGAAGAGACTGTCAAGGCTATTCAAAGAGACTTGTACGAAAACGGTCCTTTGTCTATGTCGTTTGTAGTATACAAAGACTTCATGACCTTCTTCAAGTCCAATCCAAAGGGCATCTACAACACTACCGGAAAAGGAGTATTGGGAGGTCATGCTGTAAGATTAGTTGGATGGGGTAAAGACCAAGAGTCTGGTATGGAATACTGGACAATTGCCAACTCTTGGGGAACAGCGTTTGCCCATGACGGCTACTTCAAGGTTAAACGTGGTGTAAATTTGGCAACATTCGAGAGCAGAAGAGTCTCAGCTGGAAAGCCAAAAGTCGATGGCGAATCTAAGACCAAAGTTGAGCTATACGACTACGAGCCAGTTATAGATGGCGCACCAACCAAGATCGCTGTGAATGAAGAAATCATAGAGATTGCCAAGTACTCATTGGCTCAAATGCACAGAAAGAGAATGCCAAACGCACCAAAAGAATTCTACGGTGTTGAGGAGGCCTACACCCAAGTTACCAACGGTATCACTTACCATTTGACGCTAAGTACTGGTGCCAACGAAGACGCTGCTCCCGCATCCACCAATGTAGTCATCCACCAAGATGTTCACAACAATCTTGTACTCAAATCACATTAACCATCTTGTAAATATTAAATAGTTGGGTTTATTCATTCTTTTCTGTTGGTAGATCAGTTCCCTCTTGTTTAACTACCTCTGTTACATGTTCAGCTACAGCTTGTAGATTTTCTACAATGGCAGTTGCATCTTCTTTTGCTTGTTCTTTGATGTGTTCTGTTATTTCTGCTGCTGTGTGGACGACTGCTTGTTCTGCATTTTCGACTTTTTCTACAATGGCTTCCTCTACTGCTTCAGCTTTTTCTTTGAATTCTTCCCACTTTGGTTTCTCGACCTGCGTCACGGTTGCTTTTAATGCGGTCGAATATGCGTTATCGAAAAATTGTTGTGGACGTAGTGTCATATTTACTAATTGTTGTGGATACAAAGTAGCTGTTGCGAGACCTGCTCCCAATGCGGCGTTTCTAAAGACTCCAAATGTCGTTTTGGTGACTGTTATTAGTACTATTTTGTTTGTTTCTTACATCTTCGTGTCGCGAGTGCTGATAAAACTGCAAAAGTACCAACTATTACGTATGGATATTCTTCGTACGTGTTTTTAACAATATTTTTGGTATCTAATGTTAAAACGAGTAAAAATATGTACCTCTGTATGTATCTTGTGAAACATTAACTAAACTATCATAACCTTCTGCTGTTGCTTGTTTTGTGCTCTAGAATGTGAGAACGATTTGATTATCTCGTACGTGATATAGCGAACGGACTTGTTTGTGACCATCTATTACCGATCTGAAGAATCTACGTACTGGTGCCCACTCTTTTTCCCAAACTACTACGCGTTTAGTATCCTCCATTGGTGTTGTGAAATAAGAGCACGAAGTTTTGTGGCCTTATTACAATCGATAAACCAGCATACATGTTTTGAGCACTTTAGCTTGAAAATAATTCTTAAGCTTAAGCACAAGTAAAATAACATAAAATACCAATAATAAAGCTTTTCGAAATGAAGTGCTTGGTTGAGCACTTTCGTATTACAAACTGAATTTAAAAATAACCAGACACGTTTAATCATGTCCATATGGTCTATAGTATTCGTATTGTTGTCGGCAGAAGTCGTCTTTACTTTGTTTCTATTAATTCCTCTTCCATTGCTCGTTCGTGAACCTTTGATCAAGAACCTATCTAAAGGCAGACACGTTTTCGTTATAATAGCGTTATTAATGTGCATTGGAGCGTACCACGAATATGTTGATTTTACCTACAAAAACAATCAAGAAAAAATCGACGCTCAAACACAACAAGATATGCGCAACCAGATCCAATTTAAAGCAATCCGTTCCCAACGCAACTTTTACATGTCTGTACTATGCGCTGTACTATCAACGTAAGAATATTTGTTTTATCTACCTTTAATAGTATTATTTGGAGACTATCTGGTTTCTTATTGCAATATGTTACTCTCGTAAGAAAAGTAAGCTTATTGGAAAACCAAACAGCTGCTAGTATTGAGAGCAAAAAGACCAAGTAAACCAATTTATTTAAACAAAATCAATATCACAAAACTTGGACATCCTCTCGATTGGTTTAACTTTCATTTGTTCTAATTTGAACAACAAGTCGTTCACAATATTTTTATCCAGTCTTGACTCGTTACTTGTTAAAAATGACTGAATCCAGTTGTCATTCCGTACCAACTCGTTTTTTATTCTCTTCCAATCAGTAATAGAAAATAAACATTTGAGTCCTGAATTAGGACCGCCAAATCTTGAGAACGAACTCAATGACTGGAAAAAAAAGGCTGGTAATTTAGGAAGATCCCAAGAATCTGCGAATTGCCAAAGTTCATGATACATCTCAGCGCGTTGTTCGATAATTCGTTTCATTCTATGGCCGTTAGCGAAACCACATGTTCTTTGCCCACTACGTCGTTCATAGAAACATAGTAGTTTGTCGATCCATGCCCAAACAAGTGGGTAATGTTCCGGTTTAATTATATTCTCTTTCTTCATACTGTCTAGCCTCTGGAAAACTTTGCGTATATCTTTTCCTTGTTTTGTACTAGAACATAAATCAGAAGCGAGCCAATCTATGCAGTATTCTAGTCCAAATAAAGAGTGTGCTTCGTCTCCAAGCTTTGCTATAATACCCATCACTTTGCTGTGAATGGGTTGCGTCGCATGTTTGCATCGGGTAGAGTTCTTGAATATTTGAAGAAACTTTTCCGAGTTCTTGTTCGTGGTGATATTATCCACAAGGAATTGAATATTTTCGGGTTCCACAGCGATATTATTTCTAATAAGTATATCCAACATTTCATCCAAGTGGGTAGTTTGTTCATCTAATCGTAATGTGGCCCAGTTTCCTGTGACAAAGTATTGAAGTTGGTCTTTACGATTTTTCTCCTCTATTTTCAAGAGAGATAAACCGTCTGTACATTCTTTTGATGACTGAGTTCCCATTGATGTTTGCATGGTTTTGAGCTCTTTACAATTCCCTGCAACTTTTACAACCCGACTGAACAAATTCGAAAAAACACTAGACTTTAGGATGAGTGAACATTCTAGTGACGAGGAAGATGTTGTGTACGGTCTAATCGGTATATACAACAAAAAGGGGAACTTGTACCACAAAATGGATATCACTAAAGCCAGCTTCTTACTCGGCAGTGACCAACTTGCATGCGACATTAAAATCAAAAACAACGATGAAATTAGTCCTATACACGCCGAAATATATTTAAAATCAAAACCAACACCGAGACTATTTATTAAGAGAGTACACAATAAAGATGTGATACTCTTGAACAAAAGATACATTGAAGATGCAGAGTTACACGACCAAGACGAAATTATAATCGGTGAACCTCCTCGTGGGAAAAAGTTCACGTTCTATGCCTCAAAAGACACAGCTGAAAAACCAGAAACGAATATATGGAGACGAAAAAGCAGCGCAGTGGAAGCAAAACCATCTCCAGAAGAGCCACAAAATAAAAAGCGGAAAATAATCATCAAACAAGAAGTTGAAGAGAATGACAAAAAGAGACAACGACTAAACGACGACAGTGAAACACAAATTTCAACACAAAGCGTTTTGTCACCACCGTTGGAGCGGTTAATTGGATCACAACATGTGGAAGAAGAAAGCGATGAAGAAGAAGATGAAGAACATGATATATTGTCGTTCGTTGATGAATTGGCTCAAGGATTCGAACTTGCAGAAAAGTTGAGTGACGCAACAAAACAAATTAAGAAACTGGAAAAATCACACAAACGAAAAGATGCTCAAATGGTAACACTACAAAACGAAAACACAAAATTGGAAACGTTACTAAAAAATGAACGAGACGCTATAAAAGAAAAGGAAGACAAACAAAACAAGAGACTTACTGATTTAGCAGAAAGTCATAACAACGTTATCAACTTGTATCGAGAGAAGGAATTCGACATGTTGAAATCAATCGAGACGTTACGAGTAGAAAAGAACAAGATGGAGATTACTGTTGGGGAACAGACTACAGAAATAGAAGAACAACGAAATGAGATGCAACGACTACGAGATAGAATTCATGAATTGGAACAACAAGCACAAGAGTATCAGCAACAGCATGATGATCTTTCTACAAGAAAGCAAGGATTGGAGGAACTTGTTCCCATCTTCCAAACGTTACAGTCGAAGATTGGACAGCTTGTAGAAAAGAAGGAAAAAGAGAATAACGCTCCACAAACCAATGGTAGTGTATCAAGACCATCCTCTCCAAAAGCACCCAAGCAACAAGTACAAATGAGTCCACCATCACCACCAAAACCACCTGTCCAAGCAGAACCGGCTTCACCTCCAAGAACATCTTCGATTTCAAGATCAGGAACACTGTCACCATTCTTCCCATCAAACTTGAAGAGGAAAGCACCAGCACAACCTGCACCAGTGATAAAACTAAAGAAGAAGCAGTCTATACCAATTCGTGGACTTTCCAAAGAACAAGTTGATGAGATTGAACAATTTAGTTCTCCTGCTGACGCGTCGTTGGAACTACTCAACTCGTTAATTGATTCTGAGGTCATGTCGGATGATACAGATATTGAGGAATCACAACTATCTCAACAAACACCTTCAAAACGAGTAAGATTCAAGAATATTGATTTTGATGAGCCATCTGTTCCGACACCATCCAAATCGCAACGTTCTGACACCTCCTTTAACAGAGATGAGATCTATGGTAACAATGGAAACAACCAAAACTATATGGATGAAGAAGAATTGACAAATTTATGGAGACAAGAGTCACATGAACTGGAACAACTCGACAATGAAATTCATCAAATGGAATAAAAAGTTAATTGTAACAAATGTACAGTTTTAGTCATATAAATTAGAGGTCTTCTTGGGATTTGCGGACGAATTGTTTCACTTTCTTTTTGTATTCTTCTTTTTGTTCTCTCCATTGTTTGGCAGCATCGAGGTTGGCTGGTGACTCATCATTTGGTGCACTGAGCATTGAAATAACGGAAATCAAAATTGATTCGACGCTGTGAATTGGTAACCAACGCTCGCTGCTCTTTTCGTAACCGTATTCGTCATCACCAGGTGGATGCAAAATACTGATGCATACCTTACCATCAGAGTAGATATTAGGGTGCCACATTTGCGTAACGAAGTGCATTGTTGGTGGTTTGTTTGGGTACTCCTCTGGGAACTTGAGTAACGCCTTGAAGAATCCTCCTTCGTATAGTGTTTCTGGTGGTCCGACAATGAAAACTTCCCATTCGAATAGATTAGAATCGTCTACGAGACCTGCGGAGAACCCTTCAACTGGATTCTTTTGCAACTCTTGCAATTCTTTGGACAATCGCAAGGCAGAGTGTGACGACATCCTGTGTTGCTGTTTCTAGAATGTATGGAAATGAAGAATTTTGTTGATTCGAATCTAATTGGTCAATCGGAACATTTATTACAACCTATGGATCTCGTTGAAAGGACTTGACGTGCATACATGATGAACAAAAAATGAGTGAGGATAGCGAAGATAATAAACGTGTAGATTAGAAACAAAGAGAAGCTCGTATTGAGTTGAGTATGTTTCGTCAACTAGAAAGAGACGCATCCTGAACTTGACTTCATACATACAAAAGGGGAACTTGTCTCATTTTTTTCGAACATTCTTATCAAGAAAACACTCAAGAATGTCAGTTACAGACAACTCACAAAGCATCGCCATCTGGAAATTCAAACATCAAATTGCAGAACTAGAATCAGCAAGGGGAAACGGTACCTCAATGATTTCACTTCTCATCGCACCAAAAACTCAGGTTAGCCAAATCGCTAGCCAAATGAGCGAACGATTGTCCGCCGCTAACCGCATAAAGTCGTGTATTTAACAGGCAATCTGTGCAAACAGCAATGAGCACCGTTATTTCGCGATTGAAA
>JAESGV010001400.1_pt1 | contig 10093 bp, 14 predicted proteins | sample 9269781 | NCBI WGS metagenome assembly JAESGV01 (sample SAMN15741586, study PRJNA653496) | algae metagenome | isolation source: Tildeniella torsiva UHER 1998/13D and co-occurring heterotrophs from... | place: Slovakia: Slovak Paradise National Park, Hrabusice, Kosice Region | collected 2000-01-01
TGTACAGATCGTATATCTGTCCTAAAGATGAGTATGTGAAACATATTTTAACTAACAGAAAGTAATGTAATTCTAGTCATGCCAACAACGGAGGTGCCAGTGTTACTAATGTTAGATACCAAAGAACAAAAAGATTTACCTGTTACGAAATTTAGCCACTCTTCAGTACGTGAACACGTCATACTCGTAACAATTACAGAAAAAACGACACGATTATATGATTGCCAACTTTGATACTAGTGGGGATAGAATATTTGTGGGAAATAGTGTTGGTGAAATTACCGTGTTAGAAACATCAACATTGAAACAACTTAAAAAGTAACAGCGGAAAATAAGATTAACATGTATAGATTCTTTGTCGATGAAGAGTTGGAAGATGGAAATGTTATGAGCAAGGCGATTCGAAAAAAGCTCTACTCTATCAAACAAATTCATTTTTCTAGACAAGGCCAATACTTTTTGGTAAACTGTGGTTCAACGATACGGCTATTTAGAGCCAAAGATTGCCGATTTGAAAGAGAATTCAAAGATACGGTAACCAATGCAATCTTTGTTACTGGTTGTTTCTCTGGTATAACTGTAATTCCTGACCATGACTGGGACAGCGATTATGTTATAGCAGCGTCAGGGCATTGCTTATATATTTGGGATAGAGCAACAGGTTCCTTGCAAAAAATGTTAGAAGGATCAAAAGACAATGTACTATGTATGGAGTGGCATCCATTGAGGCCAATTATTGTAAGCAGTACTACTGGAGGTGTCATTTACATTTGGGGTAAAAACTTTAATGAAATGTGGAGTGCATTCGCACCAGATTTTGAAGAAATAGAATCGAACGAAGTCTACATAGAGCGTGAGGATGAGTTTGACATGGTAGGCTGTTATGAAAATTATTCTAACATCTATAGAAAGAGGACGAGGAAGATAAAGAGAATACACAAGTTTCGGTCTTGGAAACAGAGGATCACGTTGATATTCATACTTTGGATTCATCTATGAATTCTTTAGTCAATTTTTCAGAGTTTTATATTCCACCTACACCAACAAGGGATGTGGACATCGCATTTGATGAATATATTTCAGAATTTATTAAGAGTCAAAAGAAAAAGTCCGCACCAAGAAAGAAGGCTGGCGGCAGAAAGAAGAAATGGGAGTACGACGAAGAAACAGAGTCATCAAGTGAAGATGATTTTATTGATGACGATGATGAATAAAAGTACACGTGTATTCTGATGCAAAACCAGCATACCATTCCCTTACCATAACACAACAAACCAACGAACTTAACATGATCGCATGTGCTATAATAGTACAATACTCAAGTACAAAGAAAATACGAATTACAACGATCGCTATCTAGACTGCTTAAGTGGTTAAAGAAAAAGTTATTTTTAGCGAATAACCAAATAAATGCTCTCTACCAAGCTCTACATTGTGCTATTCTTATGTGTAGTTTGTGTTCTCTGTAGACGAAGAGTCTTATACAGACAAGTACAACAATACTCTCTTGATATGCAAATCAGTGATGAAATACAGGGTCAATACCTATCTTATGCAAGAATGAAAGAAGCACGTGCACTTCCATACTCTGATCCAACCCGTGCAGAGAAGTATGCGTATGCTGTGGATCAGCTGAGAACTAGAAATAGGAGAGCTGTGATCTTTTATAATCAATGGATCGCTAGAAAAAACGAGATTTTGTCAAAAGGAGATTATTCTTTGCTTGAGTGGTTAGATAAACTGCAGCGAGCAAATGCGGATTATGCGATAAAGATGAATGAACCACTCACATCTGGACCTCCACCAGCTGCAGCACCACCAATTGCAGCGCCACCAAGTACTGGATCTTGGTATTGTGCCAGCATGAATGGACAGTGGTTAGGATTGTCCTTGAATAGAAATGGTGATGTACAATGTGCGTCACCAAACGGTAGAGATTGTATTTGGTCATCATCACAAAGCCAATGTCAGCAAGCAAGTAGTGGCAATGTATCACCACTAGCGTGTGGACAGCAGCACTTCAATTTGTATGGCAGTACTGGCTACCTAATATCTGGTCATTGGTGCGAAATTGGACAAATAAACCGCAACAGATTGCAAACAATTTAATAACAAATACGTTCTTATGATTTTTGTTCAGTGATAAAATCTTCAGTATGCGTTAGTAGCAAGCTTTTCGCAAACAAGCGATTGATGTCACATGTCAAACTTCGCACCAAAAGCCAAACAACTTAGCATGTCAACAGAGCCACCATTCGATCTACGTTTATTTGTCAGGTTCAGACCATTTTTAAATTCGTCGGATAGCGGTCAAAAATGTTCTGCTGCGTTTCACAAAAATGGAAAAAAGCTGCAACTAAAAGTACACAATTATCACTAATTAACCTCTAGTACGGAGTAGAAAAACCACTAGAATTTGAGTTTGATGGAACGTTCGGTACTACAACTACAAATGAAAACATCTCTCCAAGTATCGGCGAGGAAGTTGTCTCAACTTTGCTAAGAGGATACAATTGCACGGTAATCGCATATGGTGTTGAGAAAACTGGCAAAACATATTCACTCATACAACCAAGAGTTAGTTTCATTTATATTATGCTCACACCTTAAAGAATGAGGAGTCTATGTTTCATTACATGATACGAAGGGCGTTTGATCAAATTTTAGAAGCAGAAGAGGGAAATGAATTCACTATTCGTCTTGCGTGTTACGAGGTTTTATCAATGTCAGGTGCTGTCTTAGATTTAATCTCTGGAGAAATAACTGAAGAAGGTTTGGAAGTGATTCTACAAGAAGCAACTAACGACGTTGAAATCAATGGTCTAGTAGAAGAATACATCGGTTCTGACGATGAGGTAAGCAAAGATAAATATATCTAACCTTGATAGTTGTTTGAACTACTAAAACCAGCACTTGCGAGACGACATGCCTCATCAACACTCGTAATAGAAGTAACAATAACACAAAAGAAACCAACCGGACAACATTTTCAATCAAGACTCTGCGTCATTGATTTGGAATCGCCACCAAAAGAATCAGTGGCTCAAGTTGACGAAATAGACAATGGGCACTTGTCATTCCACGAAGTATGCTTTATTTGGAAATATTAACAGCAATAGATTTGTCATGCAATTACAAGTGGAGATACTGACTACAACTTTTATGAATCATCGCTAAAAGCACTATTATACTCACGTACTTGTGATAACAGTCTTACTACTGTTGTTGCTCATTGTTCACCACGCATTGCAGAAGCAGCACAAACAGCAGAGACACTACAGTTCCTACAATCGCTACAAGTAATTGCTGTTGATGCAATAATAGGAACGGTATCAGATTCTATTATATCACAGGTGTTTGCTCAACCTGAAACAACAGCTCCCACGACCCAACCTGCTACAACAAATACTGCACCAACAACAGGTTCATCTACTAATGAAAAGATTATCACTGCAAACTTGCTTGCTCTTCGCAGACAAGTTCATGCATTACGCTCAGAACATTTATCATTGTACCGTAGCATGACCCAAACACTACTCAACAATAGCAAAGATCAGATTTTCCAAACACTATCGAAACAATTAATAACTCATACAACTCAATTTGAACAAGCAGCCAAGAAAGAACAAGTAAGATATAATCTCATATTTTAACAACAGGATGCATTGCGTCAAACAATTGAGAACAACGAGTCTAATTACCAACAACAGTCGAGTTCGCTACAAAGCAAGTTGCAGTTGGCACAACAACAACGCGATCAACTTGAATCGGATTTGAAAATAAAACGAAACGAAATGAACCAAATTCGAAGTGAACTGATTGAAAAAAATGCAACTATTGAAAAGATGGGAGACGATATTAGTAAGATTCTAACAAGAGAGAAGCTATTGAATCAATCTCTTGAAAGAAAACAAAAGTATATTTGTTGATGGATTATTAACCATGAATAGTGAGTTGAAAGAACTGTTGCAGAGCAAGAGTAGTGAATCAGGACAAGTAAACAATTTAGAATCTCAGTTACATGATGTAAGATCCAACTATGAACAACAATTGGCAACTGAGAGACGCGAACACGAACTTCAATTAAGTACACTACAAAACAAGTATAGTACAGAAGAGTCTAGTTTGAGGCAACGATTAGAACAACTGGAAAAGTCTGTCAAAGACGGACAAGAATTATTAGAAAAGTCAAATTCCACAATGTAAGTATCTAGTTCAAATGCTTAAAGTTAGTGCCGATTTGAGTATCAAAATTACAGAATTGACTCAAGCTAAATCAGAAGTTGAGTTAAAAGTAATCAAGGTTCAATCGGAAGCAGAGAGTTTAGCTCAAGATTTGAACAGATCGCGTACTGATGCAGAAAACTACAAGCAACAGTTAAATACTATGGAATCGCAATTGTTGGCTACTCAAAGTGATTTGCGTGAAAGTATTGCAAAGGCTAAAATCGATAAACGTGAACAAGAAGATTTATTGAAGCGATCAAAGGACCAAACAACTGAAAAACTCGAGTTGGAGACAAAATTGTCTCAATTGCAACAAACTATTGTCGAATTGCAGCAAAATGAACGTGCTGCTACGCTCAAGTACGAACAATTATTAGACAAAGGGAACAACGACCAAGAGTCCAAACAACAATTAGAATTGTTGCGATCAAACTTGGCAAAGCAAGAGCAGAATCATCAACAACAAATTCTCGCGTTGAATGCAGAATTGAAAACAATGCGTGAACGATTCGTATCAGAGAATGAATCGTTGACAATGATAAGAAACGATTTAACTGGACAATTGGATCAAGCACTCAGAACCAAAGAAGAGTTGGAAGCAGCGCATTACCGTGAAGTAAAACGTATCCAAGAAGAAGCGGCGAGTAATTTTTATCAAGTGAATGCAGAGTACAAGTCAAATTTAGATTCCAAACTTGAAACGCAAAGAACAAAGTTGCAGTCGCGTATTCAACAACTAGAAGTTGGGTAAGTCTACAGTTCAGTTGGTAACATTTTTAGTGAAGTACAACTCAAAACGGAATACGAGAAAAAGATTTCAGAACTGAATAGAAAACTCACAGATGCACAAGATCATGAACGTGAGTTGAAGATTCAACATGCGTCGAGCATTTCCCAATCGGTAAAAGAAAAAGAGAATGAGATGATTAATTTGGCTCGTTTGGAACGTGAAGAGCAAGCAATTGCAGCACAAAAGAGAATTAGTGAAATGGAGAATAGAATAGATGGAGAAAAGAAACAAAGCGTCTTGGCTCTCGAAGCCAAGGACAGGATTATTCAAGAAAACAGTACGTCCTCTAACAGAATTAACCTATTTTAGACGAACGTATCAAGATACTCGAAATCGAAGCCAGACAGAACTCTTCAGGCGGCAATGAGCAACTCGAGACGATTAAAACAGAATTGGACAACATACACAGAGAAAATATTAACAAGTTGACAAAAGAGAAAGAAACACTACAAGAAGAGTTACGTGTTGCGAATGAGAAGCTTCAAGTACGTATTTTTCTTGTTAATTAACACCTATCAGAGTAGTCGTGTTACCGAGCAACTTCAAGGAGAAGTGGAGGTACTCAAATCAACAGTACGTGGTTCTTCTATGAAACTAACTTGTAGAACTTGAGCAATGAAGAGACTATTTCACATTTGAGAAGCAAATTGAGCAAACTAGAACAATCTATCCTACAAGCAGAGACTGACAAAGAGAACCAAGCTCTTTCCAACTCTAAAGAAGGTGACAAGTTACTGGAAATGAAATCACAGGTATACTTCGATTTTTTCTAACTTTTTATAGATGGAAAAAGAACATAAAAAGGCGCTTAACGATATGGCCAAAGAAAGGGATTTGGCAAAGATTGAATTGCAGCAACAAAATGAAGAGATAGACCAACTAAGACAAAAACTGTCGGAAAACGCCGAGATGATTTCCAAACAAATGTCAAAGATTTCAGAACTAGAAGGTAGAGGCGGTGTTCCTCGTGGCAACAGAGTAAGTCTTTCAAGATTCATTGCTAATACAGTAGTTATCAAAGAACTTGGCCGCAATCGATTCCATCATTGAAACTCAAAAGACTCTAGAAAAACAATCAAAGAACCAAGAACTAGAATTCTTGCGAGAGCAAGTACAGACTCTAACTCATGAAAATAGAAGAATGAAAGAAAGAAAAACTTCTATTATGCAACCTTCACAAAAGAGAATCACTCGTACAGCCAGTAACATGAAACTAGTAGATGCCGTGACAAAACCAGTGACTCAAGTGGCTCAACCTGTTATCGAAGTGAAACCAGTAGAACAAGTAACTGTTGTTCAGCCCACACCTGAGCCAACTGTTGTCGCAACACCTGTAACACAAGAACCGCCTAGAAAACTATCAGGAAATGTTATACCACCACCTCAACAAGAACAACCATCGCAAAATCAAATACAACAAGCAAGTGAAGCAAACAAGAACACAGAGATTTTGCAAGCGCAGAACAAGAATGGTTTCTTGACAAAGGAAGGAGACAAGTTCAAAACGTGGCACAGAAGATGGTTCCGCATTCTCAAGGAAGATGTCAATTATTCACTAGCATACTATCAAAATTTGGGAGAGATCAAAGCTATCAAAGCAATTCCACTTGCTGGAGCAATTGTTGAGTTCGCTCGTGAAAAAGAGAACGGTTCAAGTAGATGTTTCTGTTTCAAAATTAAGACTACCGGTAGAACTTTTTACTTGAATGCTTCCAGTGAGGATGACCGTACAGAATGGATGAAGGCTTTGAACATTGTTGTTAACTTGAAATAAACATCACTTAATGAGAAACCAGAAAAATAAACTCATGTTGTAACCGAGCCAACTTTGACATTCAAAAACATGTTCACAAACCGCAATGACTTGGTACGAACACTCTCTGCCTCGTTATTTTCAAAACTAAAACCAACATGCGAACTACTTACGACTGCTTTACGTAGCGCACAATACGATCATGTAAATTCTACGATAGAACAAATACTTACGGACATACAAGAGTTTTTGGGAAGTAACACACATTGCGCTAGTGATTCACGACAAGCAGTAACAAATTGCTTCGATTATATCGCATTTCCGATACTGTTGTTGTTGGAAAAAGACTACATTCTTCTGAATAATGCAAACGATAAAAAGGCTGGTGTACCACTCAAGTCCATCGAAATAGCATTCCATGCACTGCAGTACTTGTTCACAGTAATTGAATTTGTGGATGTACACAAATATATGGCTCTACACCGCAACGCATTAATCTCGCATGTAATGATACGTCGACATGGATTTGCATCAGCTGAAGAAGTTACCATGTCTATTGTTTCGAGCTTTTCGGAGCTAGTCTCTCTGGGTGATAGACTACCGCAGCTTTCTATATCTTTTGGTGTTGAGACACTAATTTCAGAGATAGTTGCACCGATAGTGAGCACTCTACTAGATGTGGCCACGCAAGAGAAGTCTAAACTAATTCGTGTCTCTGCTCTAAAAGCACTGCACAAGTACGTTACATCATCTCTTGTTGATGATTCAGATGCCATTGAAAAATCACCGCTACAGGCTATTCTTCCAGGTGTGATCAGTTCACTGTTCAAAATGACTTACATTGTAAGAGGCTCAGGGCATGAAACCCTACTTACCATGGGTTCTGATGTATGTGCGTGGTCCATGAAAAATCTAGCAACATTTATCTGTAGTACTTGCAAGGATTCTGTTACAAACAAAGTAGAAGAAGAGTCGGATCGTGCGTTCAATTTTGAAACCACGGAGAGTGAATCAGCGCTACTTTTAGACTCGTTCATAAGTACAGTACAGAAGGAGAAAATAACAGACACAAAGCAAGAGGATGGTTTTTATCACAAGTTGGATCCATACTTGCAAAAAATATTTGGCTACGAGAATTATGGTCAGTATTTTGATGATACGATGATTAATAGAGCACATTCGATACAATTCGCAAGTGCTCTTGTTGACATACTTTCGAATTGCAAGAAAAACCTCCAAAAGAGCGTACCTGCCCTTTTAGAATCTTTAATGCTCGTTTCTGTAAATTACAAGTCCTATTCGAATGAAGAAGACGATGTAGAATCAATCAAGACAAGCGTCGACGCTTTGCTATCAGATTTTAATGTAACACCAGAATTAGAGCAAGTGTTGACTGATAGATTCATGACACTGGTAACTTCTGTTCCAGAAATAATTGTTGGAGGTACTAACGATCGAGACAAGAAGGCAACGTTTGGATTGGTCATGTCCTATTTCAAATTAGCTGCAAAATCTAGAGACAATCTAAGATCAGTGTTCGCATTGCCAAACCTAATGTCCAAAATAAGTTTGATGCTAGTAACATCATTAGAGTTATTAGAATCCAATCGTGAAATGGAACACGCTGTTTCCGATTTGAACGCTAATCAAAATGCAACCAACACCAGTTGCGACTATCCACGAAAGAATTTCAAGTATGTGACTGATGCGTCTTTTATTTTTGAGTTATGTGAGTCAATAGGAAGAGACTTGCCTGTAGATTTTGTACGATCTGTTATCGAATACTTTCGATCTATGCTAGGAAGTGTCACAAGGCAAAGCTACGCAGTTAACAGAAGACAAAGTATCATGATCATTGAGCATGTTTTGATTGGTTCACGCTTGAGAGAAGACTTTGACTACCGTGAAGTTATTAACTCTTTAATACCGGATATTCTCAGTATCATTGAAGAACAACCAAAGACCAAGGCTAACAGAATCGATCTAGAAGAAAGAATATGGACTAGATGTTTAACACTTGAGATACTTGGAACATTCGCAGAACTAGTTGGAAATAGAGACAATTCATTTCAAATGTTCTTGATTAGTATTTTATCACCAATACTAGACATGTTAGGTGATAACAAGACAGTCGTTAACGAAAGTGCGTTTAAAACGTTACACCGTATGGCCATTGTTGGAGGCCACACAGGAAGTAACCAGAAACGACTAGTGACTGACTTTGTTGCAAGCAATGCAGACTACATCATTGATGATCTTCGATATCGTATCAAGTTTATCAATTTGTACCCACGATCTCCATTTGTACTACGAACACTATTCTATTACACAACATCATCATATGCGCAACAGGGTGGCTCATCAAATGACACATTACTTGGGTTGATGGAAGATACTTTGGATAGCGTTTTTACTGGTCTAGACACTGGATCTAATACAAGTATGGAAGCGTTCTTTGGCATCTTATCTAGTGTTGTGAGTATGGTACAAACTAAACCATCAAATCGTGGGAAAACACTAGTTCTAAAGATTTTGGATAAAACAAGACACTACTTGACTGTACAAGATTTATCCGTTCAACTTTATATTCTAGATATGATCAACTCATCAATGACATTGTTTGAGAATCAAATGCAAGAGGATGAAGATGAGGAACCTGTTGATCGCAAATTTGTTCAAATATTCAACAACCTTTGGCCTGGTATGTTGTACCGACTACGATTGGATGTTGCTACTCGCAAAAACGAGGATCAAGTGAGACAACAACACATTCGAATCAAAGTGTTATCACTTGTTGCAAGAGCACATGACAGGTTTAGCGACTTTTTGTATGGTAAAATTGTTGATGAACTTTGGCCGATACTGACCGATCAGTACTTGACAAAGAAACAATCGTTTGTTTCAAGAGCGATACAACAATGTAAGAGTGGAAAAGTAGATAATCAATTTGATTATTTGCGAACAACTCCTGATTTCAAACTTATGACTGCAGTAGTTGTATTTTTGAGTGAAATAACAACAGTACAATCAACACCGTTGATGAGAAAGATGGGAGGAGTGGCAAGAGGAAAGTGTGTTGATCCGTATGATTTCTGTAAAGCACTACTTGTGATGCTAGATGACCAACTACCGAATGAGTGGATTACAGCAACACAAAATATAATTTTGAATTGTGGAAAGACAGACCCTGATGCTGTTTGGTTACTTTTATGGAAAGAGTCACAAACATCAATGCCATGGAGTACTCACTGTACACACATTTTAGATTTAATTTAAATTTGAATAGAGTTTTCTTTTTCATTTTGGTCAATCAGTGGTTCGTG
>JAESGV010001401.1_pt1 | contig 10069 bp, 9 predicted proteins | sample 9269781 | NCBI WGS metagenome assembly JAESGV01 (sample SAMN15741586, study PRJNA653496) | algae metagenome | isolation source: Tildeniella torsiva UHER 1998/13D and co-occurring heterotrophs from... | place: Slovakia: Slovak Paradise National Park, Hrabusice, Kosice Region | collected 2000-01-01
GGAACCAAATGAAGACATTGAAGAAAAATAAAATGCTTTTCTTTATTTAATATTTTAATTTTCTTTATAATATGTTCAAAAAGATTCCACAAGTGGCAAACGGAATCTGTTTTTTAGATGATCTCATGCATTTTTTAATTGATTTAATACTAATCCCATTAATATTCTATATATAATATATATATTATTTAATTTTACTGCATTATATAATAATTAATCAAACTTCTTTCTTTTTATTGTCTTATTTTGTTTATACAAGATTTTTATTAACATATTTATGTAATAATGTTAATATTTAAGCAATACAAATTTAATACACCTTTTTTATTAGCATATTATTAACAAACTGCAAATTTGTAAGTTAAAGATCTGTTTTACTTTGTTTTTAATCTAATTAATTGTCTTTTATTAATATCTAACCATTAATTACAGCTTGAGTTATTATTGTTTTAAATTTTTTTAATAATAAATGCTTAGATAATTGTTTTTTTAAATAATTTTTGGTTATACTTCTAGTTGCACTTCTGCTTATATACTGAATCTCACTTGGTTTAATTAAAGTTATACTGAAACTAAATTGTAATTCTTAAAAACTACATAGATAAAAATATTTAATTTTCTCTTTTTTTAATAAATATATGCTTTTTATTAATAAATAATAAGATATTATTAGCTGGAACCTTTTATAAAAAAAGCTGTGGATAGCTCTTATTTGCAACCTTTATTATACTTGATATCTTCTTTCTTTGATAATAATAAAAGAAATAATGATTATATAAATACCTGCTTACCTCCAACTAACTAATTTAGTTTTAAACTAGATAATAACTCTTTTAAATACCTGTAATTACCTTGATTATATTGAAGAATAATACTATTAATTTAAATATTATTTTTCTTTGTATAATTAATAGTTTTTTCAGTTATAATTAACATCATATAATGCAAACTTTTATTTAACCTTATTTCTAATCTCCCATATATTGTTTTTCTATCTTTGATATTTTGGTGCAAATTTGAAGCAATACTTCATATTTTACAGTAAATTCCATAATTAGAATACAACTAGTATAAGAGCACTGACTAATACACTTATTATGGCGATTTGCTTTGTTTTTTAGCCAGTTCAACCACATATCTTTCCAGAGGAGGAGGAAATAATAGTCTGAATCCATCTGATTCTTCTTCAATCACACTAATGTTTTCAGTTGATGTATATTCATTGTATTTATAATTAGGACCAGTAGTCATAATTTCAAAGAGTTCAAATAATAGAATTTCTAGTACAATATATTAATTGGCGTTGAAGTTGACCAGAGAAACTGATGCAAACATGAGTGAAGAAAGTCCGTTCAAGAAATCTTTTGTGAATACTAGCGTAGAATCTATCTCTGAAATTATTACAGCATCTCTACAAGCAGTGCCAGCAAAGGAGCGTACAATTCTAGATTCTACAGGTCGGAATTTTCCACTTGTTGGCAGAGACAAAGAGAGTGATCAACTGCTCGACAATTTCGACAAACGTTACGCCGATAGTTTAACACAAAAGAAGGATAAAGAAAACAATACGGTGGCATTTCTATTTGGAGTACCTGGCTTAGGAAAAAGCAGAATGAACGTGGAATATATTACGCTACTACAGTCGGCCATACAAAGACGTTTGGTACGAGTACTTGAATGTGAAGCACATGCAGAATCGGAAACGGAAGAATATATTAAACATCCTTCATCGGAATGCCAAGAATACATAAAGCTTGTAGAGAACGCTATCACAACTCATATCACATACAATACTAGCTATTTGGCATCTAAAACTGAGCGTCAATTGTTAAAAAGTGAGGAGCGTGCGCCAGAGTCTCTTTGGTTGAGAGTTCTCTATTTTTACTGTGGCATTGGAGAGAGCATAGCGGAATTCATTAGCCGATTTCAACAAATAAGTGTGACTAGCGAACATGTCATTCGCTTCATTTTGGAAAGCAAGGGAATCAAACTGGTCAAGCAAGATCCACTACAACCTATCCTCCAAATGTTGTATCTTGGCATTGATGAGTACAACATGATCATTGACTTGGTAGATGAAATAGGGCAATCTAAATTGGACCAGATTGTGTGCGATGTTCAACTCGCCATGAAGTACTGGGCAGAATACGGGATTATGATCACATCATTTTTCACTGGTACACGCAAGAAAGACATTAGTGCTTTGTATGCGGGGTTCTTTGGACTCTGTACACCAATCCTTTCTTCTCCCCTATCGTTCGAAGAATCATGTAAGGTTGTATCTGATGTTGCATGGAAAGGAATACCAATCAAATTGATTGGATCACAAGTTGAGAAAACATTGGTAAAAACAGAGGTACTCAGTAACGAACGCATGCAAGCGATATCACTATTGGGTGGGCTACCAAGGTGTATTGAGGTATACACTCAAATACTAGCACTGTCAAGAGGAAAAGAAATGTCTGAATTAGTAAGAGAAGTGTTTACTGAGATCACTCGCAGATATAACTTGGTCGTTGATAGTCCTGACATATTCTACGATATACTAAGCAAATATATTCGACAGGAACTAGTCAGCGCGGATCTGAAGCTTGGCGATCGTACAATTGATCAATACCAAGCAGATGGCTTGCTCTTACTAGAAAAAGTAGGAGACCAATACAAAATCATCCTACCTTTTCCATGGTTGTATCACATAAGCCATGAGCTCCGAACAAATGATAAATACCCAGCTGCACACGCACTATATGCAGCATTACAGCAAGTATTGTCTGGAGATTGGGAGCATTTTGAGATGTTTGGTGCTTACTATTGGCAAGCACTTGCTCTCTTCTACTACAATGAGAAAGGAGGTATCACCTATCGACAGCTCGCACGAGGAGCTGTATTTCTTCCCGATACTAAACAACTCGATGCCATCATCCCATTGGATTACGAAGCTATCAAGAAAACAGTTCTTGATGGAAATCAAATTAAACTTGCACACCAGTACCCAGACAATCATGGTTTCAAGCTCTTCGAGAAAGAGATCTTTGCAAATGGTGCAGGAGCTTCTATAGATGTTTTTGCCAAAGGAACTGGTGTATTGGTTGGAGCTGAAATGAAGCACTCTGGCAAGTTGAAGGCCAAGGAGATAGACCTAAAAGAGTTCAATGAGAAGCTTGGCAATAGTTTGAAGTCAGTTAAAAATTGGAACACATATCTCGCAAAGTTGAAGAGCAAAGACAGAGATACCGAGAAAATGAGTTTGAAGATGTATTGTTACATTAGTAACAGGCCATGGTCTACCAATGATGCTTACCCTAAGGTACTGAACTCTGCATTTATCGCTCTACTCACCAGAGATAGAATGGTTAGCTTTTACGGTTCGGCTATCGCGGATGTACTAAAATATTCAAATACATTACAAAGACTGACGATTCTCTAGAGAATGTTAAGAGGTAAAGGATATTTTACTTCTCAAGTAATCGTGAAGCGAACCCTTGTGGAGGAGGAGGTAATAGTCTGAATCCATGTGATTCTTCCTCAATCACACCAATGTTTTCAGTTGATGTGTATTCATCATACTCATAATCTTCTTCTGATGCAGAAGTGTACTCTGTCTCTTCGTCGCTTTCGCCGTCACATACAGTTTGATCGAGCTCTACTGGTGTTTCAGGCACAGCTAGCACTGTTTCTCCTTGTTTTACAAATACACGGAACAATAGAGGACCAGTAGTTACAATTTCGAAGAATTCATGATTTCTCTCCAAGAAGGCTTTTAGCTTTCCTGCAAGTTTGATATCAGGGAATTTGTTTCGTAATTCGTTGCCAAGTACAGTAAGTTCAACACCTGCTGGCTTGGCAGAAACGAGACCAAATAGAATTTCTAGTACAATGTTGTCTGGTGTAGTCGGAGTTGGTTGAGGAGGTGATTTCGCTGTTGGTGAAGTAGGAGTTGATGTGGCTGGTGAGCTCATAACTGGACTGATTACTCCATTCTTGTCCACTTGCAATGATTTGAAATTTTTTGTCAAAACACTACGAAGTGTTCTAGTCGCTACATTCGCGTTTTGATTGTCACGAATCTTTTCCTGTAATTCAGTCAATGAATTTACAGGTGCTACTTTGATGACTGTAGAAATATGTTCTTTCACGGCATCGTCCGAGACGCCTGATGCGATTGTGCCAAATAATGATATTGGCGCTGGAGGTGATAGAGCTTGGACTGATACTGGAGCTGATGGGAATTGAGCTTTCAAGAATCTCTCGTACTCTGGAGTCAAACTCACCACCGTTTCGACTTTGAAGATTTGAAGGTTCTTTTGCACTAATTTCTTAATATCGACTTTTGACTTCAGCCTCAGAGCTTGAGCTGGTAATCTTCGTGGCATTCCGGACGAGTTATGCAGTTGCTCTACTAGGAGCCTTACACATTCCGCTTCATTCTCGATTGGCTTTTCTTCTACTACAGTTTGCGATACTTCTACATCAAGAACGTAGCCTACAATTTTATCAAAACTGATAACCTTGTACGCCGCTCCAGTTAGAATTTCGCAAACATTGCGTTTTGGTGGCGTTATGAGAATGACTTTGAACAACCTTTGCGAGAAACGATTGACGGCCATGCTGAAGTCTCTGTCACCACTAATGAGTATTACACAAGCTGGTGGTTTGTGTTCTGACACCCAGAATGTCATGTCCATGAGAATAGTTTTGTCGCAAGCATCTTTTGCTTTCGACTTAAGATGAGGAACGTCAACAATTTCGACTCCGGATTGTTGCAGCGCTTCTCTATTTACAGTAGACATTGCTTCAGTATCTACATAGCATTTGAATTCTGAAATTACACCGATAGACAAAGCTAGCGAGCGTATTGAGTGAGCGACACTGTCCGCAGAGAAACCATTGGGAATATTGACGTTTTCAATGTCCTATTGTTGTTAGGTTTACTGTAGCTGAAACATACCCAAAAGATACCAACAGAACACTTGGAGAGAGATTCAGAGGTTTGTCTGTATTCTCTCAAGGCTTCAAGGTCAGCTTTATCCATTGACAAAGTTTTTTGTTGAATGAAAAGCTTCACATGCAACCTCACTATTTTAGCTGTACAGCTTGCTCACCAAATTTAGTAATGCACTAAAAACTTCTTTATTTACGCAAGATAACGGAGCTTGGCATATACTGTACATAATTGACACGTTTTTACTACGTTAATGATTAACTTCACGTTTCTTGCTAGTTTGGACTACAAACACTACCAGTAATATTCATTATAGCTATTATAGGTCCTATCATGTAAACTTCTTGTTTGCAGATATGACAACAGAATTATAACACTCTCCAAAACATCGATATTTGCTGTTGTTGGCCCGCGCATGGGTTCGGCAATTTGGTCAAGGTCCAAAAAATGTTGTTGAGAAATCGAATAAATATACGTTTGCGTTGTGCTCATCAATTACTTGTGCTTCAGTACAAGAGAAGTCATAACTGATTGTGCTGTGTTGTTGCGTATTCCGAAATTACAAACAGTATGACAACATCAATCGTGCTTGACTGTGGCGAGTCAGTGAGCGAATGTGGGTACACAAAACACGAAGATGCTTCTGCTACACGTGGGTTGTGGGCATTCAGCATGGCCGCCAAAGATTACCAAGAGTTATGTGATAGAAACTGGAGACGCAGTGGAAAATATTTATACAAACCAGATCATTTGAAATCAGAAGTTATACAGTACACTATCCGATTAGACACGCATAAATTCAAACCAACAAAAAAGCAAAGAAGTATTGTTCGGAAACTACGAAACTACTTGACCCATGGCGATGTCCACGTGCTAGATCAACTCAAAGAAAAATCTATAGATCCGAGAGTGGAACAATTAACACGCATAGTGGAGAATGCTGTTCAACTATACATCAAAGACAAAAACTTGAATATTGAACCAAAAGTAGCCATACACATGCAATCTAAACAGAATCAAAAGTTTGGAGACGCGTCAACACCAACTGCGATCAATATTTTAGCACTAGCCAAAAAACAAAACGTTACTCTAAATGCACAAGATGTCGCAAACGAGATCGTTCAAAGAATGGAAAAAGACACACTCTATGAAAAAATACAAGTCACAAATAACGGATACATCAACTTTTATTTGACCAAACAAGAGAAACAAGAACAACCAACAACAGACCAACAGATGAAAAGTCCCCACAAGTTATCAATAGACGTCACACCATCCATCGTTACTGATGAAGGGTTCCAACTGTACAAAAAGTATCAAGTAGCCATTCACAAAGATGATCCAAAAGAACTCACTGTCGATCGATACAAATCGTTTCTAGTCGACTCACCAATGAAGATTGATAAGACGGGCAAGGAGCGCAAAAAGTTACAATTTGAAGAAATAGAAGGACTAGAAGGGTTATCAGAGTTGACATTTGATGGATTCCAAGGATACGGCTCGTACCATGTTCGTTACCGTATCGATGGAAAACTATTCATGGTTGGTGTCGTAGATATCCTTCCACGTTGTCTATCAAGCGTGTATTTGTACTACGATCCAGATATGAGTTTTTTAACACCTGGAGTGTACTCTGCTCTTGCAGAAATTTCATACGTGAAGGCCATGAGTAAGATACTACCAGAACTAAAGTACTATTACATGGGTTTCTACATTCACTCAGTCCCAAAGATGAGATACAAGATGCAGTACGAGCCAAGTGACTTGCTTTGCCCAGTTACACTCACGTGGGTACCGTTTACTGAATGTAAAGAACAAGTTGAAAAAGATTCAAGTATACACATTGAAAATGCAGGAACGCGAACGCTACGACTAGCAGGACCCAACGTACGAACACCAACCAAGAATAATAACATTGATGACATACTCTTGATATATTCTCAACAACTATTCCCATATCAAATTTTAAAGAATTTAATGGTTGTCAAAAAAGAGTTCAAAGAGAAATTAGAGTCATACAAACATCTAGTTGGTGATGAATTGTCAAAACGCATGGCTCTTGTCCTCAATGAAGAAGAGTAAATTACAATCGCCGTAGATGATCATTGAAGAATTGAGCAAGTTCTTTTTGATACGTTTCTGGGTCGTACATATCCATATCGGCGTGATGACTACATGCAGTTGGTGCATGCGCGTCAATTCCCCATCGTGTTGTTACATTGGCTCCCTGCTCTTTCCATATTGTTGCAGCCTCCATGCCATTGAACCCAAGTGGAGTAACTTTGTCGTCTTCTTTGGAAACTATATAGATATGAGTTCCATTTCCAAATGGTTTAGAATATGGGTCATGCGCGAATGGTGGGCATCCATATGGCCAAATGAAACGTTGTACGGAACACATTGCGCTCATAAGGAATGGCGGATGCATATCAAATCGAAATAGATTGTATAGCACTGTATCGTATACATTTACCGGTGGAGCATCGAGAAACATTGCTGTGAAATGCTCACCAGCGTCTTCAGCAAACGCAACTGTTGCTACTGCTCCTCCCATAGAGGAACCAAACAGTCCAATCGTGTTGTTATTGCCTTTTAGCCGAGGGTATGTTTCAAGAAGATAATCTCTGGCACCAAGTACATCGTTGTACTCTTGGTCGCCATACGACGAAAAAGCGTACTTGGAAACTTGACTAGAGCCATCTGCAGGTTAAAAATTAATATGAACCTTACGATTTCTGAGATCAAAAAGCATTACATTGAATTTTGCTTTCCATAACATTGCAGCAGCAATCAGTACTGTTTTATGCTCCTTACATGCTCGTAGTCCATGTACAACAATAACGAAGGGATCTCGATTGACATCGTTGCGCAATATTATCCCGCTCAAGTTCATCTGCTTTTCAGGAGCCCTCGAATCTGTACTTTCCCGAGAAGTAAAGTTCACGTATGACCATGAAGCTCGTGGTACATTCAATGACGGGAATAATGTTGTTGTACGATTTTTGTAGCCACATGGAGGATACAGTCCGGCAACATTTGATGGATTGTATACTGAGTGATCGATTTGAAAACATCCTGGTGACGATCCTGCTCGCTCATTTGGATTTGCAATAAACACTTTGGTAAATACTTTTACTCCTGTTGTGAAAAAAAACGCCAGGAAACCAAATAGACCCAGTATTATGAGTAACGAAAGTATACAGAACACAGCTGGGGGAACCAGTTTGTACTTTTTCTTTTTTGGTCGTACTTGAAAAAGGTCTTCTGTATTCTTTCGTTTTATCAACTGATCTTCATTCAAGAGACTAGTATAGAAAGATGACCCTTGCTCTGTTAGAGATGTCATTGCTGCTCACTAAAGAGATGCTCAGCTGGGACAAACTTCGGTTTGCCAGTATTACAAAACAGAAGCATGCAAAATGCAGGAGTGAGGGTTGGTGCAACACAGCCAGTACAACAACAAAATGCTCTGGCAAGGGATATTCATCAAACAGCGAACGCACGATTCGAAGTCCTAGACAACGAAACAAACAAGTTAATTGATCTTTATGGAAGCTTATTGGAGGCAGCAAGTGTACGTAATTATAAAAATATTCACACATTAGATTGGAGAGAAACAAAAGAGGAAAAAGAAAAAATCGCGCAAAGAAAAACAGTTTATCGCAACACTTGACATTACTGTGGATAAAAAAACGCAAAGTGAAAAAGACGCACTACAAATTGCCGTATGTGCAGCTGATATTGTACAATCATGCGAGGGACTCTTGCAATTAACATCTGATCTCAAAACTGCTTACATACTATACGATTATGAACGACTAAGCGAACAAACAGAGGAAAAATCTAAATTTTATCGAGCAAAAACAATACATCGTGTGCAAAATGGAATGGACGAAGCAGAGTAAATTATTTTATATTTCACTTTCTGTTATTCTCAAAAATGTTTACAAAGTTGTGGTCTGCAATTCTCTCGTAATTTATAAGCTTGTACCTGGATTCTCATAATCCATCATTGGAATACCCTCAAGAGATTACTAAGCTACTGAACATCAGGAAGAAAACAACGAAAAGTTTTTTGTGGTATTTACAGATTCGGATTTTTAAACAATAGTTCCTGAAATCACAATATCATTCATGAACCTCTAATTGCCAGCGTTTGCAGTTTATTATTACAATCTGTTTCAATCAACTTATTGAACAATGGACTTGCTTGGACAATACGCGGACGATGACGAACCACAAGTTGCAGTAGTCACACCCAAAACAACGTCTATAATATCGGCACCGAATGTAGTCGTTTCAGATCGTAGAATCAACAACATACAAGTTATAAATCCACATGCCAAAGAGTTACACTATAACGCTAAAATATCAGAACTATATGGACCAATTGTTGGACCAGAAAACCCACACAAAGGTCTAAACACGATACACGAGGGAATAGGAGGCACCGGTGTAAACTCAAACCTGACTGGTTATGTTGAATCGTATCATATGAACAAATACATGTTTGACAGAAACTTTTACCAAGAAGATCAAAAATCAAACGAGGTATGCCAGTTAAATATTTTTAATCCTTGTAGGATAAAAAAAGAAGCAAACTAAAACGCAAAAAAGCAGAACAATACCAAGGACCATGGGCACAGTTCGAAGTAGACGATACAAATGAAGAAATTATGCAAGGATTCACAGAAGAAGCCTTTATCGAAGTTTCCGCAAACGACGAAACAAATATTTTAGCGCAACAAGAACTCGAAGCAGAAAAACTCGAAAATGTACAAAAACTAGAAGAAGAAAACATGAAGAAGAGAAGAAAATTCGAAGAAGAGGTACAATCTGGTGAACCTCGAAGCGAGTACCACTTGATTGAAGAACGCGACTACCAAGGAAGATCATTCATCACTCCTCCATCAGATCTAAAACCAATTTCATCGTACCGTGACGCTCGTTGCTACGTACCTAAACATGTAGTTCACACGTGGAAAGCACACGAGAAGGGCTCCACAAGCATTGAATTTTTCCCCAAGTATGGGCACTTGCTATTGAGCACTGGCATGGATGGCGTCGCAAAAATATGGGATGTGAATTCACACAGAAAATGCGTACGAACGTACAAAGGTCACTCGA
>JAESGV010001402.1_pt1 | contig 10069 bp, 9 predicted proteins | sample 9269781 | NCBI WGS metagenome assembly JAESGV01 (sample SAMN15741586, study PRJNA653496) | algae metagenome | isolation source: Tildeniella torsiva UHER 1998/13D and co-occurring heterotrophs from... | place: Slovakia: Slovak Paradise National Park, Hrabusice, Kosice Region | collected 2000-01-01
CAGAGTCATGGAAATACATTTCGATCAAATTCGCGAGAAGAAGTGCGTACACTAACATCTCTTCTGTGAAATCATCTAATAAGTTCATCATTTAACGTCACAGTTGTTGGTACAAGATTTTTCGTGACTTGTTGCATTTCTAGGTAGTTGGTTATGGGTTGGCTACAATTCTTTCGTTGAACAATTTAACACACACGACATGCTGGACTAACTATCTACATCGTTGATGATGGTGTTAGCCTGTTGTCAACAAATCAATTACAAACAAAGATGAATGCATACAATGACATCGACGTCATTATAAAACAGAACGGTGAATTGAAAACACAATTAGGACCTGAATTGATAGTAAAGTTACGAGGACCTATCAAATATCGTTTCGCATTTCACGTGCAACCTTCAAACGAAAGATGTGACTCGTATGAGCTAGAAAAAAACACCATTACCTTCAACAAGTCTGATATGTGGATGGAGCCACAATATTTCGTTTCCACAGAACCTCTACCAAACAAATATCGTACTTTGAGGTACAACAACTTCTACATCGTTGGTTAACTCCTCGTACATCGGTATTATTGCTCACATGAAGGAGAACAGGAGCAATTACGCCTTACTGAGTGACAAAAACACTTGCATATTGCATAATGTAACAACCACATCGATGAACGGTCCTAACGAGACTATTCAGCGAATAAGTAGTGGCGTTTTACTTCGAAACGAAGAAATTATAGGCGTAGTTGTAGATAGAAAGAGCGATCAAATATTCTTCTATAAAAATGGAAAGTGTGTTGCGATAGGTTTGATGAAACCATCTAAACATAAAGAATTGTACGTACTAATAGGAGCATTATGCAGTACTACTTTCGAAATAGTTGAAAAATACAATTATCACGATCTTGACAGGCCGATGGTGCAATAAATAAAGACTTTAATTGAGGTGTCGTAATAATGTTCTTAATGTAGTGTTAGGAATGAGCACAGTATTTGCTAATCGAGTACCAAGCATTGGAGACAATGGGTTTCTTGTACTTTGTATCCATCTTTGTATATCCTCTCTTTCATACGTGAATCCATCCGCTGCTATTACCGGATCAACATATCTTTCTCTCGAAATGGGACACATAAGATTTTCTTCCAACGTGGTGGCTTGTTGTCTGCTGACGGTAGGTCTTGGAATCTCAATTTCCCTATGCACACGAATGTTTTGTTCATCAATTACTACTTGTCTTTCTCCCGCTTCCACAACATATTTTCTTTCTTGTTTCTCAACGATTCTTCCATAATACAATCGATCGTTTTGCACGTATCCAACGAGTTTATACTTTTCCAAGCTTATTGTTGGCTCTGGTGCACAGTTGAACCACAATCGATCTTTCTCGTCATCAATTTCGCATCCTGGTACTCTAGTTCCACGATTTATCGCGTTAGAGATTAGCGTGATACGTGCGTTTGTTAATACTTGTTCCATCTCCTCAGGACTGCACTTCAACAGTTGCACTAACAATCGACTATCTTGTACAGCGCTACACAAGTATCGATTGATACAACCTGCTACTTCTACGTATGGATCTGTATTTGATGGCATGGCAGATAATAGGTAAATCTTTTGAGTCGACTTGTCGAATGAGCATAACTGTGATGCACTATTTTCTTTTGAAATATTGACATTGTTCTCGTCAAAATACTCCAAGGTGATTCGATTCACTGTTACGGCGGTAAAATGTTGTAGTTGGAGTAGATTTGTTTGTAAGTTGACATCTTGTTTCTCATCATTGCTTTCGTGATTCACAAGTCGCAGAATCGAGTTCTGGAATTGAGTACTTGTAACTGCACGTGTGATTTGAGTGGTTATTTCATTCTGTGACTCTTCTACGTCATTATTGGCCAACTCTTCACGTACGACGCTGCTAAACTTGACGAGTTTTAGTTTGCGTGATAGATCAATCAAATCGTGATGCAAAAAATCGAACAACTCGCAATTCACGCAGTTGTTTAGGTATGGCGCATCATGTAATCGTACACGACTATGCGGAGCAAGTGTTAATGATTCAGTTAACACGTACTCTGCTTCCAAAGTGGAGTTAAACTTGGTTACCAAATGCCTGATCAGGTACAAGCATAAATCTGTGAGTACTGGGTTCAGTTGTTCTCCTTGATTGTATCTATAGGTTTCTAACAACATTTTAGAACTGAATGCTGCCGATGGTAGCGCGCATACTCCGAATTTGTTGAAAAGTGGGCGGAATTGGTTAATGTACTCCTCTGGTAGTTGGTAGAAGTGAGGAGCGTAAGATCGTTCCAAATTCCAAAAACATTGTTCAGGAGCAACAAATCTTCCCTCTCCCTCGATAACCAAGTATATGATTCTTGCGCTTGGCTGACTCGGTACACGGCTAGTTTTATCGCTAAGGAACTTGTACGCTTTGTTCACCATAGTTTGGATAAAGTCCATACCGTGAGCAGCATCGATTTTTTGGAGTTGGTCGACAGTCATTGCAGAAATGCGTTTTAAATGTTCGATAACATCGTGTACTGATGGACTGCAAGATTGTTCAATCTTGTCGCATAATCGAGGGAAGAGATTGTCTCTTGGTTCTACAACAAATTTGGTCGTGAAGCAAATGTTTTTGTACTCGGCACTGACACATCGAGTAATTGATTCTAATTTTTGCTCCGTGATAACAGGATCGATAGCTGATTTCGATTGGTAAAGGCTAGCTTTGAACAACACGAAAGAAGAAACTGTCTTCTTTCTTTTTCACTCATCGTGTTATAGTAGCGAAGTCCTAATCTTCGTAGTGTACTCCTCCATTCCTCGGTAGCGTATATTCCTTGCGGAAACTGACGTCTTGGTAAAAACGTGGTAAAGAGGTTATCAGTAGAGTCATAGAGCTCATATGCTCGGTAACCTCCAACAAAAGGCAAACGCTTAACGAGTTCTAATATCTCTTTGTTGTTACACAAATATCTACGGAAATAATCAATGATCGACACTTGCTGGTCTTCTGTATAGGAACTAAAACCTGGAATGTAGCACGACTTGAATATTTGTACGTCATCACAGAGTGGGATTTCCAAGTCGGAGCAAATACGATCGCATCCCTTGATGATGTAAATATTGTTCACAGCAACTGGCAATTGAACATTTGAATATGATTCTCTAAACATCTTGGATTTTTGCATAGTTAGAGAAATTCGTTGGCCATTTGTACAACTATATATTGGCAGTTGTTTCCATAAGTCAATTTGACTCTTGTTATAATATTTGTATATTGTCCTGAGGTGTTCCTCAGTAAGATTCTCAAAGCGAGCACGATTTGTGTATAATCTACTTAGTATTTCCGCAAATTTGTAGTCGGCATTTGTGATGGCCAATGTCAAGTTTAAGAGTCTAGCAAAATTAGAGTGAATGACGTGGGCGTCTAGCGCATTCAAAACCTCGCAAGTAGCTTCTGAACCTGTATAAACAGTATCACAATGAGACATTGATACCAATATGCCACGTGTTGTTGGTATAACGTCAAGTCCACTTAGAGTTTGCTTAATCTGTTCCGCTTTCATTTGGAAGGGATCAATCAAGTTCTATAAAGCAGTGAACCATCTCTCGTTGTTTGCCAGTACTTTCGGAACATTCGTGAGTAATGCTTTCAAATGTGTACCAACGTTGAACTTCAAAATTCTTAGGTAGCATAAATCGTTCTCTGCAACGTTTTGGACATACGCATTCGATATAAAGAGCGACTTTGTTTTTGGGACAACTATTTCTAAATACTGCAGTGCTGATGGTGATGCCATGTACAAATACTTTTGCCTCAAAAACGCAATACTGTCGTCAAGCATGGTTACAGGTAGGTTGGCATACGAATTTGGCATGAATGGTTGTTCTTGTAACTTCCAAACTTCTTGTACGAATTTCAAAGCAGCATTCTTGTTTTCGATGTAAGCCAAGATTAAATCAACACGATGTTGTTGGTCGGCAAAATAATTACTCAACCAAACTCTTACAAATCGCGGCTCATATTTGACATGAGGTATCTTGTGAAGTTTTAGCGCGTTGATTAGATTTGGCTGAATAAACACTGGTATGTTGGTAACGCTCTTGAGTGTGTTGACTTGTTGCTCTAGACTTGTATCCCCAGTGATGATAATCTTGTCCAAAGGCAATACCGAGTTTGCGTGATAGAATATCTTTTTCGAAGCAAGACATTTGAACATTGCTTCCACAAAGCTTGGATAGGTTGTCGAGCTCACAACTACCTGCTTCATTAAACAATCAAAATGCTCCTTTCGTTCTAACTCATCATTGATCAACATGATTTCTGACGCCAAGTGTTCCATCAAATTAGCAGCTGCTGGAGCGAGGCATGAGCGCAAAAGCTCAGTATTCCATATCTCTTGCAAGTTTTCATACTTTTCACTTCTTATTTGTTGTCGGTACATGTTTTGTCTGGACTCATCAACCTCAAAGTAGCCATTAATATGGAAATTGAGTCCTGTGCTGATTGGTAGTGGTATGAACGTAAACAGTTTTCCGTACGTGGAACCACTATTCAACATAGCAACAGATCCATGAGGAACAAACCGATACGAGTTGTTGTTTCTTTGTTGCACTGCAATACGAGCAGCAGAGGTACCACCTGTTACTGCTGAGACCAACCAATCTTGGGTTGTAGTACAGTTCTTACGCGATATCTTTAGTGTGACTTGGCCAACTTGTGAGTTTGTAGAGCATTGGTTAACGCGCTTTAGCTCGTTAATACACTGTATAACGTGGTTGTTAATTTTTCCTACTCCAATGGAGCGATCAGCTTCAACATGAAACAAGCTAGTACACTTTCCGTTCTCCCTGATACTAATGCAAATACTATTAACATGTTGCAAAAAGAGCAGACATTCTGGCGCTTCATCCATGAACTATTCAAACATTTTCATAATTTCGTCATGTGACCAGATGTTTTGGGCTATTTTGGATCGCACTGCTTGATTGGGTGTTCTTAATGGAAGTTTAAAGAGAGTTCCATTGAATTCCTCTCTCATAATGCAGCCAATCTCTTGCTGTATGTATGGCTCACACTGGTCAGGTAAAGAATCCACGAAACCTTGATTGAGGAAGCGGTACATATGTCCTGGCTGCAAGACATTTGAGTTGGGAAGGTGTTTTGCATGTGAATCAAAGAACGCTAGTCGATCGCATGAAAGGACACTTAGTAAATCAGTGTACCAGTAGCATGTGTTAAATTCTAAACCAAATCGACCAATTTTGTCCTTTTCTGCTAGTTTTTCACCACTTGCAATGTATTGAATTCTCTAGAAATCCTCTTCCTCAAATACAGCATTGTTGTAGATCAACAAACTTGGATCTTGGAAACTTGCCATTTGTCTATCTAGCAGATTTTTTGTCTTATACTTTGTTGTATCATAGATGATGTGAAGTTTAGTTGCTCCAGCATCATTAGCGTTTTGCAGCATCTTTAGGAATAAATTGGCTAGCTCATGGGGATATTTCTTCAAAATGCCTTTAATTCTGTCTATTAGTCTCTCTTTTTGTCCAAAATCTTCACCCATAAACTTGCATTCTGCTTTGTTTATAATATGAGCAACTAGTGATCTCACACCGAATTTCTGTGCAACATCAAAGATGAGTTTTTTGTGTATGTGTCTTGTATAGTACTTTGTCAAATGTTTTTGCGGAGTAGTTGAATTGATATAGTATAAATTAACAGCAACGTTAAATCTGTTCTTAGTAGTTGGTATTGACAACATCTCAGCATCTACCTCTTCAGCTTTATTAGCAATTATTTCAAGTATTGCTATTGCATTGTTAATAGCTGTCTCAGAAAGTGATATATTAACACTCTTCTTGATATCATTCAGTGCTGTAATGAGTATGTCATACGTAAAAAGTAAGGGAATTAATAATCTTTCTGTCAGTTTTAAATATTTTGTTGCAAAAGCTAGAGGCAACCTGAATAATAACGGCTTAAGGTTAGTGTTGAGCTTTTCACGTTGTAACTTTGTTGGATTAACAAACTTGTTATCCATTAGAATTAAGTTGAACAAGCAAAGCTTTTCTACTAACTCATCACTTAGAGTTTCTCTCTTTAAGAGTGAGTAGATAGCTGACACGTCCAACGTAAGATTACCAATAACAACATTGCGCAAGTGCCTAACAACACACTTAATATCAATGGGTTTGTCTCATCTTAACAAACTTTTCACTACTTTTGAGACCTTTACGTTGCAAATCTTTTTGACAGTTGCTACATAAATTTTATCTTTGTTTAGTTAAGTTTCATGTGCTGTAGAGAGTGTATTGCTAGTGTTTGGTATCCATGAGTAACCATTCATTTCTGCTTGTAACAGGGAATGCTTCTATGACTTTAGGTTTTTAGTATTAATAATCTTTGACAAATATAACAATAATGCCTTTGCTATATTAATATCTTTCTTCTGGTGAATATCTTTCATAACCAACTTCAAGTGCTCAGACTTTATGACCTGTGCCATCCCACAATCAACCATATGATCATAGTAGTTTTTTAGTGTTAGTTTTGGGAACTTATCCAAGCTAAATAGTATAACTAAATCAGAGTTTCTTGGATCATATAGCTTTAATAATAATATTAATACATTTGGTTTTTGTGTTTCTACAAATTGAATTGTCTTAAGTACCTCTTTAAATGAGCCATTCTGCTCTTGTAATATACCAACCCACTGGAAAGTTAATACAAGCAGTTTAAAAATGTGCTTTGTAACTTCTTCTTCGTTGTTCTGAATCTTTAGAAACAATATGTTGACATAGAAATCCGCCTCTGTCATGGTTGAAACCTTTAACATATCTTTATAGAAATTAGTATAGTTCTCTGCGTGGATAAAAATATTTGTCAAAATTTCTTCAAAAATGTTTAGTAGCCGTAAAAAGTTCTTTTTCATGTTAATTAGGCCTCAAGCTTTTCGCTTATACACATTAAAAATTGGAAACGTGAACAGTTTGGAGCAGTAATTAAAGCATGCATGATCAAAATGTTGGATAATCCATTCTAAGAGCGCAGCCTTTTCGTCATTGTTTAATTTTTGAACACTTTGAGCAACAGAATGCTTTAAAAAGCTTGCAACTGTTAGTAGATCAAGTTGCAGAGTGGACGCCACTGAATTATTGCTGAAAATGGCACTATTCAAAACGTTCACTTCATACAATACAATAGCGCTTCTCAGTACCTTGTTGTGAAGATAGTTCTCTTTGTCATGCAAAACACATCTATTTCCAATAGTTGCCATCATTTTAAAGTTGACAAGTAATACCAACTCTAGTTCACTAAAATAGCAGCAATTGTTAATTGGCAGTGTTGAATAGTAGCACATGAAAAACTCTACCAGAAACTCTTCTGTAATTGAAGTATTTTTTTGAAGCAGGCCTTCTAACTTATAAGCTATATCTTTGGCTGTGATGCTTACAACGTTAGTTTGTCCTGAAGCAATGATCTTTTTTATGATATCAGAGTTTAAAATCACTTTAACCTTGTTCAATGAGTCAAAGTGACCTAATAAATCACTTTCACGTTGCGACATACAAAAGTATGGATTGTATGTTAGTTCTTTGAATGGCAACACCTCTGCTCTCACTCGCAGTACTTAGATATCAACTAGATTGCAAACTTTTCATCATTACAGCAGTACTCAAGTATCTCATCAGCAATATCAAACAGCACTACATTGTTTTTGAATATCAATTGAACAACTTGTAGGGTTATCTTCTGCAGTTTTAGCGACGATTTTTCCATGCTTGTCGTAATATTTTCAGGCAAGTGAATTACATAGTGATATTTAAACACTAAAGCATTTACAGTATTGTTGTTTGAAGCCAAGTATATGTCTTTTGGTGAGAAGAATTGCTGATTTGGACCTTGTAGAACTGCAAAATTGAAAAGGCGTTTGTAGCATGATACTACAATACTGTTTCACTTAGAGCCTTCCATGAACGTTGAAAACAAACTATAGAATAGTTTGTTGTCTTAGATACTTTCTTTAACTGTATCTAATAAGATCGCATATACTCTTTCAATGACATCAACCTTTAGTCTTTCATTCCAGTTTGCCTTAAGTGCATCTTCTTTGACTAGATTAGGTGAACGCTCCCATAATTCTCTTCTGTTTGACACAAGTTCAAACATAGAGTTAACAAAAACGAGCAAATTGATACATGAGGGTAGTGGTAGGAAGCAGTACGCACATAGCTCATCTAAAGCAAGAGAACTGTCTAGACATGTTAAAAAATTGCAAAATTCTCTTACTATTTGATGAAATTCTTGCTGCAACGGCGCCAAATGGTATCTTTTTCGACAACAAATTCTTTTTAAATTCTTTTTTTGCTAAATCACACACTTGATCGCCTCTTAATACACAACTAACCATCTATCTGCTTTCAACATCATTTACGCTTGGTCTACTCTTGCAGATACACATTTCGTATGTGTAATTGTCAAAATAATTGTTTTGGTTCATGATAGTAGCAGCATTGAACAAAATAGTGTTCACACGCTTTCTATTTTATTCATCTTTTGTTGATGGAAATGAAATATCCATACCATAGATTAACTGTAGTTCATTCATTTCATCTTTGTAGACCATAACCTTCACTGACGCTACATGTTTCAAAAAGATCACATCTGTGACTGATTTTACAGTGAATTTCTCAAGCAAGTCTCTTACCTCAACTGGCTCCAATAGATTGTCTGAAATTCTGCTTTTAAAGCTTTGTTCTTGTTGTTGCAAGCAGAGTGGAAATCTAAACAAAGTCCCATCAAATTCTTGCGCACTTATAATATCGCAGCCTAAGAGATTGAAAAATGAAACGAATAGGTCACTGTACTTTTTGTTCACGTTACTAGTAAACTGAACGAAATCAATCATTATTCCAGGTTCCTCGCCTTTGATAACCTACAACTTAAATATCAATATTGCTGCGTTACCTGTTTGTGAGGGTCCAGAATCAGCATGTATTTTCCTGAAACAAGTTGCAGAAAATCAGTAAGGTGCTATGCTTTGTTAACGATATTGAATCACTTACATATACAAAGTTAAAACCAATACCAAAGCGCCCAGTTTTTGTTGGTTCATTTTCTTTTCTGGATGCACCAAGGTTCTTTAACAACTTGAAGTCTTTTTCCTGGAACGTAGCGTTGTTGTAGCATATAATAGAAGGCACTTGCAGCATGCTCATTTCTGCGTTTAGTAGCTTTGTGGTGTTCTTGGAAAAGTCGCGCATATCCAGAATGATGACAACTTTTGATGCTTCTGCATCGTCAGCGTTTTGTATCAACTCTCAAAATATTTGCGTGCCATTAGGGTAGTCCCTTAAAATGTTGTGCAGACGTATAGTAAGGGGCTCGCATTGTCCCCAAGTTTTAAACATGCTCGTGAAGTATGCTCGTTAAATTTGGATAATTTTTTGACAGTGTGTGAGCGCGTTTGTTCTTTTTGTACCACTAATTTGGAATAGAGGAAAAAACTGGTCATTGGCGAGATTGTTTTTTTTGTAAAAGTCAAATAAACTTTACACAACAGCGCATGCTAACAAAACAGTTATTTACTAGCAATTACAGAGTGCGTTCAGCGCCATCGTCTAGGAATTCTAATACTTCCTTGCTCAGCGTACCAGTTGACTTTCCATTTTGATTGAAGCCCGCACATGAAAATTGAACCAGGAAAGTTTGAAATACTTTTTTCAGAAACAAGAACATGGAAGATAAGCAAGAACAAGGACAAACCATCACAACTACACTCGAGTGCAGAGAACAACTAGTACATCTCGCACAACTTACTCCAGGACAAACTGTGCTAGATATTGGGTGCACAAACTCTGCGGTTACAGTATCCATGGTGAAAGCGGTGACACCAAATGGACGCGTGATTGGCGTAACGCATGATAAACAACGCATTCTAATGTTGCGAGATAGATACGATGGAATAGAAAATCTCTCGTTCCTACTCACTACTTCGAATGACTATGTTTATGCGTTAATGAAAGCAAATTTCGTTGATCGTATTCTTATGAACTTTCCTTCTCAGT
>JAESGV010001403.1_pt1 | contig 10068 bp, 8 predicted proteins | sample 9269781 | NCBI WGS metagenome assembly JAESGV01 (sample SAMN15741586, study PRJNA653496) | algae metagenome | isolation source: Tildeniella torsiva UHER 1998/13D and co-occurring heterotrophs from... | place: Slovakia: Slovak Paradise National Park, Hrabusice, Kosice Region | collected 2000-01-01
GTATACATTTGCTCAGCTATGCGAAGAACATCAAAAGTACAAACCAAGTGGAAACCACCACCTACACCGAAAATACAAAGACAAGAGTTTTTCAAACTTGACAATTTGGCTGATTTACCAGATGACAATGAACTGCCGATCCGAGTCAAACAACCCGAAGATAAAACATAAATTTGTTATTCATTATAAAATATCAATAGTACAGGCTCTGCTTCCTCTCGTATGCCAGTTGTTGGTGGAGCCCACTCAAACTCCCATTGTACACCTTTTGACAAGTATTTTGAATTGTTTTCCTTCTTTAAGAGTGTATCTACGTTGTTTTGTACATCAGTCTTTACCATTACCATTCTTCGTTTTGATGTTGTTAACCAATACATAACAAGTGCGATAGCAACCAATAACATCACGCATTGTGATCCCATAACTACAAAAAATATTTCTCGATCATACTCAAACAGTGAATAGTACGGCCATTGCAAAAACGGTGCGAGGAATAATAATAAACATCCGAAAAATATTATAAACGTCAAGACAGCCACGCGTTTAAAAACTATATCGTCTTGTAGTTGCACTGGTAGTAATGATTTCTTCAATATTTGATTCACTTCTGTAATAGTGGCGTGAAAATCGGTTTGTATTTTGTTGTACACTGGTTCTTTAAGTGGTGCGGTGTCAAAGACATTTTGCTTTGTTAACTGTACAGAAACGACGTTTGTGTCTTGCATTGTTTTCGAGTTGAGTGGACTTGAATTGTGAAAACAAAAGTATTAACATATTAACAGTATTTATTTATATTGGTGGAACTCATCTACATACCGCGTTGCGTATTGTTGCGATGGTGGAGGAGCGTTTTGATATTGTGGAATAGGTGCTGATAGAACTGGTGGAGCTTCAACAACATGTGGTTTGATTTCGTGGTTTATAGGAGCACCGTTACGAACCCACATATTTAAATTAGAGTCGAATGTAAATTCGTTCGGTCGTCCTATCTCCAGCTTTTCTTCTGGCTTTTCAAACATTGCTGCGACAGTGCCGTTGTATATAGTCTTCATGTGGTCAAAGAACGACATCTTAGTGGAGTAACTGGTGTGGGTGTTTTGTTTCGCGTGGTTTACTGAACAGCTCTTTTTTTAGAAGCGTCAAACTTGACTTGTTTTGTACAAAACAACAGAGTATTAAGAAACATGAAGCACTAGCGTCTTGGCACTTGTATATTTACTTCTCTTTAGCAAAAATAAGTTCAACATTTATTGAGTAATTTACATTTGAATCGAGCTTCTTTCTTATCAAGTTACACTCCTTCTAGGTATGAACTAGCTACTTAAGTGATGCAGTAAATCGCTGTGCGTCTAGAACAGTAAAATTTTACAATTTTCCGCTTGCCTGCTACGTAAGAAGGCACAGAGCAGGCGTAAAAGTCGCACTAATTGTTCTAATTCAAAAAACTTCGAAAACATGCTCAGAGCATCACGCAAAATCACCAACTCATTTCAGTCACGACAAATACTTTCGAAAATCTATGGTACAAAAGTTAAACGGACCAAATTGCAAAAAGTAGCGCTCGCCACAACAGCACTAGGATTTTCTACATTTGCAGTGGTCAAAACATATCACGCTTTAGAGTTAGAAGACCCAACACTCCACCACAACAAAATTTACTACGAAAATTTCGTCGTACCCGTTGTCACACCATTTGTACAGTTCATAGATGGTATCACACGATTTTTGCAGACAGCATACGTTGGTGGATTAGTTGGATTCGATTATTATTGGCATTCGGACGCTACAGAAGAAGAGCTACAACAACTACACGTAAAGAACGCAGCACGACTACTTGCGTTAGCAGAAAAACACGGAGGACTATACATTAAATTCGGACAACAACTCGTCGCTGCTCGTGGGTTCCTACCAGATGTCTATTGCGATGCCATGCAAGTCCTACAAGACAAAGCACCCTTCTTAACACAAAAAGAAATCAATCAAGTACTATTACGAGAATTTGGAGCTTCTATGAACGACACGTTTAGTGAATTCGATACGACACCTATTGCAGCTGCATCATTGGCCCAAGTTCATCGTGCTCGATTAACAAATGGAGAGCCAGTAGCGGTCAAGATACAATATCCAAAAGTGTCGTTCTATATGCGTGGCGATTTACTCGCGCAAAGAATTTGCATGCAAATACTAGAAAAAGTACTAGATAGACGTGGATACGATGATCAAATGGAAAAACATTTACTAACCGAATTGGATTTTACAAACGAGGCGAAGAATGCGAAACGAGCAGCAGAATGTTTCAAAAATCGTTCCGATGTCTATTTCCCAAAAATTTATGACGAGTTGAGCAACAAACGAGTACTAACAATGGAGTTCATTGGCAATGAGGAGAATCCTGCCGTCAAAGTTAATGATGTTCAAGGCATGGAAAAGTTGGGAATTTCACCAAAACAAACAGCAAGAATTCTAAACGAGTCATTCTCAGAGATGTTATTTGTACATGGATTTATGCACGGAGATCCACACGCAGCAAATGTTTTTGTAAGAAATCATCCAGTAAACAAGACACCACAAATCGTGTACTTGGATCATGGGCTATACGCCGAATTTTCAAAAGAGTTCCGTGAAGGATATGCCAAATTTTGGAACGCTGTTATCACTGGAGATAGCCAAGCTGTGAAAGAGTATTGTGACTCGTTGGGTATTAAACATCCCAAGTACTATTCGATGATGGTTTCGCTTCAAGCGATAGATATTGATGATAAACAAATAAAACGAGGAGAGATAAATGATAAAAAGTTTGATCCCAAGGAATGGGAGTTTATGTATAGCCCAGAAGCACAAGAGGCGTTCAAGAATATTAGTGAAAATATGCCAAAAGAAATGTATATTATTGGACGTGCTGGAAACTTGATTCGTTCGATTAATGGTGATTTGGGATTCCCAGTCAATCGATTTACAATTAGTTCACGCATTGCTGCTAGCGTTGCAAAACAATATGTTGAGTCAACGAACAAGTTTATTAGGCTGTACAACCAATTCATGTTCGAGACTAGACTCAAGATTTACGCCTTCGTAGGATGGTTTGTACAAGTGTTCTTCAAGTGGGGTAGTTTGCTTCGATGAATGGTACCAAAATTTGAAAGTTAGAAAGAATAGGAATGATCTGGCTGTACTGGAATAAACGTTGTGAAGAGTGCTACCCATCGGCAGTAGGAACAGATGACATTCTACCAATACAACTCATAGACATCACAAACATCTGGTGGCGTACTTCACTACGCAGCATTCACCTACAACGAATGGCAACGAGAGATATTCATCAACATTCTATGCGATTCATCTCAAGATACACCACTTTTCAAATTCGATCATGTTCATTTGGGAGATAAGAAGAGTGTTCTCTATTTCAACATGAAAACAAAGTACGCATGTCCAAAAAAATAAAAATACACTCTACACATTTATTCCTTGTTTCCATACCAAGAACAAGGTTTACGATCCGCTCCCCAATAACCGTCACCATTTCTACAAGTACCATCTGTTTTGATTAAATAATAAACAAGAGTAACATACCAGCGTGGTTTGTTTGTGATTTGTACTTGGGTTGAGTAAAATCAGGAACAAACTTGTCTTGATCCATAAACGAGCAGGAACTGTATGGAACGAGTCCATCGCTTGGTTCTCCGTATTGGACCAACATAGAAAGTGCTTCTAATGCAGTACTGTACTTGAGCGTGGATAAACCAAAGGGAGATTCTCCACATTGAATACCTTTTACGCGTTTTTCAGCTATTGCTCGTAAATCTTTCATACATGTGCCATCTGGTGAGCAATATTCGACTTGATTGGTGGCAGTACCAGGATACGCACGATGTTCATTTGGAATGCAATATCCAAGCGCGTGCGATACCCATTGATACAATGCATCAGTCGTAGTTGGATCAGTGATTTTACACACTTCTGTAACTAGATTGGCTGCTTTGCTTCCATGGAATGGAGGATCAACAGAATACCAACTAGTTGTTTCCAAATCCATATCGCAATAGCCATTATGTATACCAGCCGATAGTAACAAATTGGCCATACTGTGCGTGAAAATAATCTTGTTGCGAATGGTGCGTTCTCCAGGTTTTTGATTAGACAGCGCGATATCGCAGTAACGATGTTGCAATTGTTTGTTATCCCAACCATTGTTTTTAGTATCTTCAAATGAAAAAATAACAGTTTCGCATTGTGGGACATAGGTGTGAACTTCTCCCCAATAGTCTAAAAGGTTACGAGAATGAGATCGTGCTTACCATGACTTGCGTTTTGTGGAGGACCTATGATGGACTCTCCTGCTCCATGTAGGAATACACATTCTCTCTTTTGGGCGTTGGATGTTGGACAGTTTTGTGCGTGTCTAGTCCATGAGAATCCACAACTTTCTTTTTCGATCAAAAACCAAGGTACGCGATTTGTAGTGATACTTTGTCTACTTGTTACCGTACTTTGGATTTCTCTGCACTATAGAAAATTAGTTTACAGAAATTTAGACAAACCCTGTCAAAAGTTTGCGCAACTTTGGTAATAACTGAGTTCGCGCCAAATTGGAAGTCCTCTATTTCAATGACAATATCTCTTCCGACTACTCGTTTGATCTCAAAGGTGACCATATCTTTGGCACAAAAAACGAATGTTTCTCCCTCAAACTCGAACGCGTGTATAGATAGTTTCTCATCTAAACAATTTTGTACTTGTGAATCATATACAATATCTGTTTTGACAGGTTGTGCATCAAAAACACGTTCCAAGTGTTGCACAATTGGTGGTCCATTGACGAGTTGTTTTGTACAGGTTGACGATGGGTTTCCGCGTACCAAAATGGTTTGTTTTTCAGAATGTAAGTAAGTGGTATCTGTGCGCTCGTCTCTAGTTATGGCTTCGATACTCCAAGTTTGATTTTTGTTGGCATTTACGATTCCTTGATATTTTATGGCTGGATTTTGTCTAGGTATCGCGGTGAATCTTGCTGAAAAAGATGTTGGTGTTTGCAAGGACGATACAAACACCAACAGTCCTAGTAGAACTGAGCAGATTACACCTGGTCGCATTTAATCAATTTGTTTAGGTGGTGTCAAACGTCAACATGTTTATGAAATAAAAAAAAATTATAAAACGTTCCAGATGAAACTTTCCGAGTACGTCACCGCTTATGACACAGAACTTCAAGTTTCGCTTCAACTAGCATACGAAGCAGGAGAAATCGCACTTACCTACTGTCGAGACAGAACAAACAACAACGCAATCAATGTCGAAATTAAAAAAGATTTATCACCCGTCACAGTAGTAGATAAACAAGTAAATGATATCGTCGTCAACGCTCTCAGACAAAAATTTCCAAACGCTCAAGTCGTCGGAGAAGAATCAACCGATTTAATCGAAAAAGATTTAAGTCAAGGACACGTTTTCTTTGTCGACCCTATTGACGGCACCAAAGATTTTATTGACAACAACGGACAGTGGTCTGTACTAATTGGACTTGCTGTAGATTCTATCGCTAATGTTGGTGTTGTTTATGCAGCAGCTGATGACGAAATGTTTTTCGCGGTAAAAGGACACGGCGCATACGTTATAAAAAATAGAAATGGCGTCGCAGACCCAGAAATCACACCAGTGCACGTGAACGCATACACTGAAACAGCAAGATTAAAATACCAAGCTTCTCGTAGTAGTTTTGATGACCTATGTAAACAAACAATGGATGAGTTGGGTATTCCTATTGGAAATTTAGTATACCAAGGATCTATGGGTATCAAAGTGGCGTACATTGCCAGTGGAAGAGCAGATTTGTACGTCAATGCAAAGGGATTGAGTTCGTATTGGGATGCCTGCGCTCCACAAGTTGTTTTGGAAGAAGCAGGAGGTGCTATTGTCGATAGACATAACAATCCTGTCAGGTATACTGGAACTGATACACATTTGAGACAATTGATGGTAATGACAACGAATGGAGTTTTAGATAAGGTTTTGGTCGCCATTAAGAAGGTTTATGGAGAAAAATAAAAATGTTTTCTATGAAACAACTTGTTTGTCCCTTTGCTTCTGTGACCCAACTCACGTTACAAATGAAAGTAAACCCAAACAAGGGTGCGCATGAGGCTGACGTCGAGTGCCCATGTTTTCACTGCTTCATGACGTCTCAAGAACCAGCGTTCGCAAAAGCACCATCGATTTGCAAAGTATTTCATAAATGGTGTGGGCAGGATAAGTACGATTGGGCTCGTGCTTTGTTCGCGCACTTGCAGTATCTACTACAAAGTAACGAACCACTAGTTCCTCACTTGGAAAAAATTATAGACGAAGGGTTACCACAACATTTTCTGGCTATGCTTTCAGATGATTATTTCGACTACTTACCAACAGGCGAACGATATTTATTAGAAACAATAACGTCACAAAAAACACCATCCAACGGACTAATAGCAGCATGCACACTTGGTGCAATTTTATCTCTCAACAACAACAAAGCAGGCCCTCGCACTGCAGATTTGATTATCCACACTGACGGATTACAAATTCTATGTCGTGCAGTTCATTACGGCTCTATTTTAACAGCATCAGAAGCACTACGTGTCATCAATTTGACACCATTAGAGTGCAATCTGCGATCAGTATTTGAATCCGACCACATACGATCACTACTATTACAAGCAAGTATACACGCATGTAAAATCACTCCCGAAGTCATCAAGAATGAATCTCCTGCACGAACACAAAATGATGAATCACTCTTTGTCACGAACCCTTCACTCAAAGACGTCTCACATTTTGTTAGAGCAGAAAACATGTACCAATACGCAACCAAAATTCTTCAATTTATAACACTCGCAGTACCAGAGTATCAAGCGCTCTACCTTGTAGAACCAGAGTTAGTTGAACAATTGGTCAAACATGGGACCAGATTCTCTCATGTGTCTCTTCCTGAGAGTAGCACGCTTTTGCAATCGACAGAAGCACTTGGTTATATCTCTAGTCTGCCTTATCAATTGGAAGATACTAGTAATGACTATGAACAATTGTTGCTTGACATTTTTGCAATGGATAGTCAACTAGCTAATAAACTTTCTAAGATGCTCAAAGCGTTGGAAGAGGTAAACGACAGTGATGAAACTGTACCGAAATGGATACAAGAACGAGCAAAATACGCATACTATGTTATTCCTGAACCTACTGTCGATAGCATACGAGCCAAGTTTTGTATGGTTGAGCGAAACATACTTGCTAATCTCGCATCACTGTCGTATCTGCCAGAATTTGCAACAGAGTTGGCAAAAGATGAGCACATCTTTGGTAATGTTTGTTTTACTGCCATGGTGTTAGAATTTCCAGAAGAGTTACGAAGATTAGGTATAGAACCACCTCAAGTACCTCCTATGATCAATGTGAAAAGAGATTATGATCTCTTTGGTACAACACCAATCAAGAACCTGGATACACGAGGATTATGTATTTGTATTATTAGAAATCTCGGTAAAGCCGAAAGTGCAAAGCGTTTCGTCAAGTGCGCGATCAAACATCAAAACTATAAAACTGTTGTCATGACCTCATCTCAGCAAATGAGAGAGTTAGGTGTGGAACTATTAACAAGAGACAAATCACAGCACCAAGAAGCTATGCATCGATTTAGCTTGGGTTTACGTGTATTGCCACGTCCAGGTGATATCGATGACTACTTGCTTACTCATCATGACGTTAAAATACATCGAGTAGCACTACTTAGTAATAGGGCAGAAATGTTTCTACAGTTAAAGAAACCAAGAGAAGCGATAATAGATTTGGAGATTGCATTGGCAATTGATCCAAAACATGAAAAAAGTTTACGGAGAATGGAACGTGCGAAGAAAGCACTACTATAAATTTACATTAATCTACACTTTTTCTTTTTCTCTATTGTTGAATCTTCGCAAATTGGAATACCTTGTTCCAATTTCTCGCATAAAGAGGACAATGTTACAAGTCTTGGATACGTCATATCAACTATCGTACTAAATAGATTATTAATTGACTCTATATTCTTTGCCGAAACTTCCATGTACGGCACATGGCGTGCCTTGCTAAACTCTTCAATTTCATATCGAGCAACCTGACGATCATTCTCTAAATCTGCTTTTGTACCCGCTAGTATGATAGGTACTTTTGAAACATCGACTCTTTTAAGTTTTGATATTCTATCAAAAAAATAATGTACATTATCAAATGTTTCTTTTCTAGTGAGGTCAAAAACAATGATGAAACAATCTCCATTGACTATGTGGTGGTGGCGTGGCCAAGAGAACTCTTCTCGTTGTGTGTAATCATCGATATCAAGTGTATAGTTTGTACTGCCAATCAGTATTTGTTTCCGATACGAACCATCGCTGTATGCGTTAGAATATAGAAAAATAGTTACATGAACGGGTCAAACTCTTCAATGTATCTACTGTGGCTATAACTGAGAACAATACTTGTCCTACCGACTTCTCTATCTCCAAGTATAGCTAAATTTATTATCTTCTTCTCTTCGCGTGTAATTATTTTATCGTACAATTTTACGTAACAATGAAGTTGTACGTATGTAGAACGATAGTTCGACAAGCATGCATCATTGTATCTTCCGTTGAACACCGGCTTCCAATACTGGTCACTAGAAACCAATGCATAGAATTGGTGCGAAACTTGCTCTAACGTGAACAAAAGCTCTTTGGTGAATCGCAAGTACTGTAGTATATGTATCACAATATCATCTGGTATGTGTTTCGTCATTGTTTGTGGTTGATCAGTTACAAAGATTTTTGTTTTTTCATTAAACCATAATGCAGACCACAAAGAAAATATGTTTCAGATAATTCTTGCTATGATAGCTATTAGCTGTATAGTTCGATGTTCTGATCATCGAACAAGAAATCCACGAACAGGATGTGCGACTTCGTGTACGTTCTTAATTGGTACGAATAGGGTTGAAAGTTCCGAGTATTCCATAGGCCTTGTACTTCTTGAGAACCGCTGCACGATTGCTAAGACCTAACCTGACTAGTGGGTGAGAGAGATGGGCGACCATTACATTCCAAGAAGTATCAACCAAATCCATACGGTGAACACCATCTACTCACTACGCTAACTGCACTCGTGCAAGAAACCAGAAGGGGCAAACCTTTTGCCGAATCTTATTCAAACAACTCTGCAAAAATGAACGTTTCTAACTCTAAATTTATAGTTCTGGTAGCATGGAAAAATCGCGACCAGCTTTAATAGCTTTGTGGTCCTTAACTGTCAGCCGTTGGTTTCTACCAGTAGACTTCTTCTTTTGCGATAGTGGTTTGTGCATTTGTGCTTTGATTAAATTCTCCAACTTTGCTTGTTTTCTTTGTTTTATGCGTTTAATTTGTTCGTCACGTTCAGCTTTAACTTCGCCTTTCAACTTATTATCTAGCTCTTTTACTTCCAATTCTTTTTGTTTCTTTTCCATGCGTTTCTCATACGACGCTTTCATTCCTGTTGATGCTACATAGTTTGCAGAGAAACGTTTACGTGGTTTCTTCCAGATACGACCTGAGACTGGTCTGCCTTGTATTTCTTTTTGTGCATTCACTGGTGTTACTTCAGATGATACCATGTTGTTGTGTGAATTAGTCAACTAAGATATTTGAATCTCTTTACAATTTGAAGCTCGAAAAACACAAAAAAATTTTAAAGTGTATTTGACAATTTTTGTGCAATGTTCAATTGCGCTCTCATCATGTTTGACAAGTATGCAACCATTAACAAGTCCTGTAGTTGTCCATTGAACTCTCTATCAAATTGTTCATGGTTCAATCGTGGTAGACTGCTCAATGTATCAGCTAAGAATTTTCCAACTCGTGAATCACCTTGTACTTTTCCAGTTACTACATCATTGACATATTGTGATACTGTTCCGATGAGTTCTTTTAGTTTGGCAATAGAGGATTCTAATTGATCAAGTTCGTTGGAAACGTCGTTTGTTGATGTGTTTGATACGATTCCACGTTGTTTGTTCAATAATGTGTTGACTAGTTTGTTAGGATATTC
>JAESGV010001404.1_pt1 | contig 10068 bp, 7 predicted proteins | sample 9269781 | NCBI WGS metagenome assembly JAESGV01 (sample SAMN15741586, study PRJNA653496) | algae metagenome | isolation source: Tildeniella torsiva UHER 1998/13D and co-occurring heterotrophs from... | place: Slovakia: Slovak Paradise National Park, Hrabusice, Kosice Region | collected 2000-01-01
TGTAAGCATGTCATGTTTGGATTATGCAGTGCGCCAATTACAATGTTTCAAGCAAGTTTAAAAATAGGGTATTCCAGTGAAGCTTCACTGAACCATAATCTCTAACAGCAATCTCTACCATTCAAAAAATATTTAAGACCATCGATTGTCACTGTATAAACTCAATAATTTAGCATCGTTCAGGTCGTCAAAGACGACTGCGGAATCTATGCTGTCATCACAGTGATAGTTCCGTCATTTAATCAATAGAACTTTATAAGGATCACTGTTACAAGTAACTCTTTCGTATGGTATCAGTTGATAGCTGCGTATTCTTCTCTACTACTTGACAGATCTTTTCTACCACCTTTCTCTCCTCATCTTCCAAGAACATTACAGTAATATCAAACCTCTCAGCCTTTGCCAAGTTTTCCAATACACTGACTGCTCTAGCGTACCCACCTTCTTTTGGTAAAAAGTAACTCTCAACTGCGTGAATGATCGTACTCATAATTTCACCCGTTAACGCTTCCTTGAACAAACTCTTGAAACTCTCAGGTGGAATCAACCAAATATACTCTTGAATGCCTTGCGTACTCAATCCCTTCAAATTCTTTTCAAATTCGTATGATGTCTTTGGTGGTTGTGTAGGTACTTGCGAAACATGTTTTGAAGTAGGTTGTCGTGCTGGTTCTTGCTTTGGAACTTGTTTTACAGGTTCTGGTTTAGGTTGTGGCTTAGGTTCTTGTTTTGGAACAGGTTTAGGTTGCGATGCTTGTATTTTCGAAGCTTGTGGCGTGATCAACTCTTCAATCTCTTCTTCCTCGACAACTTTGATTGGTTTGGTATCTTCTTCCACTTCTTCGATAATCATTCTTTTACTCGTCGCTCGTTTCGCCTCTTCTAACGCTTTTTTCGATGTTTCCAACTCTTTTTCGTATTCTTTTGTGTTTGGTGCTACCGTTAACGCTTTTTCAAAATCGGCTATGGATCCTTCTAGATTCTTCAACTCTCTTCTCGCTGCTCCTCTTCTAGCGTATCCCTTAGCGTATGCGTGATTTAATGTTACACACTTTGTTGCGTCGCGTTCCGAATCGGAAAACTTTCCTAGTTTGTAGTAGGTTGTTGCTCTATTGCAATACACGACAGCATCTTCTTTGACTTGTAAACTTTTTGTGTACCATTCTATCGCTTTTTGGAAATCTTTCTTTTTGAACGCTTCATTTCCCTATTGTGTTAGTAAAATGATCAAAAATACTTTTTCTTTTAGATCTAGAGATTCTTGGTCGACATTATCTTTCTTTGTATCTTGCTCGAAAATTATTTCTGTTTTTTTAGGTGGTTGTTTCTCTTTCTTTTCTTGTACAGGTTGTGATAGTGCTTCTCCGAAATTATCTGTTCCACGTACTGGTGGTAACTTCTACACGTGTTAATTGGATTTATTCACACGTACTCTCACGCTAGTTTGCTTATTGTTGATTAATTCTTTATCTTTTTTCTCCATGTCGTTCGTCCACGTATTAAGATCAGACAAGTACGATTGAAGTTCCTCCATGTTTTGCTTTATAGTGTGCTGAACGTGCATACTCATCTGGTTAAAAATTATTTATTTACAATGCACGCAGTCTCGTTCATACTGCGGCTGCTACTTGTCTCCGTAACGCTTTCATGTATCCTAGTATTTAATTTTTGGTATTTTATCGAGTACAGTGCACCAATCACAACGAGACAATTTCTACAACGATCAAACGCAACACGAATAAAAACAGGTGAAGAAGCACCAATAATCATCCCAACAATCACCACGAAAAACGGAAACATTTCGTACGAAACAATAGGTAGTACAAGATCCTATCCTATTTTATTCTTTCACGATTGGTTCCCAGGAAGCAGAAAATGGAAACATCCAAACGAAGAAGCGTACGCACGTTCACATCAAATAAGAATAATACACGTAGACCAACCTGGTTACGGATTAACAAACGCAAAAGAGTTCACAAAATCGTTATTGAAAGAATTGAACCTCGAAAAGTTTTCCATTATCGCGTATGGACGAGGGTCGCAATACGCGTTTGAAATTGCACACTTGGCAGAATCTGTCGTGTTACTAGATCCACAAAACGAATGTGAAATAGGTGCGCAATATGATCCAAGACTTCGTTCTTCTATTTGGCGCTTCATTTCACAATTGGGATTCACAGTTGGAGAGTATGACTATTGGCCAACATGGACAAGTCTACTAACTTGTGACGCAAGTATTCACGAATTGATACAAGATGAAGCGTGGAAAACCATTTTTAACAACTCTATGGCAGAATCATTCAGACAAGGAATCGTTGATCCATTCTCATTGGAAACTATTGCACCAAAATATGACAAATTGCCACAAAATCATGTAGTTGTCGCCAAGAGTCACGTATGCGAGAAATGCAATTTGAAACAAGTCGCCGAGACTCATTTTGGAATTTTTGACAAGTACTTGGTAACGTCTATCGAGTATATCAAGAACCATACCACTGTCCCTCCTCAAACTCGTATCGTGATCGTTGGAGGTGGATTAGCAGGACTTTCCGCAGCCATAGAAGCACATGATCGCGGAGCAAAGGTAGTCATTTTGGACAAGGAACCTCGACTAGGCGGAAACAGCGCAAAAGCAACTTCTGGAATGAACGCAATGCATACGTGGACACAACTCTCGAAACAAATTAACGACACCTACGATGAATTCTATGAAGATTCGATCAAATCTGCCAAAACGCCAAAAAACAAGTCAAACGAATTGTTACAAACATTGGTACGAGAGTCAACTGCTGCTTTTTATTTTTTGGAGAAACAAGGATTGAATTTATCACTAGTAAGCCAATGCGGAGGACATAGCCAACCAAGAACTCATCGCGATGATCCACCTGCTGGCGTGTTACGTAACGTTGGAATGTCGATCACACAAACGCTCATACAAGCTGTGAAAAATAGATCCATTGAAATTTTAACAAATACACGCGTTACTGCACTACTAGAACAAGACGGTCGAATTACTGGAGTAGAATTTAACAATACAAAATATGAAGCCGATATTGTCATATTAACAAGTGGTGGATTTGGTAATGATCGTGGAGGACTATTACAAGAACACGCTCCTCAATTTTCAGAATATCCATCAACAAATGGCCCATTCGCAACTGGTGATCTACTCAAAGCGGCAGAGAAAATCGGAGCGGCTTTAGTGGATATGAATCAAGTACAAGTCCATCCAACAGGATTAGTCGATCCCACAAAACCAGAACAAAAAACACTGTTTTTGGCTGCAGAAAGTTTGCGTGCATACGGTGCAATTCTGTTATGCCGTGGAAAACGTTTTGTGAACGAGTTAGGTCGTCGTGATGAAGTTACCGACGCAATCACAAAACATTGTGAAAATAGAACTGCATTAATGGTGTTGAATAAGTGGGGAGCTGAACAATTCAGCGATACGTTATTAAACTTTTATCGTGGCAAGGGTTTAGTTCAAACCTTTGATAATTTTGTGAGCATGGCGAAACATTTTGCTATTTCGTCATCGGACGTACTCACAAGTGTGAAAACGTACAACGCTGCAGTTGAAAAGATTAGGAAAGATCCATTCGGAAAAAATGTATTCCCAACAAGTTTTGATGCTAACGATATGGTCCATGTCATGCAAGTCACACCTGTTATTCATTACACTATGGGTGGTGTCAGTTTCAACACCAATGGACAAGTATTACGTGCAGATGGAAAAGTCATCCCCAATTTGTACGCAGCAGGAGAAGTAACAGGTGGTCTACACGGAAAGAATAGATTAGCAGGAAACTCGCTACTAGAATGCGTCGTGTATGGTAGAAGAGCCGCAATACATGCTACTAATTAATCGTCTTTAATTCATTTATATCTTTTTCAACACGTTGCATACGCTCGTCAAGAGAACGTACCATGATCATGAGCTGTTTGATGTTTTTCAGAATTTCTGTGTTAGTTGACGTTTCTTCATGAAGAAGTGGTTGCTCCTCTGCTTCAGATAACAAGTAGTCATGCTCTTCCTCTCGCCGTTGTGCTGGTGTAGGTGGAATTTCTACCAATGTCGCAGCTTCTTGACTTTTGAAACGAACAAAAAATCGTTGAAACTTGAACGGGATATCTACAATATCTTGCTTCACTGCACTAGCAATTGCTCTCAGTTTGGTATACCCAGTAGCATTCGAGTTACGAATTCTAGTTTGTTCTTTTTCATTTAGTAACACTTCAAATGCTTCAACACAAATTTCTAAAAACACTCTATTAATAAACGATTTTGAAACGCCATCTGGAACATGTTCTTCTGCAGCTCCAAGCACAACATCAACAACTACAGCAGTAAAAATGTTAAAAAGAACAAAATTCATTAACATGCCAAAGGATGCAAAATATAACAGCACAAATACACCCTTTAGCTTTGGTTCTTTACTCATAGACCTCATCACATCACCCCAATTCTGATACGTTGACACTTCAAACATGGTCATCAGTGACATTTGTAAATCTGGAAAGTATTGTGCACAAGCTTCACAATCAGGGTTGTTTTCTTGACTGAACAAGAGGAATGTTATCATTCCGAAAAAGTACATCATAGATCCAAACAAGAGTAACAAATAGATAATTTTTGGCACGTTTAGCAACAGTTTGTAAAATACTGGTTGTAAAACATCCAAATCAGCTACGAATAGTGCAATGCGAAGTGGTACTGCTATACCAAAGTAGATGAAACTATTTGTAGCGAATATGGCTGCAAATGTACATCTACAATTGATATTGAGTATGATCATGTCATAAATTGCATCTCAGCTAGGTATTGAAATAAATTGGATAATAACCTCTACTACAAGTATCATTAGTAGTGTTATATACGTTATCCACTCTTGTTTGAATACTTTTCACATGTTGGTGATATTATAAGCATTTGGACCATAGTAGCCAGCTGCGCTGAAACAGTTTTCTAGTTGTGTTTGATTGTAACATTGTGGTTTGTCGTAGCAGTTTGGTATAATTTGTGTTTTGTTATAACATTTGTCTAACGTTTCAATTTTGGAGTTTTGTAGTCGTACGGCATAGGCGACGCCTACTGCTGTTAATATGATCATGATTGTGATAGTATAGTACAAGTAACTTTCAAAGTATGCTTCAGCTGTCTGCTGAACCCTATTACTGTGGTAACCTGCTATCAAAGAAGGCATGGTTTGTTTGGTTGACCAGTTGTAATAAGTAAGCTGTACAGCCATCCGACAAACACAATCATAAAACTCAACACCACTGGATGTTACTATGATACAGGAGACATACCTAGTTGTTAATAGTCAGCCTTTTCGTTCTGGTAGCATTTTTATTGTGCGTATTGTAAAAAGGTTTTGAAATTGAACTTAAATTTTTCAGGATTGTTGCACAATTTATAAAACTCACAATCTGTACTCAAAATACTAACAAACCATCCACATAACCAAGACCTTATGTTCAGATATCCTTCTTGGTTTAGTTCATTCATAATCTTAACACAAATCTTTTCGCTAGTTCCACTCTTTGCTCCTCTTAAAATTTCTCTTGCTGTTATCCACATGAGGTACTTATTTTCTCGTTGGCATAGTGACAAAGATATGTTCTTTCTTCGTTTTAAATACTCTATCAAGACATTTTGTCTCATACTTTGGTTTATCTCCCCTGCATTAACAATATAACATTGACAATTAGGTTGGTTCATTATTTGAATACTTACTCCATCTATTAACGCAGATAAAATAGCCTTTTCTGTTTCTACTGCTTCTAAGCTTTCTTCTGCATATTTACATGCCGCTGTTGATAACAATGCATCTATGTACAATACTTTTTCTGACTTTATGTCGTTCTATCCGTGAAAGTGACAAAGTTTGTTAGCGCTATTTACACCAAATAGAAAATAGATCTCTTTAATAGTTGAGTCTGTTGCTGCTACAAGTACACTGGATGCTGCAAGATGTGTTGCATTTAAGTGCATTTCTTAGAAAGTTTTAAAACTTTACTGTGGTGAAAGATATAGTTTTTGTACTTGTGTTACATGAACTATTACAAAGGTACACCAATTTACTAAATGACTGAAATTCAATCTTACTTCTGCCTTGCAGCACCAGGACTTCTGTTTCATGAAATATAGTTTCTAAATAATTCATTACTCATGCGCATATATGCCGTCCTTTTGCTTCATTTGTTCAGCGAGAACCATGTCCATGCATAGCAATGCGCATAACAGAACAACACCCCATAAATTTAAAAAAAAAATTCTAAAACAGTTTTGTAACTAAGATCGTTGCTTGACAAGTATGAAACAATTCTTGGAACATTCTACAATCGTTTAGATAATTGTTTCAGAACAGTCCAATGAAAACTGTTCTAAAACAATCATATAACGCGACTGTTCCACAATTATGTCAAAAACAATTCCAGAAGAGTTGTTATAACAATTATAGAATGATTTAAGACCAATTTCAGAACTGGTTTATGATCATTATATGAACTTGTGACTAACTTCTCTTATTCCCCACGCGTCAAATTGAGCAATTTTATCGCATGATTACAGCATTCAGTGTTATAGCTCCATCTGAGACTCCCACACAGTTTTTGGGATTAATATTGTTTGTTTGGCAAAGGTTGATTAGGATTGATTACCATCTTTTTTTTCTCCTCTTCAATTTGCCAATATGCAGAAAATTCAAGCTTTTTTACCTAAATCTTTGTCATATTTTATCTCTTACGCTTGGTTTTGCGTCTTTGTAAGTGGGAGACAACTTGTACGCAAAAGATAAAAAATAAGAACAACTAAACGAGATACAAATGTTATGAGTTAATGCAAGAAACACGCGTATTATTAACTAACAATTTTACTAGACGAAGAGCATGTTAGATGGTGTTCATAGTTGCACACATAACAGCTCCCATTGCTAGAAAAATTGGTTGAAGCACAAGATCAAGTCCATGGAAAAATTGCAACACTTTAATGTTCAAAAAGCAGTGGAAGAAGCACAGAACAAAAGCATCTTGTCGAATACAACATCAAAGTCACAACGCAGCAACACAAGAAGATGATTGACTAGCATGGACTGTTCAAGGAATGGAACCAACAATTGTTATTGAGCGAAGCAGAAGGCGAAAAACTGAAACGTACGTACTCACTGAAGCCAACTAACATCTTTTTGGGAAGTAGAGCACAACAAGAACGTAAGTACTTATGCATTTCAACTAATCTTGTATAGAAGAGAGGAGAAATGCAGATAGAAGAAGAAGAGAAGCAGAAAAGCAAAAAGAACGAGAACGACGTGTGAGAGAACCACCAAGATGGAGGATCGAAAGTCCATTGAGTCTGACAGTAAGTTTCTCTAGTACAGTCCTAATACTCGCGTAGGCCATAGTTACAGTCCAAGAAGATACAGTCCATACGACTCACCACAACGAGGCGATTACTAGTACGTATTCTTTTAATTTTAACGCAATTGTAGGACGATTAGTGGATAGTCGTTTAGAATCGTGTAAATAATTGTACATAAAGAGACATTTTATCAAATACGTGTTTGTTTTGTGTTTGTTCTGCAACAGTACTGATATGTTTTGAATCGCTTCTGCAACAGTACTGATCGACTGTACCTGACGATTGCACGACTGGTGTGGAATCGTTGCAGAACTGTTCTACCCGACTGTTCTGAAACAATTAGGGTAAACACGTTTGGAACGATTTCGCAACTGTTCACTTTGTTACAGAACAGTTCTGTACACGTTTTGGAACAGTGTTACACGTGTTTTAGACATTTGTAACAACTGTTCTACAATGATACCCAGTTTTTATGGGGCGAAATATCTCTGGTGATTGGCAACCTGTTATGTCAAACATTTCGTGCTTAGTTCTCCTCATTGTTTGCCTCTTTGTCCATGCACTCGATACACGGACGACAACACAGTGCTGCCAACACGTGGTACCATTTTAAAATCATTTGTGAACAAGTCAACCAGCCTAACGGTCATATCCTTTTTTCACGTGCAATGGTTGAAGAACTCAAAACGTTTGTGTTTCTACTTTGTTCTCCTAATACAATGAACGACGGGGTTGCAGTCCTTGCAGTCCTGGTGACCGTTCGTTGTTTGTGACGATCTCCGTGGCTAAATATTGTTTTCCTAAATAAAGAAATTCGCTTTCCATCACGAAAACAAATAAGAAACGAACATGGAACCAATGTATGCACCAAGTATGTGGCCTCTATTATTTAATATGTGGAAAAACAACAAAGCTCTTGAGCACACCGTTCAAAAACGAGTGAACAAACAGAATTGCATTCAGCAACCAAGTACGTTCCATTTGCATCAATTGCTAATTTTTCTAGAAGATGTAGCTAGTTTAGATACTGCTGAGATGTTTCTGTACATGACTTCGTTAAAACCTGAGTCAGATGTACACGCATTTAGGGAGCATATCCATCAAGCTCAAATGTTGTCCGATAGTCCAAAGTCGCTAGCTCAAGCTTTACTGAACATCAAACAATCGCCGGCTAAAGACGTATACGTATACATGATGTGCAGCTTACTGGACTACAAACCAAAATGTACTTCATTGAGCGTCGCTTTTGGAATTGTAGTTCATAAAGACAAAGAGGGAGCTATCACTGCGTGTTTGTTTGGAGCTGGTAGACCATATGTATTTGGTGACGAGATGGGTACAGATCCAGACTTGTACCACGGATTTATGACTGAGGATCTATTTGTACGATTTTGTAGAGACTTTGAAGACTTGTGCGAGATGCAAACATGGGATGAGGAAGCATCATACTTGTACAACAGACTATTCGGCATTGAATTAGATAGACCTATCAACACAAAGTTAGGTACGCATAGAACCAATTTTAAACCTCTATTTGCCTGCTCGCTTCGACAATTTGAATTGAAAACTGTACAACAAAATTTTAAGTCACTCCAGCAAAAACCATGTGTCAGAGATCTTGGTAATATGGGTGTCGTCATGACTCAGAAGCAAAACAGGCATGTTTATAATGGTTATGCATCATTAAAGAATAAAGAAATAACAACTGGTTGACTGTTGTTTCCATTTTGTGAGTATGATTATGGGACAAACGACAACTTTATAGAATACAACACGTTCCATTCTTTTCCTTGTCGCTTGCTTGTTGTGCAGCTTTTGTGACCCTTTCTTTTGCCACCTTTTTCAAATCTTCTGACACCTCGGTAATGAGTTTATAAAAAACATTAAAGTTGATGGAAATATCATCTACCCATCGCACACGGTCTTCGCCATGATACATGGTTACTGTTGGGTAGTATAATTCTTCTGGTAACACACCGACTAAATCTAGTTCGTGTTTTGGACTCGCCTTGTGGCCGTTCTTATAAAAAACAACCTTATTGCCACGAATGTTAATTAATACACCTATCCTATCACCAGTCGCAAATCGGTCCGTTCGTGTAGGATTACCTTCAGACCCTTTTCCTAGTATTTATTAAAAGAGATTTTTGTTTGCTTACCATTCCGCAGTAACCCATCACTACTTAGTGACCACGTTACCGAATCAGGTTTATCTATCGCGCAATATCCACAAAAATTAGTATCCAGTCTAAAGTGTTTGTCCGAGATGCCTATCGACATGTTCATAGTCGTGTGGCTCTCTACTAATATTTCAAAATAATAAAACATTTTTCGGCAAGTCGGGTTGATTGATTTTCGTGCTCGTATGCTATGGTTTGTCGTACCTCCGGTTGCTTCCCTATTTATTCGCGCTATTTTTCCGTATGGCGTTATCGAATTTGATTCTATCACTGTATCATTTTCGTCGACTACTTGTATGGACTCCCCTTTTTGTGTCGCGTCAAACTATTTGTTAGTTACCTAAAAAGTGTTCATACTCGCCCTATGAAGGTTAATATATAAACTTAGGTCTTACACTGCTCTGGATTGATGTAAAGAAATAATAATTTCCAGTTAATTGATTTGACGTTAGCACGGGGCCGTTTTTTTTTCAAAATGTCTTTTTGTTCAGGAGGAAAAAAGGATAAAACACGTTTCTTCCACATTTT
>JAESGV010001405.1_pt1 | contig 10067 bp, 13 predicted proteins | sample 9269781 | NCBI WGS metagenome assembly JAESGV01 (sample SAMN15741586, study PRJNA653496) | algae metagenome | isolation source: Tildeniella torsiva UHER 1998/13D and co-occurring heterotrophs from... | place: Slovakia: Slovak Paradise National Park, Hrabusice, Kosice Region | collected 2000-01-01
TGGTTTCAAATCTCTGTGTAAAATATTTGCAGAGTGTAGATAGTTAACACCCTTGAAAAGTGTTAGAGAAACACAAGCATGAAACGTACTTGTAGTATTTGGTACATAAAGTAGCAGCAGTGTTTGTCGTCGATAAATCTCCGCCTATTATTTATCACGAACCGTAAATCTCCAGCCATACATTCCATAACAATGTAGACATCTTCAAAACGATCGTTTTGTGGCATAATGATATCCAGTAGTTTGATAATGTTGTTGTGTGCGCAGTACTTCATGATGTTTATCTCTCGTAGAGCGCGTATTTGTTGCACTATTTGTTCTTCAGTATCTATCGAGAGGTTGTTATCGAATAGTTGTTTTATCTTTTTGATAGCGACAGTTTGATTCGTGACGGAGTCATGCGCACAACTACAAAATGTTAGTATATGACTGTTGTTGTCTTACCAAACTAATCCAAAAGCACCTCTGCCAAGAATACGCGACGGTGTGTATCGTTTTGGTAGTATAAATTGTTCGTCACCAACTACGGTAACGCATCTCTCTTCTTCGATGTTCATTGGTGCCGGACAAGAGCACGTGTTGTTTGATTGAATATTTCTGGTCGATAGAACCATGCGGCCTGTGATTGTTCAGTTTTGATGCAAACTTGAAGCTTTTGTAAAATTGTAACACTATTCGACAAATAAGTACAATTTATTATTTTTAGGATGACATTAGACAGATCCTGTCTGCTTTCTTTCGCTATTTTCAACGCGTAGATCGTCCAACATATGGGCAAAGAGTAGCATCGTTGAGTTATTCTCTGTACCGTGGAGCAAAGAATACAACTTTAATGAACTATTTGGCAACAAAATAGCTAGGAGAATTTGTCATTTAAACATGCAACAAACGCACAAAGTTTGTTTATTAGCGATGTAAGGGCGCCTGAAGATTAAAATTTATCTAAATGAATTAAAATTTTGTGGAATCGTTTTCTTTGTAACGTACATTTCAACTGTCAAGAATGATAAGCGCTGTTCTACACTACGCAAGCAAACAACGAACAATACATATTTCAGAAACCACAACGTATATCGAATTATTAAACGTACACTTAGCAGATGTGTATAATCCCTCGCTATCATTCACTGACGAGGAGGGAGAAAAAGTTCGTTTTAACTCACCAGTAGGTAGGAAAGAAAATCAAACTATAACCTTACGCTAAGAATGGAGGGAAGCCATTAAAGTGGCACAGGGTATAGCACCATCTGTTTTTCATATTTTTGTGCAACCATCAGAACCAATCAAAACAAATCAATATGCAAACATACGACTCTCCTCTGATGTTTCTACTATAAAATCACACTACGAGGTTGTGGTAATAGGCAGTGGCTACGGTGGTGGCATTCTTGCAAGTAGATTATCGCGAGCAGGAAGACAAGTTTGTCTGTTAGAACGAGGAAAAGGTAGGTAACACAGCAGAAATAATTAAGGCGTTAGAAAAGTGGCCAGGAGAATACCCAGACTCTTTAGTCTCACTTGTCAAAGATATGCAGTTCGACTCACCAGTATGGCCAACACGCATAGGTAACCCAACAGCCATGCTCGATTTTAGAAGAAATGACGTCATGTGGGTGATGACGGGTTGCGGTCTTGGAGGTACATCCCTAGTGAATGCAAATGTAACTATCAAACCAGACAAAAGGTAACTGAATATCCATACAACTAATAACATAGAGTTTTTTCCAAATTTCCAAAAGAAATACTCGAAGATTGGAACACAATGGAACAAGGATTCGAATTAACGCGTGAATGGTTGGAACCTAATACATTCCCTGACTCGATACAACTACGCAAGAGTCAAGCGTTAAAGAGACAGTCAACCAAAGTAGAAGCAACATTCCACAAAGCTGATTTGAATGTATCTTTCCGATCCAAAGTGAGCAAAGGTGGTATAAAACAAGAAGCATGTACAAACTGTGGAAATTGCGTGACTGGATGTAACTATGGAGCAAAGAATACAACTTTGATGAACTATTTACCCGATGCTCATACTCACGGTACGACTATATTCACAGAAGTAGCCGTACGATATATCGAAAAAGAAGGTGAAAAATGGAGGCTACGATGTCGTGTATATGAAGATGGAAAAGAGCCAACAGATTTTTCTATTACATGTGATGTTTGTATTGTTGCAGCAGGATGTTTAGGATCAACTGAAATATTATTACGATCAAAAGAGAAGGGTTTAGGTATGAGTGATATGGTTGGTAAAAAGTTTACATCGAACGGTGATGTAATGGGATTCGCCTATAACGGAAACGCTGAAGTGGATGGTATTGGTTATCCAAGAAACTCCCAAAGTATGCCTATTTGATATATCTAACAATTTGTAGAAGTTCCACCGTGTGGACCAACAATCACATCATGTTGTGATATGAGATCCGATTCTAAACCACTGGAAGAGGGCTACTTGGTAGAAGATGGCGCCATACCTAATGGTTTAGCGTCAATCGTTCCAGAGCTCTTTGCTGCAAGTAGTGCTATAATAGGACAGAAAACACCAGGTGGAGATTGGGTTGCTCAAGAGTATCGAGAATTGCAATCAATAACACAAGGTGCTCATTATGGAGCGACAAATAACTCTCAAAGTATGATACTATAGATATACTAACAATATAGCGTTCTTATTTATGGGTCATGACAAGGGAAATGGATACATGCATTTGAAAGATGATCACTTGCGCATAGAATGGCCTGACAAGGAGGGAATCTTCAAAAAGGCGAATGATGTCATGTACGACTTGTGTCGTGAAGATAGTGCAATCTTTGTATCTGATCCATTGTACCAAAAGATGAGTAATTTTAACTTGATAACTGTACATCCTCTTGGAGGTGTTGTTATGGGATCAGATGCTCAAAGTGGTGCAGTCAACCACGCAGGAAAGTTGTACAAGAACTCACAAGGCACAGAAGTGTACGATTCCTTGTATGTTTGTGATGGTTCTGTGATTCCTACACCATTGGGAGTTAATCCATTATATACCATTTGTGCGATCTGTGAACGTATAGCAATGCTAATAGCAAAAGAACGAGGATGGAAAATAGACATGTCAGGACAATACAACATAGACTTTTAGTATTTTACTTCTAGTAGAGCACCACTAGCAGTAAACTTGTCATTGTTCAATAAATCATGAGCTGTACATTCACCAAGTACACTAGTGTGGATACTAGTTATGCCTTCTTGTTCTAGTAGTGCAAACGATGATTCTGGTGCACTACACTCTAATGCAATTTGTAACCCTAACATCTTGTGAATAGAAATAGAGAAGTTTCTCTTATTTTCTATTACGTGATCACCAGAACCGATTACTTTTGTTTCCATCAGTATGGGGTTATTTAAACGGTAAGTACTTGTTTTGTATCTAATGAATACACTTGGTATCCATTGACCACCCAAATACAAACTCATTGATTCAATCATTAAATCTGTATTTTCGAATTTTGGTGCAGAAATCATTGACCATCTCCATAGTGACAAACCTATTGGAATAGTGTATGTTGTGTATGTGATAGGTAAGTTGGCATAAGATACCTTGTTCACTGTTCCATGGTTGACTGAGCCATAGCGACTAACAACCTTTGGTAGTAGACCTCTAGTTAATGATTCCAACCATTTTGGTGTAAACTCCATGTGATCTGTTGTTAAATCGTATTCTAATGTGATATCTTGTTCTACAGAACCTTGACACGAGGTTTGCGAAAGTGTTATATTTCCAAGTACGACTATGTCATCGTGTTGTTTGAACGTTGACAATGAAGGGAACTGTTTGATGACAGAGGGAGTAGTACCTTGTTGGTACAGATCTAAACGAAGTTCACCAACGGATGGTCGTTTGATAACATCAAGTAAGAACGATGATGCTCCAGTAGAGCTCCAAATGTACCAAAACTGATTCTTATAGGCGTCCATGTGTAGGCAGTCATCCTTGATCTGTTTGAGTGCAAACTGAAGTAACTTTTCAACGTTGTAGAAGAACCCGAAAAAGTTTGTGTTGTAGCCTCTGAATGAGAACACAAAATTACTCAGATTTTGTCCGTCTATGATGACGATACCTGTCGCGATAATGTCACCAGTACCTACTTGATCACCAGTACGAATGCGAGAGTATAATGTCGTCATCATAGGTAATAGGTGAACACAATCGTTTCCAAGAATGTTCTTCACTCCGTCCAAGTGGTACACTTTGCCTTGGTATGTAAACACTAAAAAGTAGTGCATGTGCATAGTATAGTTTTGAACTTCACTGTCAAACAGTCTAACGTATGATCCGTTAATGATTGTACCAGTCATTCCATTTGATAATGTTATGGTACCTTGTACCAGAGTACTGTGGTTCTTGTCACTCAAAAAGTTATCCATGTCTGGAATAATAACGTCTAAATCAAAGTGGAATGGACGATTTGCTACTTTTCCCTGGTCGTACGCTGTTTGATAGTCCAAGTCACCGCTTGTCCAGTAGCCCTGCATGACTTCTTGGAATTTTATCCCACTTGAGGCATTCACAGTGTACACAAAGGCGAATACCACCGCGAAGGTCAGTAGAGCTCTTCCCCTTGTGTGCATTTCACCATCAAACTAAGTTGAGCAAAAATTACAAAGAGCTTTATCTCAACAACAAGGTTTATTACCAGAAGATACGTCTCGATATCTTCCATGGAATGGCTCTGACAATAACCTTTCTTAACTCGTCGAGTACAAAGTACAACAATCCCCATCCAATAGGCATAATCCAGAACAACCATGGTACAGGTCTTGTGTTAAACAACCACTGAAGAATGGGCAAGTATACAATTAACACGGCAATCAATAATGATATTCCAATTGCAGGGAACAAATAGAGATTGCCAACCTGCAGAGTTAGAACGATGGAAAGTATAAACTTACTGTCTTTGAGAATGGATTTTGTTGGAATATGCTCAATCTTCGAGTTCTAGTTGCCATTAAATTAAACATTTGCATTACTACAAGAGTAACAAAGTACACGCATTGTCCACGGTATTCCAACTCATCCAATTGGAATTGAGTCTTTCCGTGATACCCATCGCGCCATCTTTGGAATGCAAATATGAGATCGCGTGGCATAAAACCACCATACATGTACATGTACGCAAAATATTGAGTAAAACAACCAACAGACATGAGAATTCCTGTAAATCCATAAGCATGACCTAACAATCTAGTGTTGACCATTCTTTCTCCAGTACGACTACGAGGCATTCTATCCATTAGATCAGATTCTGCTTGCTCGTAAATCATCGCCAATGACGGTGCAATATCAGTTCCCAATCTAGAAATTAGTTGCATTAAAATCAACTTACGCAACCATGATCATCAAAAAGGCTGACAACATAATTGGTGTGCCAAAAAAGATATTTGCGATAAAAGGCGTAAGTTCTGCAAAGGTACCAGCGGGCAACAAGTACAATACAACTTTCTAAAATGGTTAACCAACTGTGAAAATCAACATACCTTCATATTGTCAAATACCATTCTACCATTTTCAATGGCAACAACAATCGATGAGAATTTGCTATCAGTCAACACAATACTTGCCGCTTCTCTTGCAACTTCTGATCCACTACCCATACATACTCCACAGTTTGATTGTTTCAATGCCGGTGCATCATTCACACCATCTCCAGTAACAGCAACTACATGTCCTCTCTTTTGACATTGCATGACAATTTGTAGTTTGTGTTGTGGTGAAGTACGAGCAAATACAATTTCATTGTGACGGAAAATACAATCCCATGTATCCGAGTTAAAAATATCTACCGATGGTCCTCTAATGGTGAGTACACGATCTTCTATATCTGATTCATCATCGTTTTGATGTAGAATATCATTTCCAGTGACTTCGGTGACATGTTCTTTGGTCACAATTCCAACCATACGAGCAATCGCTACTGCAGTTGCGGGGTGATCTCCTGTTACCATGATAACCTTAATAGATGCCTTTTTACATACTTGCACTGCATCGAAAACATCTTCTCTTGGTGGATCCATTAAACTTATTAATCCAACAAAGGTCAAGTTTGTAAGTTGGAAATTTTCACTCTCGGCATCAAATACAAAATTGGGATCTTGAATCAATGATTGTTTGCAACAACCTAGTACACGTTCACCATTTCCTGCGAACGATTCTTGGTACTCGATCAACCTTTCTCTCATTTGTTGAGTCAATGGTTCGATATTACCATTTGGCATGACAACTTGACTGCATCTGTTGATGATAATTTCTGCTGCTCCCTTCATGTACAATGTACTCGTATTGTCAAAATTCCAAATATTTAACATGTACTTATTCTTTGAGTTGAATGGTACTTCTAACAATAGTGGATGTTTGGCACGTTGTTCCGAGCAAGAAATAAACTCTTCGGCAAATCTTAATATTCCAGAGTCACTTGCATCGCCAATGGTTTTTCTTTGAGCAATAGGCAAGTTCATTGTACTTGCATCGAAAGTCGCGCGATTACACATGGCACATACTCGAACCATTTCAGCAAAAGCCTCGTTTTCGGCATCGTTGAGTTTGTGACATTGTATCATATCGGATTCTTCCATTCCACAAATAATTCTAACAACACTCATCTTGTTTTGCGTGAGTGTTCCTGTTTTATCGGAAGCGATGACATCCTATCAGTGAGTATTTGTGAATACAAAACTTACAATACTTCCCAACGTTTCAACAGTTGGTAAAAACTTGACTAGAACATTCTTTTTGAACATTCTCTGTGCCATGACAGTAAATGTCAAACTCACAGAAATAGGAAGTCCATTGGGTAAGAAAGCAGTCAATGCACCAATGAGTGCGATTACTAGTGCTCCTGGGTTCATGAACAATGGATATCTGACACGTAACCAGAACAACCATGCGAATAGTGTTGTCAAAGCAGTGATGAAGCCTGCAATACAAATGATAATCATGAAAATGTAAATCTCCTTTTGAATAGGTGTCATAGGAGTTGATTTTGCGGCCATTTTTGCAATCTTTCCCATCATGGTGTTGTTACCAGTTGCAACGACGATACCAGTACCACTTCCATCGACGATACTTGTACCCATGAACAATACGTTTTTGGATTCCATATAGTTCTCTGGGTTGGTACATTTGTCCGTTAATGATATCGGCTCAGATTCTCCTGTAAGAATCGAGTTGTCCACCTTGAGTGAATTGCTCTCAATGACACGAATATCTGCTGCGATTTTTGTACCATTCTCTATGCGTATAAAATCTCCCGGTACAATATCCGTCACTGGTATCATGCCTGCAACACCGTCACGAACAACCAATGTCTCCGCAGGTAACATGTTACCAATCATGTTCATGACTTTGCTACTAGTAAAGTCTTGCCATCCACTAAAGAATGCTGTCAACAGCATACTCACTGCCAAGACGATACCAACACCCAAATTTGCCTTGTCTGGTGGGTCGCCAATAGGTCTGTATGCCAAAATACATAATATCGCACTTGGCCAAACAATCAAACCAAAACCACCGAACAAGTATCCAATCCACTTTAGTATCCACTTGAAACGATTTCCTACAACGATTTTGTTGGGTCCTACTTTTTTAAGTGTGGCACTAACATTACTCGCACTCATACCCAAATCTTGATCTGTTCCGAGTCTGTTTAAAAGTTCATCGAGTGGGACTGCGTGATAGTCTATTTCCAAGTCTTTTTTGACATCGGGTACAGTCTCTTCAACAAATTTAATTGTTTCTGGAGCATCTTCCCTCAACACACGAATACTGGCCTTTCTTCTTTGAAATGAAGAAGCGATATCTGCCATTGCTATTACGTTGTTCATGCTTGGTTCAGTGTGAGTTTGATGAACTACAGGGGTTGGCTCCCTGTTGAGAGAGTCAAGCAACTCTTGCTCTTCGTCACCACGCCGCGTCATGACCTGAGCTGGGATTGCAACTTCTTTGTTTGACAGGTGATGGGTGTGATAGTTCCTGATTGACTAGATAATCTTGGCAATAAAAGCCATCCCTCTTGAGGAGTGTGCTGTGTTTCATGAGTGAACAAGTTGTATTATGGTCAACTTAAATTAAACACGATAAAACCAATATTTTGTTTTTTGCACAATTTCAAAAAAAAATTCTTTTCATTAAATAGTTCACCAAGAGGTGACAGAAAAATTAGGAGCCCACCCAGTTGGGGATAACATACACGGCTTCTACTAGTAAAAGGCGAATAGAAGGTGCGCTCTGCAGTTATCCTATAGGGCAGTCTAAGGTTAAGCCTTCAGCTGCATACTTACTTATGCGCAAAACAAGGGTGTATTCGCTACACTTTATTATGGGTCTGCAGACTTTGAATCTTGTTTGTTTTTGTTGAACTAGTTTGTAACGGTTGTAACTTGGCGCCAAATAATTTTAACATGTCGTTAGTGGATCGTTTAGATGAACTTGACTCTGGTGCACACCAAGGCAAACTAGATGTTGATGAACTGATTCGCGCACTCCAAAATGAACGTTTTTCACCTCAAATACTTCCATACAAAGGTGATGTTGTTGATAGATTAAAAGAACAGATAGATGATGCTGTAAGTGTTTCGCAACAGTAACTAACGACGCGTAGAGAAATGCACTAGTAGAAAAAATGAATGATATGGACCCTTGTGCAAGACTATTACACGAACTACAAATAGATAGAATACGATTTCTTCTCGCTTCTTATCTACGAGCACGATTACTCAAAATTGAAAAATATGCAGAATATATAACGAATAATGATGACATGCTAGAACTTTTATCTGAACGAGAACAAATATTCGCAAAACAATACAGTGAATTGGAACAAAGTCATTTGCAAACGATGTTTTTGAATGGACTACCTGATCAACTTAAGAGTGCAGATCAAAATACAACACCAGAACCAGATACAAATACATTTGTGTTTTGCAAAGTACGTGAAAACATTGGTCGATTCCAACTCAGTGAAGATGATATTGTCAATTTGAACGCAGGTGATACCTATGTTTTAGAATATGAGCCTATTATACCGTTTATTGAACGAGGTCAGATTGATCTTATTTAAATTATTGATTTGTAAGTATGTTGAAACCACGGTCCTGTCGTCCTTGTTTTATCCCTGCTACCGTTTGAGGTTCGTGCCTATCTACTGTCTTTCTGTGGAACGCGGTATGTGCAGGTGCATGAGTTGTTTGTTGATCTTGATTTGTGATAATGTTGTAGTCTGCAGGTTGATTCGTTTTTTGTTGTTGACGAGATGTTATTGGCTTTGAGACAGGTTCTGTATTGGAACGATTTCTTCTTTGATCAGATGGGAATGGTTCTGATTCCCCAGAGAAGACTTTACTAGTTTGAAAGCTAGATTTGTTATCTCTTCTTTCTTGGACGCGACTTGCATTGTTTAGTTGGGATTGTGAAAATGGATCAACTTGATGGGTTTTGAATCGATCGGAATCATCTTGAACACCAAACACTACAGTTGATTCATTTCTTGCGTTTTTAGCTCTTGGTGTTACATGCTGTTGAACATCATGTCTCTTAAACTCTTTCGCGTACCCTGATTCTTCTAATTTCCCACCAAGTTTTAACACTTGATTAATCTCTCCTTGATGCGATTCTGTTGGCGCCAATCGCTTTCCTGGTCGTGGGACATTTTCCTTCTTTCGTTCAGTTAACGATTGCATCATTTTTTAGATAATATTTGGCGGGTAACTATTTTCTTCAGTATATTTTGGGCGCATTTTGTAATGCTCTGTCATGGCAAAAAGCGTAGCTGGAGATTCCAAAGTTAGTACTGGTAAATCGTCTGGAGAAACGCCAGCGGCAGCACCAACAGGTTTGGATACTTTGGAAAGTATACCAGCATAGATGAATGCGTTTATCACTGAACGCTCCATCACTCTCAAAGCACGTTCCAGACTTACTACTCCTGGTATTTGTGATTCACACATTAACGTAATCAACTTTTCCATTTCGGAGCCATTCCATAGTTCGACAAAACTTTGAGAAGTGGGACCTCTTCCTAACGAAAACCAATCT